>ERZ802830.3340-NODE-3340-length-13751-cov-6.71977_pt1 | contig 13751 bp, 7 predicted proteins | sample MGYA00345654_ERZ802830 | MGnify/ENA primary metagenome ERZ802830 (study PRJEB30503, sample SAMEA104212375) | marine metagenome | biome: Westerlies Biome; feature: [SRF] surface water layer (ENVO:00010504) within the epipelagic zone...; material: water... | reverse complement strand
TTTTTTCCACGCTCCACAATATCTTGAAGCAATGGAAAGATGTCCGGCTCATCTCTCATCGGCATGAACCCAAGTAAGGACTGTGACTCATTCCAACATGGATGATGTCTTATTTTCTGGACGATTTCTCTTGATTGCTGCAGCTTTTTTGTATCCGAAAGCCCTTTACTTTCAGTGATTTGAGATAATCTAAGCAGTTCTTTTCTTTGGGGGATATGCTCGCCTTTTTCGACAGATTCGTTTGAGTTTTTGAACATATCCTAAAAAATTTCCTTCCTTTTTGAACGCGCCGTAGAGCATCGCAGCCGGAGATTAAGCTGACATAATCTCAGACAGCAAAAAAACATGAATAACTTGTAAAAATCCACTCCAATGGCCGCCTACCTCTTGTTTAACGGTTCGAATCTCGCTCTACAAGCCAATGAGTATGACGAAAAATCGAACCGAAAAGCGCATCTGCACGAAATGAAAAAGAAAGTTGCTGATTTACGTGCGAAAGCGGCAGATCTCAAATCTCACGGTAAACATCAAGCAGCCGAGGCGGTGATTCATGAATCCAATGAACTTTATCAGCAATTTAAGAGTCAATCCAAAGTATTTGAACGTCGCATGAATCGCGATCAACATGCAATGGAAGAACGAATGGGTTAGCTACATGCATGAGGGAAAAGTTAAAGAAGCTGAAGAATTACACCGTCATATCCGGAACTTACCGCCGAATTGGATGCACATCGAGAAAGAACAGAACCTGAGCGCGAAGACCAGATTCACAGCGCCATCGAGCATGTGCATGCCGCTGGCTGGCATGACATGGCAGAGCATCTCGAACAAGAATGACACCAGCGCACGGAGGAGCACAGGCAACATGATGATCATTCGTTCAATAGTCAAATGTGCCAACTGATGCAAGGTCTCGAACACCGGTTCAATGCGGTCCGGGAGCAGCTGGAACGTATGGAGCATGCCCTTGAAGAATCGGCCCATCGAATGGAATTATTGGAAAAACGAGTGTTTTACTCTCACTCACGACGCAATTAATTTCCAGTCCTCGAATCAGGCCTCATTTTTTTTTTTCGTTTTCATTTTCGCGTTCAGACGCGCGCATAGCGTTTGTGTCTGGCCCTGCCTGATTTCATTGCCTAGGAATCCCTTTGAATTCGGAAGATACTTCAGGCAGCAATTTATTGAGGATCATGGCTTTGTCGGCCATTTTCACTTCACCTTTCCTGCGTCTGCCGAATGTCCAGATCAGGCCTGCTGCGCCCATCCCGAGTAAGGGCATGCAACGGGAATGGCTTGGTGTATTGACGAGATCACGTTCTGTGGCTGTTCAAATTTCTTAAATGCTTTGACGCAAACTTGTCTATCACCTACTTTTGATCGCTTGCCGCCAGTTCCTCGAGCTAGGCGCAATTGATGCAAATACGCTTTATTCAACCCAATGATTGGAACGGTAAAATCACTTTTTAAGAAAATTTTTGGAACATCTAATGACCGCGAAGTTCGCAGGTTTAGTCAGCTTGTCCCAAAAATTAATGAGATCGAAACGTCCCTTGAGAATGCGTCCGATGACGAGCTCAGGCAGAAGACCGCAGATTGGAAGGCAAAGCTCTCCAAGATTCAGGACAATGATCAGCTCGCGAAGGAGCTTGAGGAGATAATGCCTGAGGCCTTTGCTGTGGTGAAGAGCGCCTGTCGCCGTCTTTGTGGTCAAGATGTTATCGTTCGCGGTCACCCTATTCGCTGGGATATGATTCCTTTCGACGTGCAGCTTATTGGCGGCATGGCCCTGCACACAGGCAAAATTGCTGAAATGGCCACAGGTGAGGGCAAAACACTCGTCGGAACCTTGCCTGTGTATCTGAATGCGCTCACCTGTCGAGGAGTGCATGTGGTGACTGTAAATGATTACCTTGCTGCGCGTGACAGCGACTGGATGGGAGCAGTTTACAAGTTCCTTGGCCTGAGTGTCGGTTGTATCGTGCATGACCAACCACCTGCCCTGCGTCGTGAGCAATACAACTGCGACATCACCTACGGGACCAACTCTGAATTTGGTTTTGACTATCTGCGTGACAACGGAATGGCGACCAGTGTGGATGAACAGGTTCAACGGAGTCATTACTTTGCAATTGTTGATGAAGTTGATTCCATTCTGGTGGATGAAGCTAGAACACCTCTGATTATCAGTGGTCCTGCAGTGGTCAACAATGATCATAGCTACGATCAGATCAAACCGGTGATCCAATCATTGGTGACCCGTCAGCAGAAACTTTGCGATCAGTTCCTGAAGGGTGCCGAGGATGTGCTCGAGAAGTTGAATTCAGAAGAGGGTGCTGCCGCAGAAATTAAGGAAGAGCTCCAAGATGAACTGGGGCTGCTCCTTTACAAATCCAAGCTTGGGCAACCGAGATCAGATCGACTCTTAAGGATTCTGGAAAATCCGGATAATATCCGTTTGATGAACAAGGCTGAGTCGATCCTGCACACCGACCAGACCAAAAAACAACTTTACGCGCAGAAAGAGGAGTTGTTTTTTGCGATGGATGAAAAAAGTCACGACGCTGATTTGACCGAAAAAGGCCGTGGCTTTCTGAGTCCAGATGACAAGGATGCCTTTGTGTTGCCCGATTTGACCGAGATTTATCACGAAATAGATTCCGATCAAGCGCGTGATGTCAAGCAGCGCATGGATGCTAAGACAAAAGCGCAGGGAGACTTTGAAAAGAAAGCGCAACGCATCCATACCATCTCTCAGTTGCTCAAGGCGTATTGTCTCTACCAAAAGGATGTTCAATACGTTGTGCAAAACAACGAAGTTGTTATCGTCGACGAAAATACGGGGCGTATGATGACCGGACGCCGCTGGAGCGATGGGTTGCATCAGGCGGTGGAAGCCAAAGAGGGGGTTGAAATCAAGCGTGAAACTCAGACTTACGCCACCATCACCATCCAGAATTACTTCCGCATGTATACTAAACTTGCTGGTATGACGGGTACTGCGGAGACCGAAGCAAGTGAATTTCTTGATATCTACAAATTAGGCGTATTGGTGATCCCGACCAACCGGCCCGTTGCTCGAAAGGATTCGAACGATTCCGTCTACAAAACCCGTCGTGAAAAATACCGGGCGGCAGCCTTGGAAATTAAAGAAATCCACCAGAAAGGCCGTCCTATTCTGGTTGGAACCATATCCGTTGAAGTAAGTGAATTGATTTCAAAGCAGCTCAAAAAAGAGGGAATTATTCACGCTGTTCTAAACGCCAAATACCACCAGCAAGAAGCAGAAATCATCACGCGTGCGGGGCAGCGAGGCGGAGTCACGATTGCCACCAACATGGCAGGTCGCGGTACAGACATTAAACTTGGTCAGGGAGTTGCAGATCTTGGGGGGTTGCATGTTATTGGTACGGAAAGGCATGAATCACGTCGTATTGACCGGCAGTTGCGAGGTCGTTGTGCGCGTCAGGGTGATCCGGGTTCATCTCACTTCTTCATTTCGCTGGAGGATGACCTCATGCGTTTGTTTGGTTCTGACCGAATCGTGAAAGTCATGGAGCGAGTAGGGCTTGAAGAAGGTCAGGAGTTGGAACATCCGCTGTTGAATCGATCAATCGAGACTGCTCAGAAGCGAGTCGAGCAGCACAATTTCCAAATTCGAAAACGCACATTGGAATACGATGATGTGATGAACAAGCAGCGTGAAGTCATTTACGGTTTCCGCAATGAAGTGCTTGAATCGAGCAATGTTCAGGATCAGTTGATGGATATCATGGAAGAGGTCACTGTTCAAAAAGTGCACCAATTCTCATCTTCCAACGAAGACATTCGTGATTGGAACCTACGTGCCTTTCTCGATTGGGTAAATCTTAATTTCCCTCTGGGAATGCCCGAGGAAGAACTTATTCAGGCCGGTGAAACAGGCAAAGATGAACCTGTCTCTGGTAGTTTATATGATGGCATGAGTCCATCGCAATTTGCTGTCGCTGCCTTTGTTTCAGACAACGTACGCAAGGCCTACGAATTAAAAATCAGCGTTGAAAATGAAGATGCTCTGAAATCGATGGAACGCTTCACCATCCTGGGTGCGATCGACAAGCTCTGGCAGGAGCATCTCTACAGCATGGATGGTTTGCGCAACAGCATTGGTCTCCGTGCCTATGGTCAAAGAGATCCTTTGATCGAATACAAGAGTGAAGCATTCAAGATCTTTGATGAACTCATGGTGAATATCAAAACCGAGATTTGCCACAACATTTTCAGAAGCGCATCCAGCCTGATGGCTTTTCAGCAATTCCTGGGTAAGTTGCCCCAGCGAACGCACCATCAGGAAACGACAGCATTTGAAAAGCAGGAAATTAAAGATAAAAAGGGCAGCGAAGTCGTAAGTGAGGTCAACGAGGCCATAGCCAAGGCAACTCCGGTTCGTAGTGGGCCTAAAGTGGGACGTAATGATCCATGCCCCTGCGGTAGCGGAAAAAAATACAAGCTATGTTGCGGTAAGTTGTAAATTTCCTTGAGGTTCACAAAGGAACAAGCCCTTGGTTTCGTTCAACTGAATGGTATTTGTCCAATCTTTCTATCTCATTTTGGAGTGGATCAATGAAAATGATAAAAAAAGACTCAATTCGCGGGTTTTAGCTATATCGTTAACGTTCCTGTGTTACCTGTTTTTATCTAGCTTTTTGGGTGACTTTACCCTTAAACAGAGTGATTGCCACACTGAGCGATGCGCTTCATATGGTAAGTGGGTTTAAAATCCGCTTGCAGAGGTAGAATGAATGCTTGAAAATGTAGATCTTTGAGCGATCTTAAAGGTAACTTGGTGCGAGCACAAAGGCCGAATTACCCTTTTCCCGAATTTTAATTATGGCAAATCAAACAACCGTGTCTAACACAAATGCCGCCAGTGGCGGGTCTTCCCCCGAAAGCGGCGAGGGAAGCAAGCCAAAATATCCCGGCATCCGACTGACTTGCAACGGTAATCAACTTGTTACCCAACACGTTGAAACCCGTATTACCGAAGGCGGAATTTACTACCCCATCACCCCTTCCACAGAGGGAGGCGAACTCTATCAGCAGTCATTTGCTCAGGGCGAACTGAATGTATTCGGCCAACAGAAAATCGCCATCGAAACCGAAGGCGAACATGCGGCTCAAGGCGGAGCCACTGCATTCTCTGTGACAGGCAAGCGTGCTGTCAACTTTACCTCCGGCCAAGGCATCGCTTATGCCATGGAGCAGTATTATCATGCTCCAGGCAAGGGTTCCACGATGGTGCTCGAAGTTGGCGCGCGTGCTTTGACTAAGCATGCCCTCAACGTTCACTGTGGTCACGATGATTTCTACGGAGCCCTGGACACAGGCTGGATCATGCTGATGGGTAAAACGGCTCAGCAGGCTGCAGATCAGGCCGTCATCCTTCGCAAAGTGTGTGAGCTATCTCTCAATCCTGGAATGAACATTCAGGATGGTATGTTGACCACTCACTCAGAGAGAACCTACTATGCTCCTGAAGCAGATTTCCTGCGGGAGTTCCTAGGTGCTCCTTGGGATATGATTGACAGCCCTACTCCCGCGCAGAATGAGTTGTTTGGCCCCAAACGTCGTCGCGTGCCCGAGATGATGGATTTAAAACATCCTGTCCTTCTTGGCCCAGTCCAAAACCAGGAGCATCACATGAATGGTGTTGTTTCTCGGCGTGACAACTTCAATGAACCTATTCTTGGATTCCTTGAGGATGCTTACAAAGAGTTTGGAGAATTAACAGGTCGACACTACGGTTTGGTATCTACCTACAAAACCGAGGACGCGGATACTGTTTATGTGACGCTTGGCTGCGCTGCAGAAAATATCGAAGAAGCGGTTGATTACCTGCGAGATAATGAGGGAGCCAAGGTTGGTTCCATGCATGTCAATGTGATTCGACCTTTCCCAGAAGCTGCTGTGATCAACGCACTCCGCGGCAAAAAGAATATCATCGTTCTCGAAAGAACAGATGAAGGCCTCTCCGGTGATAACCCACTCGCACGCGACATCCGTTGCGCCCTGAGCAAGGGTGTTGAGGCGCATCGTCACAAAGGGACATTGCCTCCCATAAAACCTGAGGAAAGACCTCTCATTTTTCGTGGTTCCTACGGGATTGGTAGTCGTGATTTTCGTCCGGAGCACGTGCTTGGCGCATACGAGTATACTCAAGGCAAGACCCATCGCAAGGATGGCAAGGGCGCGGATGATGGGGAGACCTTTTTCGTCCTAGGTGTGAATCATCCATATGCCGTCATATCCAAAGCTACTCCATCGCTTCTGCCTGAAAAGGCCATTGCAGTGCGTTTTCACTCCATAGGTGGCTGGGGAATGATCACTACCGGTAAAAACTTGGGCTCAATCATTGGTGAATTCGGTGATGTGATCTCCAAGAAAGATCCTTCCTACGATGCTTTTGGGGCACTTGAAGATAAATTGTTCGTCAGTGCCAATCCGAAATATGGTTCAGAGAAAAAGGGTGCTCCAACGAATTATTACCTCGTCGTTGCCCCCAAACCTATTCGAGTCAATTGCGAGTTGAACCATGTGGACGTTGTGCTTTGTTGCGATCCAAAAGCATTTACACACACCAACCCTCTTGAAGGTTTGAATCCTGGTGGTTGCCTGGTCAGGGAATCCAGTGATTCCCCTGAAACCGCCTGGCAGACGATTCCCCAAAAGCACCGTCCATTCGTCAACGACAACAACATTCGTATCTTCATCCTACCTGGGTTTCAGATTGCCCGTAACGCAACCTCAAGACAGGATCTTCAGCTACGTATGCAAGGGAATTCCTTCTTGGGAGCGTTTTTCCGTGTTTCTTCCTTCCTTGATGACAATAGCATCAACGAAGATCAGTTTCGGGATGTTGTTGAGAAGCAATATCAGAAAAAATTCGGTCGATTCGGCGAAGCTGTTGTCTCCTCCAACATGGAAGTGATGACTCAGGGATTCAATCTAACGCAGGAAATCACATATGGAGAAGTTGAAGATGCTGATACCTCCAGCATGAGGCAGTCACCATTGGCGCCTCTCGGAGACCATGAAATAGCTCCTACTGCAGGTTGTGCGGAATCAGGCTGTAGTTCCTGCGAACCACCTGAGGAGCAACCTGAAAGGGCTCCGGTCCAAACTCTGGCAAAGTTCGATTCCGAGTTCAGAAATGGTCTTGGTTACCACCAGCCAGCTGGTCCTTTGTCGGCAATGGGGGTGATGGCCTCGGGGACCGGTGCTACACAATCCAAGTATGTGGCCAGACGTGAAACTCCGGTTTATATCGCCGAAAACTGTACCCAATGCATGGAATGTATCACGGCTTGTCCGGACACTGCGTTACCAAACACTTCACAAGATGTTGAAACTATCCTGAGCACAGCCGCCCGGAATTATATCAACAATCCTGAGGAGCGTGTTACCCTTCTGCAGGCCATTCCCGAGATTGAGAAGCAGTCTAGAGAACAGATGGTAGAAAGTGTTCAGGCCAAAAGTGACAAACCGTTCAGTGATATCGTAAGTGAGCTTGTAAGTGGTCTCGAGAATATATCCGATGAAACCAAAAAAGAATTCTCCGGCATCATCGCCCAACTCCCATTGGCATACAGCAACGTCACAGCAATATTCCGAGCTGTAGAAAAGAAAAGTCCCGGTAATGGTGGCTTGTTTTCTATTTTCGTATCGGATCTTTGCAAGGGATGTGGCGAATGTGTGCAGGTCTGCGGTGATCATGATGCTCTTCGGATGACTGTTGAAACAGAGGAGTTGAATGCACAGCTGACAACAGCTCAAATATTCTCTCGCCTCTTACCCGATACACCTCAAAAGTTCCTCGGGCTTTATCAGGATGATGCGCCGCAGGACTCACGGGAGGCAGCCCTACGCAACCACATGATGGTGCGTCGGAATTATGAAGCACTCGTATCCGGTGATGGCGCTTGCGCAGGTTGCGGTGAAAAATCAGTACTCCATGCTGTGGCGTCTGTCACCGAAGCTTACATGCGCCCTCTCTATCATCAAAAAGCGGACCGACTGCGGGAAAAAGCAGATGTGCTCGAAGCCAGCGGATTGGATCGATTGCAAAAACTGAAAGATTCTGATCCTGAAACCTACGTTTTGTACACCCGCTGCATTGCACACATCATCATGGGATTGGGAGGCGAAACGGAGGAAGATACCACCCATCGTATGGAGCAGCACGGGCCCATTTCTGATGAAGAGATTATCAATGCACTGGTTGCTGTCTTGCGCCAGGACGCTTTCAATCACAAAGATCTCCAGTCATTGGATGGTCGAGACGCACGTGGTCAATCTGTGATGTTCATGGGAGCAAGTACTGGCTGTAACACGGTCTATGGTTCAACACCTCCGGGCAATCCTCATCCATATCCGTGGATGAACTCATTGTTTCAGGATGGCGCCACAATCAGTTGGCTTATGGGTGAGTCGCTCATCGTGAATCATGCCCGCAGGTCCGTGGTTCCTGAGCGTTTGAGTGATTGTCTTATGCAGCGCGATGAATCGGTCCTTACTGACAAGGAATACTTCAACCTTGCTCGACTGGATGATGCTTTGATGACCGAGCAGGAATTGCGTGAATTGCCCAAAGTATGGGTTATCGGTGGTGATGGTGCTCTTGGAGATATTGGATTCCAGAACGTTTCTAAAGTCATCCTTCAAAATCGTCCCAATGTCAAAATCCTCATGCTGGACACACAGGTGTACTCCAACACCGGTGGTCAGAATTCCGACTCTTCAACCATGTTGGGTGGATATGACATGAATCAATTCGGTGCTGCCTCTCAAGGTAAATTGACTGAGAAGAAAAATGTTGCTGAGGCCTTCACTTCTGGGCATGGATCTCCATTCGTGGCGCAGGTTTCCATGGCAAATGCAGCAAAGATGTACAAAGCCATGTTGGATGGTATTGAGTACCGAGGCACTGCTTTTTTCCAATCTTACACAACTTGTCAGCCAGAACACGGTGTCGCGGATCATATGTCGGCTGATCAGGCGAAACTTGCACGTGATTCACGAGCAATGCCTGAATTTGTGTTCAATCCCAGAGGAGGCGAAACTTCACAGGAGACCTTCAATCTTAAAGGTAATCCGACTCTGAACCGTGACTGGTGGGAAACCAAGTATGCTTCCACTGGCGAGAAATATCGATACACCGTTGCGCACTGGGCATTGACCGAGGCTCGATTCCGCAAGCATGTCAAAGAAATCAAGGAAGAGGAAGCCATGGAATTCATCCATTTTGATGACGTTTTATTGTGTGTTACGCAGGATGATGTCACTCACCGCAGGGTGTTTGATGCAAGCCACCGATCGCACGTGCCAAACTTCGGTGCCTACATCAAAGCTGAAATCAGTGGTAAAATGCGTTTCTTCTCTGTTTCGCGTCAAATGGTATTATTTGCCGTTGAAAGGCGTAAAGCGTGGCGCATGCTTCAGAGTAAGGCAGGTGTGGACAACAAGGATTATCGAGCGCAGCGTGAACTGATCAAGAAGGTTGACTCCGGAAAGATTGAGATCTCGAGTCTGCTCGGCCGAACGCGAGAGCTTTTTGATGCTGAGTTGGAAGCTCTGAAATAAACACAGGGATCTCTACGTCATCTTAGATAACTCAATGACAAGATCTGTTCGGCATTCTTCGCCGAACAGATCTTTTTTATTTTACTGATGGAATCCTTGGACCTAAGCCAATCATCAATTGCACAATGACTCAATGAACCACGACCCAATGATACGAGTTAAAAAGTGCCTCAACACTTTGAAAGGACGATTATTCTCCTCTTTGCTTGCGCTGGCCTTTCACTGCCTTGGGGTCACCCAAAATCTAGCGGATATCCAATGGGATATCCAATCACCTCTGGATTACCAGGTATTCCAGCGAGACTCTCTTGAATCAGGTCGGATAACCATCAAAGGGAAAATAGAGGGATTGGACGCTGCAGCATCGATCCTGCAATTTCGGCTTGGCGACTATCCGAACAAGGATTGGATCGATGCGGAAGAAACTCTCAAAAATGGATCTATCGATTGCAGCGTCGCAGTGCCCGCCGGAGAGTGGCATCAAGTGGAATTACGAATCATCAATGGAGGTGTTTCCATGGGGGAATACGTCATTCCCCATGTTGGCGTGGGTGAATTGTTTGTCGTCGCCGGGCAATCCAATTCTGCCAACCATGGAGAGGAACGGCAGAGAGTTCTTTCCGGAAAGGTTTCAGCTTTTGACGGAATTCATTGGCGTATTGCGAATGATCCGCAACCAGGTGCCAGTGGCAAAGGTGGAAGTTTCATTCCAGTTTTTGGTGATGCCATGGCCCGGCATTTTCAGGTCCCGATTGGTATCGTGGCGTGCGGAATAGGGGCGACAAGTGTGCGTGAATGGTTGCCCGCCGGGAGTCGGTTTCCCAACCCTCCAACACTGACTGGACGAGTAAAGTTGCTGGCTAATGGTGAATGGACCAGTAAGGGGGAAGCCTATGACATGTTCATAGGCAGAATGAGATCGCTGCAGGCTCAGCGATTTCGGGCAGTGCTATGGCACCAGGGTGAAAGTGATGCGAATCAGAGAGATCCTGCGTGCACGCTTCCCGGAAAGCTTTATCGCGAATATCTTGAAAAGCTCATAGTCTCCTCGAGGAAAGCGATTTCAAGGGATGTTCCATGGTTTGTGGCTCTTGTGAGTTATCACATTCCCGGAGATGAAAGCTCGGTAGAAATACGTGAAGCTCAGGCCTCACTTTGGCGAGACGGAATTGTTTTAAAGGGGCCCGATTCTGATGCAATCAAGGGGCATTTCAGAGAGCGAAATGGTCGGGGAGTCCATTTCAGTGCAGAAGGTCTGAAGGAGCATGGGCTTCGGTGGTTTGATGCGGTGGCACCTTGGCTAGAGTCCGTTTTGAGTCAATAATTTTCTTTTAAGGCAGGGCTCATTTCATAGCATGCAACCATGCCTAAACAAGTTTGCTCACCTTTGAATCGTCGTCAATTCCTTCGACAAAGTATTGCGCTTTCTGCCGCAGGTCTTGTGGTTCCTTTGATTGCGAAAGGGCAATCGGGAAATACCTCTCCATCGAATCGATTGAACATCGGAGTGATTGGTATGGGGGGTAGGGGGATTACTCTCATGCAATCCTTTTTGAGGCAAGCAGACGTTCAGGTTACCGCTGTCTGTGATGTGGATCTGGAGCACTACCGATCCAATGCCTGGGGTAAAGGCCGGGTATTTGGTCTGAATGCGGCCAGACGTGCTGTGGATCAATACTACGGAGACAAACAGAAATCCGGGAATTTCAAGGGCTGTCATGCGGACAAGGATTTTCGTGTTCTATGTGCTCGTCAGGATGTGGATGCCATTGTGGTCGCTTCGCCTGATCATTGGCATTACCACCAGGTCATGGAAGCACTCAAGCACGGGAAAGACGTTTATTGCGAAAAGCCGGTTACTCATACTTTCATGGAAGGAAAAATGATTTACCGCGAAGTGTTGAGACGAAAGGCCATTTTTCAAACCGGATCACAACAGAGATCAACAGGAAATTTTCATCGTGCCGTTGAGCTGGTCCGTAACGGGCACTTAGGTTCGATCAAACGTGTTGAGGTCGGGCTGCCTGCGGGCTACAAAGAAGCAAGTATTCCCGCTGTGACCGAACCCATCCCTGAGAGTTTGGATTACGATTTCTGGTCTGGCCCAGCGCCATTGCTTCCTTACATGCGGGCACGTCATCATCAATTATGGCGAGGACATCTGGCTTATGGTGGCGGCAACATCATGGACTGGATTGGTCATCATAACGATATTGCACATTGGGGTGCAGGAATGGATGATTCAGGCCCTATTGAAGTTGAAGCGGTCGGATGGACCGAATCCAGTACTCCGGCCTATGACGCACCTGTGGAATTCGAGATACAATGCCTTTACCCAGGCCAGATAGAGTGGTTGATCGGCTCAAGATTTCAAATGGGAACCAAGTGGATTGGCGAGAACGGATGGATTTATGTCAATCGAGGCAAGTTAGAGGCATCTGATTCACGGTGGGTGGCCAAGGATTTTAATCCCGGCCCCGCAAAGGTATATCAATCAAGTAATCACATCCGTAATTTCATTGAAGGTGTGGCGCAGCGCAAGGCATGCATCGCCCCGGCGGAGACGGGTCATCGATCCATTTCGCCCGGTCATTTGGGATATGCATCTCACCAGCTGGGGCGTAAACTAAAATACGATGCGCGCGTCGAGAGGGTCTTGGATGATCCTGAGGCGAATGCCTTGTTGGATAGGAGTTACCGGAAACCCTGGAAAATCTAGCTCCTTGACTGCGAAACGTGGATAGCCCCCCCTGTGCCAAGAACAGTTTTGATATACAGTTTTGTCTGATTCCGTGACATCTTTTCAAAGATCGATTGCCAGCTACGAGGCACAATTCGGATCGAAACCCCAGTGGGTAGCTCATGCTCCGGGCCGGGTTAATCTCATTGGAGAGCATATTGATTATAACGATGGATTCGTATTGCCTGCTGCCATTGATCGTCGCTTGAGTATCGCGGCCTCTCCGGTGAATCATCCGGAAATCCTGATCTATTCTGAGCAGGAAAAGCAACAGGTGCATTTTTCTTTGGATGCTCCGCTCCTTCCTTCCGGAAAATGGACGGATTATGTGATAGGTGTCGTAGAATACTGGAGACGCCTTGAAACGAGACCAGTAGGACTGAAATTGGCGATTGCATCAGATGTTCCATATGGCAGCGGATTGAGCAGCAGCGCTGCTTTGGAAATGGCGTTTGCCACGTTAATTGGGGAAGTTTGGGGCCTTGAATTGGATCCTGTGGCGAAAGCCTTGAAGTGTCAGCAAGTTGAAAGTGATTTTGTAGGGATGCCTTGCGGCATCATGGATCAGTTTGTCGTCGGCCTGGCCAGGAAAGATTATTTTCTGAAAATCGACTGCCAATCAAATACGCATGAATTCATCAAAGCAGGCGAGCAATTTCCGGCGCTATTGATCATCAATTCCAACGTGAAACATGCGCTGACGGATGGAGGATATGCATCTCGCAGGGCACAATGTGAATCTGCACTTTTCAAGCTGGGCAGCGCATCCTGGAGATCTGTTTCCATGGAGCAATTATCGGGATCCGCAGGCAAGTTAGATGAAGTGGAATTACGGCGTGGAAGACACGTGATTTCTGAAATGCATCGGACACTGGAAGCATGCGAGCGAATTCAGGCAAGTGACTATCAGTCATTGGGGGAATTACTTTATCAAAGTCATTTCTCACTGCGCGATGATTTCGAAGTTTCCTGCCCTGAATTGGATTGGATTGTCAATCGGATGCAAAGTCTAGGAGGTCGTGAAGGTGTTTATGGTTGTCGTATCACAGGTGGGGGTTTCGGTGGTTGTGCCGTGAGTTTGGTCGACCCTGAAGCAGTGAAAAGGGTCATCCAAATCATTGCCCATGATTATCTTGAGGCATTTGGTGTTTCTGCAGGCTTTTTTCTCACGCAACCTTCTGCTGGTTGTGCATTGAGTAAATTGTAGTCTTATTCACCCAGTAACTGCAGAAGAGCGGCATCTTTTTCCGGGCCTTCCAAAAAATCCAATGCTCTGCGGTAGCGAGTTTTTTCTGACGCATCGATTGACGGGTCCTTGATGAATAGAACCAGTTTTGCTGGTGTGAACTTGCTTCGGCTTCTCCATATAATATCCCGTCCTGCTGGGGTATCC
>ERZ802830.3339-NODE-3339-length-13752-cov-15.1627_pt1 | contig 13752 bp, 12 predicted proteins | sample MGYA00345654_ERZ802830 | MGnify/ENA primary metagenome ERZ802830 (study PRJEB30503, sample SAMEA104212375) | marine metagenome | biome: Westerlies Biome; feature: [SRF] surface water layer (ENVO:00010504) within the epipelagic zone...; material: water... | reverse complement strand
TCTTAAATTCGGTTAAAAATACTGTTATTGGTGGTTCAGCATTATCTTTAGCTATTCTTAAAGAATTCGATGAAGTTCATGATGTAAATGTTATTCAAGGTTGGGGAATGACAGAGATGAGCCCACTAGGAACATCAAATTTCCTTACAGAAGAAATGAGGAAAATGAGTAAAGAGGATAGGTATGCAGTTCAGTTAAAACAAGGTAGACCAATGTACGGTATTGAGTTAAAAGTTGTAGATGATTCTGGAAAAGAACTTCCTAAGGATGGTGAATCCCAAGGGCATCTATTAGTTAGAGGACCATGGGTTTTACAAAAATATTTTAAAGCTGAAAAAGATGCTGTTGATCAAGATGGATGGTTTGATACTGGAGACATTTCTGTTATTGATGAAGATGGTTACATGACCATAAAAGATAGAGCCAAAGATGTAATAAAATCTGGTGGCGAATGGATTAGTTCAATCGATCTTGAAAATGCAGCTGTGGGGCATCCAGAGGTTGCTGAAGCTTGTGTAGTTGGAATCCCGCATCCTAAATGGGATGAAAGACCAATTTTATTTATTGTAACAAATAGTGGAGAGCCAATTGAAAAACAATCAATTTTAGACTTCTTAGCGTCCAAAGTTGCTAAATGGTGGCTACCTGATGAAATTGTTTTCCTTAAAGACTTGCCTCATGGAGCTACTGGAAAATTACAAAAATTTGAATTACGAGACGAATACGCTAATTTTTACATGGAGAAATAACATGCTTAAAGTAATTAAACCCTCAGAAATTGAATCTGTTATTGGAACCGAAACAGGTGTATCAGAATGGATTAGAATTGATCAAGAGCAAATAAACAAATTTGCTGAAGCTACACTTGATAATCAGTTCATTCATGTTGATCCAGAAGCAGCAAAACCGATATTTGGTTCTACTATTGCTCATGGCTTTTTATCATTATCTCTTTTGGCGGGAATTCCAATCTCTCAGGGAACGGGTCTTGTAATTGAAGGTATGAAAATGGGTCTAAATTATGGTTTGGACAAAGTTCGCTTTCTAAGTCCAGTTCCAGTAAATTCTGAAGTAAGAATAAGAACAGAATGTATGGATATTACTGAAAAAAATCCAGGCCAATTCTTAGTTAAAAGCAAAGTAACTATGGAAATTAAAGGAGTTGAAAAGCCTGCCTATGTTGCTGAAGCTCTGGCTATGTATATTCTTTAAGATTAACTTAAAAGTCTTTTGAGAATTTTATTTACACTTTGAGGGTTTGCCTTGCCTTGAGTTTCTTTCATCACCTGCCCAACAAAAAAACCAAATAGTTTATCTTTACCGCCTTTAAAAGCATCAACTTGTGATGGATTATTATCAATTACTGTTTGCGCAATTGTTTCAAGAAGTGATTCATCTTGAATCTGAACTAGCCCCTTGCTTTCAATAATTTCATCTACATCATTGCTAGTTTCCCATATTTCTTCAAGAACAGATTTAGCTATTTTACCAGAAATGGTTTTATCAGATATTCTTTCTATCAATTTTGCAAAGTTATCTGAGGTTAAATTTGATTCGTCTATATCTATATTTTCTTTATTAAGTAGTGCACTAATATCACCGACAAGCCAATTAGCAACCAGTTTTGAATCATTAGTTTTTGCGCAAGCACCTTCAAACATGCTTGCCATAGTTTTTGATGAGGCAATTATTTTTGCTTCAGATAGATCTAAGTTTAATTCTTCAACATATCTTTTTTCTTTTTCATCAGGAAGCTCAGGAAGGTTGTCTTTAATCTCTTTAAGTTCATTATCTGAAATTACAACCGGAAGAAGGTCAGGGCATGGAAAGTACCTATAATCATTGGCTTCTTCTTTAGATCTCATTGATCTAGTTTCATTTTTAACACTGTCATAAAGGCGTGTTTCTTGAACAACTGAATCACCAGATTCCAAAATTCTAATTTGCCTATCAATTTCAAAATTAATAGCTTTTTCAATAAACTTAAATGAGTTTATATTTTTAATTTCAGCTCTAGTTCCAAGCTCAGTATCATCTGATTTTTTTACAGATACATTTACATCGCATCTCATTGATCCTTGTGCCATATTTCCATCACAAATATCAAGAAAAGTCACAATTTGTCTTATAGCTTTAAAATAAGCAACTGCTTCTCTTGCATTTGCAATCTCAGGCTCAGACACAATCTCAAGCAAAGGCGTTCCAGCTCTGTTTAAATCAACACCAGTTTCGCCATCAAAGAGATCATGAATAGATTTACCTGCATCTTCTTCAAGATGAGCTCTTGTGATATTAATTATTTTTTCTTCGCCATCCACTTCAATTTTAATTGAACCTTTTCCTACAATTGGTAAAGCCATTTGAGTTATTTGATAGCCTTTTGGAAGATCTGGATAAAAATAATTTTTTCTATCAAAAGTTGATGTTTGGTTTATCTTGGCATTTGTTGCCAAGCCAAAACGAATTGCTTTATGAAATGCTCCTCTATTTGCAACAGGTAACACGCCTGGCAATCCTAAATCAATTAAATCTACATGGGTATTTGGTTCTGCTCCAAAACTTGTTGATCCACCAGAAAAAAGTTTTGAATCAGTGGAAAGCTGAACGTGAATTTCTAATCCTATTACAGTTTCCCAGCTCACGATTTAATGCCTGTAGGTGTTTTTAGATGCCAGTCAGTTGATATTTGAAAATTATGTGCTGCTTGCAGCAGTCTACTCTCATCTAAAAAGTTTCCAATTAACTGAAGTCCAATTGGTTTATTATCAATTATGCCGTTTGGAATAGACATAGCAGGAAGGCCAGCAAGATTTGCTGGAATTGTGAACAAATCTTCTAAGTACATTTGAATTGGGTCATCGCCTTTTGATCCAACCTCAAATGCGGGACCTCTTGTAGTTGGCGACATAATAATGTCTACACTTTTAAAAGCAGAATCAAAATCATTTTTTATTAGCCTTCTAACTTGTTGTGCTTTTTTATAGTAAGCATCATAAAAACCTGCAGAAAGAACATAAGAGCCAATTAAGATTCTTCTTTTTACTTCGTCTCCAAAACCTTCAGATCTAGTTTTTATATAAAGTTCCTCAAGATTTTTAGGACTTTCGCATCTTTTTCCAAATTTAACTCCATCAAATCTTGATAAGTTTGATGAGCATTCTGCTGGAGCTACAACATAATATGTAGGTACTGACAGTGAGATATTTGGAAGAGATATTTCAATAAATTCTGCTCCAAGAGACTCGTAATGTTTTTTTGATTCCTCAAATACTTTAACTACTTCATTATCAAGCTTTGATAAATCAAACTCTTTTACAATACCAATTTTTAAGCCATTAATAGGAGAGTTTAGATTTTCTGTAAAATCAGGAATATCTTCATTAAGTGAAGTTGTATCTTTTTCATCATGAGAACACATTTCATTGAGAAGTGTTGCACAATCCTCTGCGGTTCTTGCAATTGGACCTGCTTGATCTAAACTAGATGCAAATGCAATCATTCCCCATCTAGAGATTCTTCCATAAGTTGGCTTTATACCTGTGACACCGCATAATGATGCAGGCTGTCTAATTGATCCTCCTGTGTCTGTTCCAGAAGCAGCCGGAACTATACCTGCAGCAACAGCAGCGGCTGCACCTCCTGAGCTACCTCCAGGAACTAAGTTTTTTCCCCAAGGATTCTGTACCTTGCCATAAAAACTGGTTTCATTTGATGAACCCATAGCAAATTCGTCCATATTTGTTTTTCCAATAGAAATACAACCTGCATTTTCAAGGTTTTTTACAACAGTTGCAGAATATGGGGGAATAAAATTAGACAACATGTTAGATCCACAAGTGGTTTTAAGATCTTTTGTACAAAAAAGGTCTTTTTGGGCAATTGGTATTCCAGCCAATGAACCTGAACTAGGGCAATCATCAAGTTTATTTGCTTTATTAATTGATTCTTCATCATTAAGAGTTATAAACGCATTTATTTCAGCATTACTTTTGACTAATGAAAAGGTCTCTTTTATAAGCTCAGCATTGGAAATCTCATTATTATTGAGCATTGTTTTTAGCTCAGCGATACTTTTATATTGAATGCTCATTCAACAACTCTTGGAACTAGGAAGTAGTCTTCATTAGACTTAGGAGATCTTTCAAGAAAGACTTCTTTTCTATTTTTTGCAGATACGTTGTCTGATCTAGTTTTTGCAGTTTTTTCAAGTGGACTAGCTAATGGCTCTATATTTTCTGTATTAGCCGTATTTAATTGATCAACAAATTTAATAATATTTTCAAGATCTTTAGTAATTTTATCCTCATTCTGCTCATTTAGAGAAAGTCTTGATAAGTAAGCTATAGTTGAAACTGTTTTCTTGTCCATATATAGGATATTATTATAATTTAGATGGGGGATATTAACCCAACTAAATAATTATTTATATATATTTTAGGGAATCACGTGGAATTCAATATTTTTAAGACAGTAAGAGGATATTTTTCGAATGATCTTTCAATAGATTTGGGGACTGCAAATACACTTATTTATACAAAAGATGTTGGTATTGTCCTTGATGAGCCTTCTGTTGTTGCAATAAGAGAAGCAAGGGGACAAAAAACAGTAGTAGCAGTTGGTACAGAAGCAAAAAAAATGTTAGGTAGAACACCTGGTAATATAAAAGCTATAAGGCCATTATCAGAGGGTGTTATAGCCGACTTCCAGGTTACCGAAAAAATGCTTCAACATTTTATATCTAAAGTACATGAACAACGTTTTATCAAACCAAGTCCAAGAGTGTTAGTATGCGTGCCATGCAGATCCACTCAGGTTGAGAGAAGGGCAATTAGAGAATCAGTGCTAGGCGCTGGAGCAAGAGATGTAAAATTAATTGAAGAGCCAATGGCTGCTGCTATAGGGGCCGGCCTCCCAGTTGAAGAAGCTAGTGGAAACATGGTAGTTGATATTGGTGGTGGAACATCAGAGATTGCAATTTTATCTCTTAATGGGGTTGTTTACTCAGAGTCAGTGAAAATTGGTGGAGATAAAATGGATGAATCCATTACCTCTTGGATAAGAAGGAACTATGGTTGTGTAATTGGAGAATCAACTGCAGAAAAAATAAAACATACAATTGGTTGTGCTACTGCTGAGTCAGAAAAAATGGAAATGTCTATAACTGGAAGAAACCTTGCTGAAGGTATTCCAGAAACCTTTACGATAAATAGTGAACAAAGTTTTGAAGCTATGAGAGACCCTTTATATGGCATAGTAAGAGCAATAAGAAATGCTTTAGAGTTATCGCCTCCAGAATTAGCTGCTGATATTGCTGAAAGAGGAATTGTATTAACTGGTGGGGGCGCTTTAATGAGAGACCTTGATAAGCTTATTTCAAGCTCTACTGGTATACCTGTAATTTGTGCTGAAGATCCATTAACTTGTGTTGCAAGAGGTGGTGGCCAAGCGTTAGAAATTATGGATAAATACAATATCGATCTTCTTTCATCTGAATAAAGAATATGTCGAGGGTAGCACCCACTTCAGGCTCAAAAATTTTATATTTTTTGTGTATTACTATTTCAGGATTTTTAATATATACAGATTTGAAATATAAAAGTTTTGAAGGAATAAAATTTTTTTATCAATCACTAAGCATTTCATCATCTTATATTATAAAAAATATAACCATAGAGCCTCTTAAATATCTTTATAAAATTTCAAAAGATAAAAATGAGTTAATAAATGAAAATAAAAGACTTAAGCAAGAGCTCGATAGCAGTTATATCTCAAATTTCATAATTTCACGTGACTCAAAATTTTTTATTGATGATGATTCAATAAAAAATTTCATGAAATTAAATAATATAAATGAAAGTTTTCACTTAGCTAAATTGAAATATTTTGATACTGAGATGTATATGTGCTGCAGCAAACATAGAGCTTTTTTTCAAACCATAAATAATAATGATAGGCATATTGGCAGCGCTGTCATAAATGAAAATGGCATTATTGGTCAAGTTATTCATGCAGATATTTTAAGCGAAGTTTTGTTACTTACAGATAAAGAACATATTTTGCCAATAGTTTCGGGAAGTCATTTTTGTAATGCTAGAGGTTCTGGGAAGCCTCAAATAATTAAGTGTTTATATGATACAAAAGTTTGGCAAGATAAAGTTACTATTGGTCAAGAATTTTACTCGTCTGGATTGGGAGGTATTTATCCTCAAGGTATTTTAATTGGCAAAGTTCTAAAAATTAGAAAAATTGACGACAATTTAATTGAATTTGACATTAATCTCGTGTCTAGTCCATTAGCATCAAATGTTGTCGGTATTCTTGAGGTTATAAGATGAAAAAAATTGGTATCATAAAGCTACTAATAATAATTTACGTATCAAATTTTATTGAGAGCTTAATGGCTCCATATCTTATAAATCTTTATATTAATTTTCCAATAACTTTCATTATATTTTCACTTACACTTTATAATTCAAACCAAAATACTAATGCTTTTTATGCATTTTTGTTTGGATTATATCTAGATCTTATTTCAAGCTCGCCATTTGGGCTAAATGCTGGGCTTTTTACAATGTTGTCTTATGTAATTAATAGTTATGCAAATACATTTAAATTATTTTCATATATCCAGATATGCATATTTTTTGGGATATCCTCAATTTTTTATGTTGGGTTTAAGAGTTTAATAATTGGGATAGAAAATTTCTCATACCTAGTATTATTTGTGAGTTTATTATTTAATACTTTTATTTTCTTCTTAATTTCAATGCTTAGATATTACTTTCCCTCAATGTCTATTAAATATGACTAAAAGAATTAAGAAACTTTTCTCATATATTTTCTTCTTATTTTTTTTCATAGTCTTATTGCTTATAAGCACTTATAGTTTTTTAGTTTACCAACCAAAGAGTGCGATAAAATTTTTAGACAAGGCTTTCATATATGATTATTCACTTAGTATAAAATCAATTTCGTCAAATAAAAATTTTTTCAAACCGTTTTATATAATCGAACAACTCCAGGTTAATGACAATAAAAAAAATGAACTAGTTTTTATTCCAAATTTAAAAATAGGCCTTAATCTAATAGACTCACTTATAAACGAATATATATCATTAAGTATTCTTGAAATAGATTCATTGAAATCATCCCAGGGACAATCAAGCAAAACATTTGAACCATTTTTAATTAAAGGCAATAGATTAAAAATTTCTAATAAAACTTTTGATATCTCAGCAAGAAACTTTGAATTCGTTATCTCTTTAAATAATACAAAAATTGTTCTTCTTGATGGAAATGTAAACTCTTATCCATTTGAAAATATAAATGCGCTCATTGATTCAAATGAAAACAAAATGTTTTATGAAAGTAATCATATTTTAAATAGTAAGCAATTAAATCAGATTGATACTTTAAATCTTAGTTCACTTGATACGCACGATATAAGTTTAAAATTTTCATCAAAAGGGTATGTAGACTTTAAAACAAATAAAAACTTAAGATTTGATAAGCTAGTTTTTCAAAACTCAAGCATCACTACGAATTCAAAGTTTTTGATTAAGAACATTAATTCAACAATTTTTTCCAATCTTAACAACGAACTATTAGGTATATTTGAATCAACATTACCTGATCAAAATATTTCAGGCAGCATTTTTTATGACTATAACCAAAGTGTCATAAGAACTAATTTAAAAATAATTATGGATAGAATAATTGATTCAAATAGATATTTTTCCATGGATGGAAATGAGGTTTTTAACACAACAATATTACTTTCTAAAGATAATTTTTCAATGAAATTATTATCAAATTTAAGAAATACAAATATCTCATCAAGTATTAAAGAAATTGAAGGCAAATTAAACAAAGATTTGGAGACCCTTGTTTTTATTGAAGACATCTCAAATCCAACATATCGAGTAAAAAATGCTCATATCAATGCATTAATTGATTCTAGTGGAAATGGTTACTTTGCATTTGGAGATAGCTTTTCAGAAGAAATTAAAGCCATTAATCCAAAAAATGGTTTTTTTATTTTTTTAGACCTAAATAATTTTAAATTAGATGATATATTTTACGATAGTTCAGCTGGCAACAATCCTTTACTAAGATTAATTCAAATTAAATCAAAAGAATTTAACTTTTTAAATAATAAATATTCAAATATTAATTTTAAAGTTGCTTTTGAAGATGAAATATTTATAAATATTGCAGGAAAAAATTTAAATGGCCAAATAAATATTGATGAAACTAATTTTATAAAAATTAACCTTAAAGATACAAAATTTAATTTTGATGGTATTGATTTAGCACAAGCAAATTTAGCTTCTGATATAAATAATCTTAGTCTGAGATTAATTGGCAATAATATAAAAACTGATGATGATCTGATTCAAGACATAGATTTTTATATTTTGAAAAATGATAGTCTTTTAACAATTGATAATATTAAGATTGATAGTAAGAGGTTAAAAATTGGTCCTGGAGAGGATAATCAAAAAGCATACATAAGCTATAACAATAAATCAGACCTTTACAAGATTAGAGGAAAATATATATTTGATAATTCCTCAGGCTATTTTAATAAGCTTACAAAATATAACTTCAATTTCTTTGAATCCGATTTGCATATTCAATGGAATAGCTTAGATACATTAACAAACTTAGAAGGTAGAATAAATTTCTTAATTAAAAATTTAAGTTTAGATGCAAATATACCAGAAACCACTTTTCTTAAAGCATTAAAAATTTTTAATCTCAATGGAATTATTGAGGGCTTTGATGGTAATTCCAATAATTCATTAAATGTAAATAGGGCTCTTGGTAAATTAATAATTGGTAAAAATCGAGCATTAATTACAACACCAATTGTTTTTGAAACAAATGAATCATACATGAAATGGATTGGTAATATTGGCAAAAATAATCAAGGCGAGCTTGATAAATTAAACCTCGATCTATCGATGAGAATAAAAATTTCTGAAAATATTCCTTGGTATTCAGTAATATTGGGAGGGATGCCAGCTCTTGCAGGTGGTGCTTTAATAGAAAATATTTTTGAAGACACTATAGAGGAAGCCTCAACAATAAACTTTCAGATTTTAGGTAATATTAAAAACCCAAATATTAAAAGACTAGATTAAAAAAATTGTAGCCAATCCTAGAAAAGACAAGAAGCCAATTACATCTGTAACAGTTGTTACAACAACACTTCCAGATATTGCTGGATCTTGATTTAGGCTTCTTAAAATTATCGGTACAAACACTCCTGCTATTACAGAGCTCACTAAATTAATAATTAGAGCAAATGATATTAATAATGATAATGTAATTTCGTTCAACCATAAGTATGTTGTTATACCCACTAATATTGACAAAATTAGACCATTAAGAATAGATACAGCTAACTCTCTTTTAAATAGCCATTTCAAATTTGATGAATTAATTTGTTCAAGTGTCAGACCTCTTAAAACAATAGTTAAGGTCTGTGTTGCAGCAACCCCACCCATGCTAGCGACTATTGGCATTAAAATAGCTAAATAAACAATTTGATCTAATACATCCTTAAAAATATTTATTGTCATAGATGCAATAAAAGCAGTTAAAAGATTCATACTCAACCAAAAGACTCTACTCCTCGCTGCTCTTCCAGGGGGTGCAAATGTATCTTCAGCAACTCCAGCCATACCAAGAAAATTTTGATCCGCATCCTCTCTTATAACATCCAAAACATCATCTATTGTGATTCTTCCTATCAACTTACCAGATTCATTGATAACAGCAGATGAGATAATGTCATTTCTTTCAAATATTGTTGCAACTTCTTTATCATCTTGAGAAACAATAATTGGATTACTTGAAGTGTTCATAATTTCTCTTACAGTTAAGTTTGGCTTGCATGTAATTATCTTGCTAATAGAAAGCTCGCCAATATATTCATCTTCTTTATTAACAACAAAAATCTTATCTGTGTTCTCTGGAAGTTCCTCTTGATCTCTAAGATAGTTAATTACAACCTCTATACTGTGACTTGGTCTGACGCTAATAACATCCGTATTTAAAAGTCCCCCAGCGGTGTTTTCAGGATAGGTAAGACCAATCTCAATTCTTTTTCTGTCTCTATATGACATTTTAGAAAGAATGATATTCATTCTATCTTCAGGAAGATTCTGAAGAATATCTACAGTTTCATCTGGCTCAAGCTCTTTTACAGCTTCAGCTAGCTCTTCATTGGAAATATTTGAAACTAACTCTTGTTGTATCTCTTCGCCAAGATCAACTAAAACATCTCCTTCTTCATCGGTTTCTAAAAGTGAAAAAAATAATTTTCTTTGTTTGGGGGGAGAAGATTCTAGAGCATGTGCAATTTCTGATGATGATAATTTTTTTAAAAGATTTCTTATTTCATCTTGTGAAAGCTCAGATGAACTTTCTAATAATTGATTTAGATTATTTTCCTGCTCTTTTGGCTCCATAGACTAATTCTACATTAATGATAAGAAAATAATTACCTATTTCTGGAGGAGGCTATGTTGAGTTTTTTTCTGTACTTTGTGATGGTTCTTCTTGCTAAATTAAAACCTCTTTTATTTAACTCAATTGCAATTTTATTATCGCTTTTTGGTTTTTTTTCATTTTCAATAATTGTTTCAATTAATTGCATTAACTGAAGGGGTGTAACATTCCTTGTTTTTGAAACAGATGAAACCAACAAAGATTTTAGCGGCAATATCCCTTTTGGTGTATCTATGTATTTGGACCTGAGAATTCTTGAAACAGTCGATGGATGAAGCCCAAGTTCATCTGACAAATTTTTGTTTGATAGAGGATTAATTTTTAAAGGATTATCCTGAAGAAAAGAAATTTGCCTTTTGCAAATTAACTCTCCAACTTGCATAACAGTATCATTTCTTTTTTTAATTGAACTAAGAAGCCATTTAGCATTCTGAATTTTTTCTGTTAACTCTTTATTAGGATTATTTTTTAATTGAATATTTGTCTTTTCAATTAAATCTTGGTCTATTTTTATTTTTGGAAAAGCATCATTTATAAAATTAACAGATAGAGATTTTTCTTTTAATTCAATTTTTAAGTCTGGAATAATATAATTTGTATTTTCGTAGTTAAGGCCTGGACTTAAATCACATGATTTGATTTCGTTCATTGCCCTTTCAATATCTTTAATTGCATATCCTTTTTTTTGAAAGGTATTAATAATTTCTTCTAAACTCTCAGATCCATTCTGACTAAGTATTTCTTGGCATAGCGCTTTAATTTCATCATTAAATTTTTTAGAGTTAATTTGTATTTTTATACATTCTTTAAAATCTCTAAAACCGACACCAATAGGTTCTAGTTTTTGAACAATATTTTTTAAAATATCGTTTATTTCACTTAAAGAGTATTTGTTGAAAAGCATTTCTTCTATTTCGTCCAAGCCCTCTAATAGTTGACCAGACTCATCAATACATTCAACTATTGTTAGAGCTATTTTCTTTTGTTCACCATCTAAACTTAAGTCATTTACTTGATGTATTAGTGACTCTCTTAAGTTTTCGACAGCTGCCACATTGAAATCAAAATCAGCATCATTATAATTTTCATCAAACTCAAAATCGTCTGTAATTTCCTTTTCAACAAAAGGATTAATTTCAATCTCTTGATCAATTTTCTGAATCAGCTCATATCTAGATAATTGAAGTAAATCAATCGATTTTTTAAGCAGTGGAGTTAAGATAATTTTTTGTTTTTGCTTAAATTCTTTTATTAATGAAATAGCCATGATGATTTAACTATACATGTCACCTAAGTATACTTTTTTGACCATTTCATCCTTGATTAAGGAATTTTTGTTACCTTTTGCAATAATAGAGCCATTGTTTATAACAATTGCATGATCACATATTTCTAATGCCTCTCGAACGTTATGATCAGTAATTAAAATACCAATATTTTTATTTTTAAGCTTCGCAAGAACTTGTTTAATTTCATCAATAGCTATTGGATCTATTCCAGCAAAGGGTTCATCTAAAAGAATGATTTTTGGATTTGCTGCAAGTGTTCTTGCAATTTCAACCTTCCTTCTTTGACCACCTGAAAGTTGTCTTCCTTTATGATTTAAGATTTCTGATAAATTAAATTCATCAATTGATTTGGTTATAAAGTTTTCTATATCTTCTTTTTTTTTAAAAGATAGTTCTGCAAGACCTAATAAGTTCTCATAAACTGAAAGGTTCTGAAAAATAGAAGGCTCTTGCGGCAAATACTTGATTCCCAATTTAGATCTTTTATGGATAGCAAAGTTTGAAACATTTTCATCTGCCAAATAAATATCACCTTTGTCTGCTTTTATTAACCCAGCTATTATGTAAAAGGTTGTAGTTTTACCAGCACCATTTGGCCCCAAAAGACCACTTATACAACCTGAAGGCACCTCAAAACTTATATTATTTACAATATTTTTGTCTTTAATTGTTTTATTTATGTTTTGTATTGAAAGCATAATTAATTATCTAATATAACTTCACCATTTCTTGCATTGAAAATTATTTCTTTAGATGAAATGCTTATATCATCGTAGTTGATTGTTGCATTACCAATTAATTGTATTTTATCTGTTTCAGCAAAAATAATTTTATCTGCGCTGCCAGTAAAAAAATTGTTTTTACCTGTTGATGAAATCTTGGATGGTTCACCGTAAACCGAGATTATTTTATTTATTTTGTTAAATATTGCTTCACGAGCTTCTATAGTAAATTCACCAGATCTTATATAGACTCCATTATTAAAAAAAATTTTGTTTGATTTCTTTTCTACCTCAATTGCTCCAGAATTTATAACAATATTATTTGATTTGAATTGATTATCTTGTGATTGACTATATGCAAAGTGACATAGTATTAATAGAGAGAGGAGACTTAATTTATTAAATTGCAAGTTATAGAATCCTTGCTTGAATCAAATCATGCATTGATATTACACCAACATTTTTATTTTTTTTCATTACAACCAAAGTAAAAATTTTGTTTTTTTCCATTATTCTCGCTGCATCAACAGCTAACGCATCTTCTTCAATTGTTTTAAATTTTTTTGTCATAACGTCTTTAATTTTTGTAGCATTAATATCAATTTTTTGATTTAAACATCTTCTTAAATCACCGTCAGTAAAAATACCTTCAACTTTTGATTGTTTTTTTACCAGAGTTATTCCTAAATTCTTTTTTGAAATTTCAATTAGGGCGTCTGCAAGAATTGTATTTAAGCTTACGGATGGTATTTTAGACCCTTTATGCATCAAATGCTTAACTTGAGTAATTAATTTTTTACCTAGCTTTCCAGCAGGATGAGAAGATGCAAAATCATTTGATGTAAAGCCTTTAGATTCTAATAGCGCAATTGCTAAAGCATCACCAAATGCTAATGCAGATGTTGTAGATGATGTTGGAGCAAGGTCAAGAGGACATGCCTCCTTAGATTTAATTACAATAGATATATCAGATGCTAAAGCAATTGAAGACTTATTATTACCAGTAAGGGATGCAAGTTTATATGAGGATCTTTTTAATGAGGGAAGAATATTAATAATTTCATCAGTTTCACCAGAATTAGATATTAAAAAAACAATATCTTTTTTTTCTATCAGACCCATATCTCCATGAGCAGCCTCTGTTGGATGAATAAAAATTGATCCTGTTCCTGTGCTAGAGAGAGTTGCTGATATTTTTTGACCAATATGACCAGATTTACCAA
>ERZ802830.3338-NODE-3338-length-13754-cov-8.77655_pt1 | contig 13754 bp, 11 predicted proteins | sample MGYA00345654_ERZ802830 | MGnify/ENA primary metagenome ERZ802830 (study PRJEB30503, sample SAMEA104212375) | marine metagenome | biome: Westerlies Biome; feature: [SRF] surface water layer (ENVO:00010504) within the epipelagic zone...; material: water... | reverse complement strand
ATTTAATAATATACGTGCCTAAGTTTGACTACATACAGGGACGTATTCTCTCTTTTTTTGATAGGGAAACTGGAACTCACAATTTTCAGTCTGATAAAGCAATAGACTCTATTACAAGCGGTGGTTTTTTTGGAAAGGGCATAGGAGAAGGTACTTTAAAAAATAGAGTACCAGAAGCTCATACAGATTACATAATATCTGTTATTTCAGAGGAATTTGGTGTGATTGCCATAATTTTAATCTTATTAATGTTTTTAGTACTAATTTATTCTGTTTTTAAAAAAATTAATTTAGAAAATAAGGAAAGAACAAAATTAGTTTTAGTTGGATGTGTAAGTCTTATTTTGTTGCAGGCAATGATACATATTGGAGTAAATATTAGGTTGTTTCCCACTACTGGAATGACTTTGCCTTTTATAAGTTATGGAGGCTCTTCAATAATAAGTATTTCAATTTTATCAGGTATAATTTTAAATTTAACTAAAAGAAGAGTAAGTTGAAATGAAAAAAAATTTTTTAATTTCAACAGGTGGCTCAGGAGGCCATGTAATTCCAGCTACAATTCTCTATAAACATTTGTCTAGCGTTGCAAATATAATATTATCAACTGACAAAAGGGGACTGAAATATTTTAATAAAGATAATATTAAATTTGAAGTTATTAATACCCCAAAGTTAAATAATATTTTTTTTTTACCAATTAACTTTATTTTGATTTTAATTTTAACTTTTAAATCATATTTTTTATTAAAAAATAAAGAAATAGAAAAAATTTTTTCTACAGGTGGTTATATGTCCTTGCCTATAATCCTAGCAGCAAAATTATTAAGATTAAAAATTTATTTGGTAGAGCCCAATCAAGTATTAGGACGAGCAAATAAATTTTTTTTAAATTCTTGTGAGAAAATTTTTTGTTATACAAAAGAAATTAAGAATTTTCCCAAAAAGTTTAAGGATAAAATTATTACCATTTTCCCTTTAGTAAAAGAAAATATCTATAGACTTAAACAACCCAGTGAAAATAAAGATGGATTTACTTTATTAGTAGTTGGAGGAAGTCAAGGGGCAAATATTTTTGATAAAAATTTGAAAAACCTTATTGTAAAAATTTCAAAGGAAAAATCTATTAAAATAATACAACAAACTCATCAGAATAATATTACTGATTTAAAAAATTTTTATACAAAAAATAATGTCAAAAATGAAATTTTTAGTTTTGATGAAAATTTTGCTAATAATATAATTCAATCAGATATTTGTATATCTAGAGCTGGAGCTTCAACGCTAGCTGAGTTATCGGTTTTAAATGTTCCCTTTATAGCAGTACCACTTCCAACTTCTAAGGATAATCACCAATATGAAAATGCATTTTTTTATGAAATGAAAAATTGTTGTTGGATAGTTGAGCAAAATCAATTTGAGGAAAAGATTGAAAAAGTATTAAAAGATATTTTTTATGATAAAAGTAATTATTTTAAGAAAAAAGAAAGTTTAAAAAAATTAAATTTTCAAAACACATGGGCTAATGCAAACCAAAAAATATTAAAAACTGTAAATGAAAATTGAAATAGCAAAAACAGAAATTATACATTTTATAGGGATTGGTGGCATTGGAATGAGTGGACTTTCTTTAATTATGAGGGGTAAAGGATTTAAAATTCAGGGAAGCGACTTAACTTCTAATAAGAATGTTGAAAGATTAAAAAAAGAAAAAATAAAAATTTTTATAGGACAAAAGAAACAAAATTTAAAAAATGCAACAATAGTTGTAATTTCGTCAGCAATAAAAAAAAATAATCCAGAAATAGTAGAGGCAAAAAAAAAAAATTTACCAATTATAACAAGAGGTAAAATGTTAGCTCATATTGTTTCTTTAACTAAAAATATTGTTGTTGCTGGTTCCCATGGAAAAACCACTACCACATCTTTAGTAACTTCAATTTTTCAGAAAACAAAGCTAGATCCCACAATTATTAATGGAGGAGTTATTAATTCAATAAGAAATACAGCTAAACTTGGTAAGAGTGACTGGTCTATTTTAGAAGCAGATGAGTCCGATGGTAGCTTCGTTCATATTCCACCAACGTACTCAATCATTACAAATATAGATAGAGAACATATGGATTACTATAAGTCTTTAGATGATTTAAAAAAATATTTTCTTAAGTTTATAGAAAAAGTTCCATCATTTGGAAAATCATTTATTTGTATAGATGATAAAATTAATAGTGAAATTATTAAAAAAATTAAAAGTAAAAATTTTTATACTTATGGATTGAGTCCTAAATCTAATTTCTTAATTAAAAATATCAAACAAAGTACGACATTTTCTAAATTTGATTTATTAATGAATGTTCCAAATAAAAAAACTACCTTTAAAAATCTAAGAATCCCATTAATTGGAATTCATAACATTAGGAATTCTGTTGCAGCAGCAGCAGTTGCATTAACTGTTGGTATATCTATTTCAAATATTAAAAAAGGTTTATTAAATTTTAAAGGAGTTCAAAGAAGATTTAATAAAGTTTTTACATATAATGGCATTGAATTTTATGATGACTACGCGCATCATCCAACTGAAATAAAAGTGGTTTTAGAGGGTGTTAACAAAGTTTATCAAAATTTTGATAAGGTTTGTATATTTCAACCACATCGAATTTCTAGATTAAAAGATTTAAGGAAAGAGTTTTCTTATGCATTTAAGGATGCTGATACTGTTATTCTTTGTCCGATATATACTGCTGGAGAAAAGATTAAATTAGGATTTAATTATCTAAAATTTGCTAAAGAAATTATAAAAAATTCAAAAGTGAATTTATTTTTAGTAGAAAATAATAATCAATTGGCAAAATTTATTAAAAAAAATATGTATGGAAAAAAAATTGTAATTGGAATGGGTGCGGGATCTATTTCTAATTGGATGAGAAAGATTCCTCAATTAATCTAATGGATATAAATCAATTAAAAGAAATATTAAGTGAGTTTGGTGACAGCGTGAGATTTAATCATGATCTTAAAAAAAAAAACTGGTTTAATATAGGTGGAAAATCTAAAGTTTTTTACAAATCAAAAAATTTAAGAGAATTAGTAAATTTTTTGAAAAAATTGCAGAATAGTGAAAAAATATTTATTCTTGGTGCTGGTTCAAATACTCTTATTAGTGACAATTTATTTGATGGGGTAGTAATAAAGCTTAATAAAAATTTTAATAATATTTCTCTACTTAAAGAGGATATAATAATAGCTGGTAGTGCAGTTTTAGATAAATCTTTGTCAGATTTTGCATTAAATAACAGCATAAGTGGTTTTGAATTTTTATCATGTATTCCTGGAACAATAGGTGGAGGAATTAGGATGAATGCGGGATGCTTCGATAAAGAATTTAAAGATATTCTATTATCTGTTCAAGCAATTGATAAATCAGGAAATATAATAACCATACCATCAAAAGATATCAAATTTGAATATAGAGAAAGTGATTTATCAGATGATTTGATCTTTTTAAGTGCATCTTTTAAAGGAGTAAAAAGTAATAAAATAAAAATTAAAGATAAGATGAATAAACTCAAAATTGAGAAAGAAACAAATCAACCAAGTAAAATTAAAACTAGTGGTAGTACTTTTAAAAATCCTAAATCACAATCAAAAAAAAAAGTATGGGAACTAATTAAAGAGTCGGTACCTTTAGATAAAAGTTTTGGTGACGCTTGTATTTCACAAAAACATTGCAACTTTTTTGTAAATAAAGGACAAGCTTCATTTGAAGATATGAACAAATTGATCGATTTTGTTGCTAAAAAAGTTTTGGAAAAGACTGGGATTAGTTTAGAAAAAGAAATAAAAATTTTAAAATAACTTGAAAAAAAGAATATTAATAATTTCTGGAGGAATATCTAAAGAAAGAGTTATAAGCCTTGATACAGGTCGACAAGTAGCAAAAGAACTTATTAAGAATAATTATAAGGTAAAAATTGTTGAACCTAATTTTAAATTACTAAATTTAACTAAATTATTTAAACCAAATATCATTTTTAATGCACTTCATGGTCAATTTGGTGAGGATGGATATATTCAGACTATTTTAGAGACTTTAGGAATACCATACACTCACTCAGGCGTAATTTCATCTTCAATAGCTATGGACAAAGAGCTTTCAAAAAAGATATTTATCAAAAACAGAATATTAACTCCTAAATATTTTTTATATTGTTTTGATAAATCAAAATCAGAATTAGTAAAGTTAATAGAAAAAAAAATAAAGTTTCCAGTAGTGATCAAACCAATAAATGAAGGTTCAAGCGTCAATGTATTTATCTGTTCAAAATCAAATATATTTGAAAAAATTAAATTGTTGAAAGATTATAAAAAAATTATTGTTGAGCAGTTTATACCAGGTCGAGAAATTCAAGCAGCTATTATTGGTCAAAAAAAACTTGGAGTTATCGAACTAAAACCAAAAAGAAAATTTTATGACTATCAGGCAAAATATAACTCTAACGCAAAAACTAAGCATATTATTCCAGTTGATTTATCAAAAAAGAATTATAATAAAATTATGAATTTAGCTTTTAAAGCACACACGCTAATTGGATGTAGAGGTGTAACTCGATCAGATTTTAAATTTCATGAAGGAAAATTCTATCTTCTTGAAATAAATACTCAGCCAGGTATGACAAGTCTTTCTTTAGTTCCTGAGATAGCTGCATATCATGGGATTAGTTTTATAAAATTAATTGAATTAGTTCTTAAAGATGCCTCTACGAAAAAATAAAAAGATTTGGGTATATTTTTTTTTATTTATATTGTGTGGGACTTTTAGTAATAAATATTTAAATAGTTTCAATTTTCCAAAAATAAAAAAAATTGAAGTTTTAGGTCTTGAAGAGAACAATAAAATTAGATTATCTGAAAAACTAAGTTATTTAAAACAGCAAAATCTTTTAATTCTAGATCAAGATAAGATTAAGAATATCTTAAACTCTAATTATTTAATAGAGAAATATTTTATTGTTAAGGAATATCCTTCATCTTTAAAATTTAAGATTATAAAAACAAAATTTTTAGCTAATTTAAGTAAGGATGGTAAATTGTTTTTTTTAGGATCAAATGGAAAATTAATTGAAACACAAAAATCTCTTGAGAATATCCCTTTTGTTTTTGGTGAGTTTAATGAAGTAGAATTTTTTATATTTAAATCAATAATAGATGATACTTCATCATTAGATTATAAAGAAATTAAAAATCTATTCTTTTTCCCCTCAGGACGATGGGATTTTGAAACTCATTCGGATCAATTAATTAAACTACCAAAAGTAAAAATAAGAGAGTCTTTAGAATTGTATTCTAAGATAAAAAAAGATGAAACTTTTAGTAATGCAAAAGTTATTGATCTTCGACAAATAAATCAATTAGTAATAAATGAATAGTGATAAAGATTTGAAAAGTTACTTATTAGTTAGTCCAAAAAAAATTGCTATTCTTGTAAAAGAGGAATTAAATCCCAAGGAAATCTATAAAAAAGAAATATTTGTACATACTGAATCAAACTCAATTAATTTAGAATTTTTAGGTAATTTTCTCGACGAAAATATCTTTAAGATAGAAAAAACTTTCAAAAGATTTATTAAGAATATTTATTTAATTATCGATACTAATGATTTTTTACCGATTAAAATCTCTATTAGAAAAAAAGATCATAATAATACAATTGACACGAAAAATTTGATTTATCTATTGAACGAAGCAAAAGATCAGTGTCAAAAAACATTAGAAAATCAAAGAATAGTTCATACTACTATTGAAAATTACTTAATTGATAATATCAGTTATTCTTCTTTACCAGAAAATAAAGAGTGTGGTAATTTTAGTTTAGATATAAAATTTATTTGTATTTCCGATAAATTTATAAAAAATTTAGAGAATATTCTAAAAAGATATCACATTTCTGTAAATCAAGCAGTAAGTGTAGAGTATTTAAACCAGTATTTTTCTCAAAATGAGCATAAAATATTTGATATGGCTGAAAAAATAATTTCTGGTTGTAATGAAAATGAAATTATATTCAGTAACAAAAGTAGCAAAAACAAAGGTTTTTTTGAAAAGTTTTTTAATTTATTTAGCTAACTTGTATTTAATAGTAACATTTGTTGTTTTTAATGTTGGTTTTTTTCGTACTAAAACTTCTCTCGATGTCAAGTTTGAACCAAAAAACCATTAAGAATAGTTTCACGCTAGAGGGTATAGGTCTGCATACAGGAAAACAAGTGGTAATGACTGTAAAGCCAGCTGAACCAAATTTTGGTATTGTTTTTAAAAGGGTTGATCTTTTAAAAGATAATCTTGTGGTTCCAAATGTTTACAATGTGAGTAATGCATCTTATTGCACTACAATTACTAACGATAATGGAATTTCAGTATCTACTATTGAACATTTAATGGGAGCTCTTTACGGAATAGGTATTGATAATGCTTTAATCGAAATTGATAATCAAGAAGTCCCTATTTTAGATGGATCTGCAAAAATTTTTGTAGAAAAAGTTTTAAATGTTGGAATTGAAGTTAGTGATACTCCAATCAAAATTATCAAAATAGAGAAAGAAATTGAATTATCATTAAATGGGAAAAATATAAAAATAAAACCAAGTAAACTTAGCTTAGATATAGATTTTGAAATAAAATATACTAATTCTTTAATTGGCACACAAAGAAATTCAATTGACGTTTATAAATCAAATTTAGAAGATATTTACAGTTCAAGAACATTTTGTCTATTTGAAGACATAGAAAAATTAAGATCAAATAATTTAGCTTTAGGTGGTTCTTTAGATAATGCAATCGTAGTTAAAGACAATGAAGTTTTAAACAAGGAAAAATTGAGAAATGATAAAGAATTTGTTAACCATAAAATTTTAGATTGTATGGGCGATCTATATCTTTCAGGTTACAAAATTCTTGGAACCTTAATTTGTTCTCAAGGTGGACATATGCTTACTAATCAGCTTTTAAGAAAGGTATTTGATAATAACAGTAACTTTTCACTTCTTGAAGTTAAAGAAAAAACGGTACCCAATACATTAGTAAATAGAAGACATTTAAAATCTATCGCTTAATAGTTTAGTTTTAATAAAAAAACTGATAAATAATTTCATTTTAATGAAATATATTATTTACATAACTTTATTTATTTTGATTCAGGCTTGTTCTCAGAAAACAGAGGAAATTAAAACGCAAGTTAAAGGCGATAGTTTAAAACAACAAATGATTGAAGCTTATAATTCAGGAGTAGTTGCTTTAGAGAACGGTGATGTTTTATTTGCAGCTAAAAAATTTAATGAAGCTGAATTATTTTTTCCCCAGTCTGAATGGGCACCAAAAGCAGCTTTGATGGCATCTTATGCTTATTGGACCCAAGGGTATTATAGTGACTCTATCAATGAGTTAAAAAGATTTATAAAACGTTATCCAAAAAATAATGATTTAGATTATGCATATTATCTTTTAGCAATAAATTATTACGACAGTATAATTGATGAAAAAAAAGATATAAGACCCTTAAATGAAGCAAAAAAGTATTTTGAATTTATTTTAAAAAATTATCCCAAATCTGATTATGCTCTGGATGGAAAATATAAGCTCGAGTTAATCCAAGATTTATTAGCTGCCAAGGAGATGTATTTAGCAAGACATTATATGAAAAAACAAAAATGGATTGCTGCTATTAATAGACTAAAATTTGTTACTGAAAATTATGATACAACTATTTATATAGAGGAAGCGTTACATAGGTTGGTTGAGGTACATTATAAGATTGGGCTTGAAATTGAGGCACAAAAATATGCAAAAATTTTGGGTTATAACTATCAATCAAGCGATTGGTACAAACAATCTTACAAAGTTTTTAACAAGAATTATTCCTCAATTACTAACAAAAAAAAAGAGAAAGATAAAAAAGATTTATTAGATAAAATTAAATCTTTTTTTTAAAATGAAAAAAGAACAAATAAGAGACCTTTATAAAAAAAAAATTAAAGAATTTAAACATCATAACTTTCTTTACTTTGAAAAAAATAATCCAAAACTTACTGACGGTGATTTTGATAAGCTTAAAAATGAGATTTTGGAGTTAGAAAAAAATTATAAATATCTCAATGATAAAGATTCACCATCAGACTCTATTGGTTTTAAACCTTCAAAAAATTTTAAAAAAATATTACACAATGTACCTATGCTCTCACTTGCTAATGCATTTACTCAAGAAGATTTATTAAATTTTGAAAAAAAAATTTTAAATTATTTAGATAGAGGTAGTGATTTTGAAATTAAGTATAGTGCTGAACCAAAGATTGATGGAATTTCAGCATCTTTAATTTATAGGCATGGAAAATTTATCACTGGATTATCTAGAGGCGATGGAAAAGAAGGTGAAGATATAACAGAAAATTTAAAAACAATTGAGGATATACCACATAATATTAAATCAGAAAATTTCCCAGACGAAATTGATATTAGAGGTGAAGTGTTTATTCAAAACAGTGATTTTAAAAAATTAAGTGATAAATTTGCTAATCCAAGAAACGCTGCTTCAGGTTCATTAAGACAAAAAGATCCTAAGGAGACAAAAAAAATTCCATTAAAATTTATTGCTTATACGTTTGGTCACGAAAAAGGTTTAGAAATATCATCACAAGATAAATATTTAATCAAATTAAAAGAATGGGGTTTTAAAACAAATCCTTTAAATGAGACTATCAAAAAAGTAGAAAACTTAATGAGAAACTATAATGAAATTGAGAAAAAAAGAGATCAATTAGATTTTGATATTGATGGCATTGTTTATAAAGTAAATGATTTTGAATTACAAAAAAGACTTGGCAATGTTGCTAATGCACCAAGATGGGCGATTGCACATAAATTTTCAGCAAATAACGCAATTTCAATAATAGAAAATATTGAAATTCAGATTGGAAGAACTGGAGCTTTAACACCTGTTGCTAAGATAAAACCAATTAATATTGGAGGTGTTGTTGTGTCAAATGCAACACTACATAATGAGGAAGAAATAATTCGTAAAGATATAAGAATAGGCGATACAGTTGTAGTTGAGAGAGCAGGAGATGTTATACCTCACGTTGTTTCTGTAAATATAAATAAAAGAAAGTCTAATTCAAAAAAGTTTAATTTTCCCAAAAAGTGTCCTTGTGGTTTTGAGACTACAAAAGATTTCAATAAAATTACAAAAAAATTTGATGCAGTTAGAAGATGTCCAGATAGAGGTTTTGATTGTGATAGAATGGCAATAGAAAGAATTAAACATTTTGTATCAAAAGAAGCTTTTAATATAGAAGGATTTGGAAAAAAAATAGTAGAGAATTTTTGGAATTTAAATTTGATAAAATTACCCCAAGATATATTTAAGCTTGATTATAAAAAAATTGAAAATTTAGATGGCTGGGGAAAAAAGTCTGTAGCCAACCTTAAATATTCTATAAACTTAAAAAAAGTAATTTCATTTGAAAAATTAATTTATGCCTTAGGTATAAGACACATTGGTTTAGAGAATGCAAAGTTATTGTCAAAACATTTGAAATCCTTAAAAAATTTTTTGTCATTATCAAAAAGTGATAGTTTCAATGAATTGCTTAATATTGATGGGATAGGTGAAACCCAGATTAGTTCAGTAAAAAATTTTTTTAAAAGTAATACGAATATCAAAGTTTTAAAAGAACTTGAAAAAATCCTGCATGTAAAAGATGCTAAAATTTCAAAAGATAATGGAATATTGAGAAATAAAACATTCATGTTAACAGGTAAGCTTGATGGAATAAGTAGAGCAGAGGCTAAATTTATAATTGAGGAAAATTCGGGATCAATTGTAAGCAATGTTTCAAAAAAACTTGATTATTTGATAATTGGTGAAAAACCTACAAAAAGAAAAATAGAATCTGCGAAAGAATTAAAGGTAAGGATACTTACACAAAAAGAATGGTCCGCTATGCTAAAAAAAACTAGTTAACCATTTTTTTTCATTTTTATTTAAATATTTTGATAATTTTGAGTAAATATTTAAATGGTAATTAAATAGATAATTTTGTTCGTGCTGACTGAGAAGTTTAAAGTTAATTAACTCTTTATCTATTGGTGCTAAAGTTAAATTTTCAAAAAATAATTTTTTCCCATATTTTTTAACATAAATTAAATTTTCAATTCGTATTCCAAATTCACCTTTTTTATAAAATCCTGGCTCATTACTTAGTATCATTCCCTGTTTTAATCTAATTGAATTAAATTTTGATATAGCTTGAGGACCCTCATGTACATTTGAAAAAAAACCAACACCATGACCAGTGCCATGTGCATAATCTAATCCACTTTTTTTTAAAAATTTTCTAGCTCTAATATCAATAAGTTTACCGTTAAAGTGGGTATTAAGATTTGAAGTTGCAACAGCAATATGACCTTTTAAAACCTTTGTAAAAATATTTTTGATATTTTTTTTTGGATTTGAAAAACAAAAAGTTCTGGTTACATCTGTGGTTCCATACTTATATTGTCCTCCAGAGTCACATAAGAAAATATCTTTTTTATTGATTGTTTTAGTATTTTCTTTTCTGGCTCTATAATGAATTATTGCTCCATTTTTACCTGCACCAGCAATTGTGTTAAAACTCGGAAATAAATAATCCTTACTTTTTTTTCTAAATTTTTCTAATTTATTTTGAGCGTCAACTTCTGAGATTCTTTTATTATTTAATATTTTAATCCAATAAATAAATTTAGTTAAAGCTACTCCATCAATAATATGACTCGAAATCATATTATTTATTTCTGTTGGATTTTTGATAGATTTTAAAAGGTAAATAGGATCTTCTTTACTTATCATTTTAAATCTATTTTTTATAATATTTTCATAAAATATTGAGCAAGTTCTACTATCGGTAATAATATTACCTTTAATTTTTAATCTATCTAAAAATAAATTAAATTTTTTTGGATTTATAACTCTTTTTTGAATTATTTTTCTCTCTCTTATTAATTTTTTTGCTTTGTTTATTTCACAAATAAGAAATATTTTTTTATCAGCACTCATTAAAAGCCGACAGTTAGGTATAGGACTATTTGGATTATCATGTCCTCTTATATTCAATAACCAAGCAACATTTTCAGGGGCGGTAATAAAAATATAGTTAATTTTATCTTTTTTTAAAATAGAGGAAACCCTTCTGATTTTATCTTTGTGTCCTTCTCCAGCAATACTTTTGTCCAATGAAAAAAAAGGTTTTGTTTTGATTAAATATTTATTAAAAATTGTATCAATAAGATTTACTTCTATTTCCTTAACATTATTATATTTTAAAAAAAAATTTGAAATTTGTTTTGATGTGAACAGAGTGGGGTCAATACCTATTGTGAGATTTTTGAATAATGCACAATTTAATATTTTCTCATACGGAACTATTTTAAAAAACTTTCCAGACTCAATTTTAGCCTGTATAGAATATCTTCCATCAACAAATAAATAATTTTTATTTTTGAGAATAACTGCAAATCCAGCAGAACCTGTAAAATTTGAGATAACTTTTAATCTGTCTTTTTTTGAATATTCAGAAAAAAAATTATCATTCTTTGGAATTATATATCCATCTATATCTAAGCTTTTAAATTTTTTTCTTAAAAGATTTATTCTTTTATTAATCATTTAATTCTCTTTTGATATCTAATCCAGCCGGGACTTCTAACGTTATCATCATCTAAATCCTGATTAAATTCAAAATCATCAATTTCATCTCTCGTTTCATCAAAAAATGAATTTTTTTCGATATATTTTTCTGGTAGTTCGTCAATAAATCTAGAAGCCATACTATCAATCCAATCACCTTGATAAAATCTATTCATTGAAAAGGATATAATTGCTTTTTTTTTGGCTCGAGTAATTCCAACATAAGCTAGCCTTCTTTCTTCCTCTAGTCCATTCTGACCTTTTTCCTCAATAGATTTTTGATGTGGGAATAGTCCCTCTTCCCATCCAGGTAAAAATATTAAATCAAACTCCAAACCCTTAGACGCATGCATTGTCATCATATTTATTTTCTCACCATCCCATTCTTGGTCAACAGACGTTGCTAAAGAAACATGTTCTAAAAAACTTTCTAAAGTATCAAATTCTTTCATTGCATTTAAAAGTTCTTTAATATTTTCAAGTCTATTTTCATTTTCTAAATCTTTTTTATTTTTTAACATTGAAGAATAACCAGACTCATCTAAGATTAGTTGTAATAATTTTACATGATTGCATTTTTTAGAATTTAAATCATTTCTCCATTTCATCATTAAATCCAGAAATAGAGTTAATCCAATTTTAGCTTTAGGTTTAATTAGATTTTGTTCTAACATTTTTTTTGATGATAATTCTAGATTGAGTGAATTTTTTTTTGCAAATTCGTGAATAGATTTAAGTGTAGTTTCTCCTAAAGACCTTTTAGGATTATTTATAATTCTTTCAAAAGCTAGATCATCTTTATTTTGATAAACAAGTCTCAAGTATGCAACACAATCTTTAATTTCAGCTCTTTCATAAAACTTTGTTCCTCCAATAATTCTATAAGGTAATCCAATTTTAAGAAATCTTTCTTCAAACTCTCTTGTTTGGAAAATTGCTCTAACAAGTATAGCCGTATTGTTAAAAGAATACTTCTTTTTATTTTTTTCTATTTCATCTGAAACCCCAATTGCTTCATCTTTACCATTCTTAAAACAATTTAATTTTATTAGGTCTCCATCTTCCATAGTAGTTTTTAAATTTTTACCAACTCTATTTTGATTGTTAGAGATTAAATTTGATGCAACAGAGAGAATGTTTTGAGTAGATCTGTAATTTTGTTCTAGTCTAATAATTTTAGTATTTTTATAGACTTGATCAAATTCTAAAAAATTTTTAATTTCTGCTCCACGCCAGCTATAAATTGATTGATCATCATCACCTACACAACATATATTTTTATTTTTGTTAGTAAGTAAATTGAGCCATCTACTTTGAATAAAATTTGTATCTTGATACTCATCAACCAATATATATTTAAAATTCTTTGAGTATATCTCCCGAATATCATTATTTTTTTCAAGAATCTTTACACAATGTAAAATTAAATCTCCAAAATCACACGCATTAAGTTCAATTAGTTTTTGTTGATAAAGCTTATAAATTGGCAGGATAGTTTTTTCATATATATCTTTTTGATTAATAATGACTTCTATTGGATAAAACCCTCTATTTTTCCATCTATCAATTATTGCAAGAATATATCTAGGAGCTAACTGTTTAACATCAATATTTTCAGCTTTACAAATATTTTTAATTAATCTTATTTGATCATCTGTATCAGTAATAGTAAAATTTGAATTAAGATTAGCAGCTGAGGCATGCTTTCTTAAGAGTTTAGCGCAAATGGAATGAAAGGTACCAAGCCAAGGAAGCCCCACAGCGGCAGAACCAAGGGTCTTGCTAACTCTCAATTGCATTTCTTTAGCTGCCTTATTTGTAAAAGTTACTGCAAGAATTTGATTTGGAAATGCTTTTTTTTCTTTTATAAGGTTGGCAATTCTTGATGTAAGAACTTTAGTTTTTCCTGATCCAGCTCCAGCCACTATTAATAAAGGTCCTTCAGTGTGAAGAACTGCATCTTTTTGAGCTTTATTTAAATTTTTTAGATATTCGGAGTTTACCATTTAATAATTTTTATTATAAGTAATGCAAATTA
>ERZ802830.3337-NODE-3337-length-13756-cov-7.61937_pt1 | contig 13756 bp, 14 predicted proteins | sample MGYA00345654_ERZ802830 | MGnify/ENA primary metagenome ERZ802830 (study PRJEB30503, sample SAMEA104212375) | marine metagenome | biome: Westerlies Biome; feature: [SRF] surface water layer (ENVO:00010504) within the epipelagic zone...; material: water... | reverse complement strand
ATAACAGGAGCTAACCGAGGCATAGGATTCGAAACATCAAAAAAATTAGCTGAATCAGGAATCAAAGTAATCTTAGGTTCCAGAGAGATTAATAAAGGTAAAGAAGCGGTGAAAAAGTTATCGAACTTTGGAATTGATGCTGATTTAGTTCAATATGATGCGTTTGATGAAGACGCTCCTCAAAAAGTTTATGACTATATTTCAGAGAAATATAAAAAGTTAGATATCCTAATTAATAATGCCGGAGTTCTTTTAACTGGAAACTTATTCGTTACGAATAGCTCCACTATTTCAGACAAAGATTTGAAAGATACCTTTCAAACTAATTTCTTCTCCGTAATATCACTAACCCAAAAACTACTTCCATTAATAAAAAAATCAAATGCGGGAAGAATTGTTAATGTTTCAACAATTTTAAGTTCTTTGACCCTTCATTCAGCAAAAGATTCTCCAATTACTCCTGCTAAAGAAATTGCATATAATGCCTCTAAAACTGCACTAAATGCTTTTACAATTCATCTAGCAATTGAGTTGAAAGATACAAATATAAAAGTTAACTCTGGTCATCCTGGCTGGGTAAAAACAGAGTTAGGTGGTCCCAATGCACCTATGGAAGTTGAAGAAAGTTACAAAACATCTTTGCGTTTAGCTACTCTTGATGATGAGGGGCCAAGTGGGGGACTTTTTCATGAAAACGATATAATACCATGGTAAATAATAGAATTTTTATTAAGTTTGTGGTATCTGGGTGTCGGAGGGTCAAATCCCCTCAACCGTAATATTAAATTTATCTTATACTAAGAATTTTATTTTTCTCTTACGTTATTTATAGTTTTTTTTTCAAATGTTACCATCTAATATACATGCCTAGGCGTACATATGAAAACGATGCTATTTTAATTGAAAACGCATATGATTTAGAAACACTCGTAAAAGATAAAAGAGAAATTTGGAGGTCAAAACCATCTAATGCGATCAGAAGACAAAGAAGATATAAAAAGAAGCTTATAAATGAGCTCTTTAAAAATATAAAGTAAAGATATAAATCATGAAAAATTCATTAATGTGGTTTAGATATGACCTGAGAATAAATGATAATGATGCATTCTTTGAAGCTTCTCAAAATCAAAATTGTTTACCAGTGTTTATATTAGATGAAGGATATTTAAATTTAAAAACTACAAGTGAATTTCATTTAAGTTTTTTAAATGACTCTTTAAATGATTTGAAAAGTAACCTGAAAAAAATTAATGCTAAGCTTAATTTTTATAAGGGCGACACAACTGAAATATTAAATTTTTTAACAGACAAATATAAAGTAACTAATATTTACTCAAATAAAATATTTAAGGGAAATTATTTTAATGAACTCGATAACAAAGTTAGCTCCTTACTTGCTGAAAAACAAATTAACTGGATTGAAAAGAATCAGTTTGGAATTCAACTTGATAAAAGAATTCGAGGAACGTGGTCAGCAAATTGGAAGAAATTTATAAATAAACCTTTAAGTAGAAGCATTAAATTTGGAAACTTTATAAAAGATGATTATGGAGATTTTAGCTTTAAGTTTAATTATACTAATTGTCAAAAAGGTGGGGAAAGTAATGCGTCAAACTGTTTAAATAGCTTTTTCTATGAAAGGCATAAAAATTATTCAAAAAAAATGTCTAGTCCATTAACTGCTGAGGACTCATGTTCAAGACTAAGTCCTCATCTTAGCTTTGGAACAATTTCTTTAAAATATATAGTTAAAAATATTGAACAAGTCTTTAATCAGAAAAGTGTAGAAATAAATTCTATTAACTCATTCAAGAAAAGATTAGCTTGGCACTGTCATTTTATACAAAAATTATATGATGAACCTAGAATTGAATATGAAAATTTGCATCCCCTCTATAACGGATTAAGAGAAGATAGTTTTAATTTTGACTTTTTTAAAAGGTGGAAAGAAGGCACAACAGGATTTCCATTTTTAGATGCTTGTATGAGATTCTTGAATAAAAAAGGGTGGTTAAATTTTAGAATGCGAGCAATGATTGTATCATTTGCTTCATATCAACTTTGGTTGGACTGGAAAAAAACCTCAAAATTCTTGGCTAGTAAATTTACAGATTATGAACCAGGTATCCACTATCCACAGATACAGATGCAGTCAGGTACCACAGGTATTAATACTATTCGTATGTATAGTGTAATTAAACAATCATACGATCAAGACCCAGAGGGTATTTTTATTAGAAGATGGGTGCCAGAATTAAAAAATCTTCCTAATTATCTTATTCATGAGCCATGGAAAATAAACTTTTTAGAAGAAAAAGAATATAACTTTAGGCTAGGGAATGACTATTTTGAACCAATAATTGATAACAAAATAAGAACTAAATTTGCTAAAGATATGATCTGGTCAGTAAGAAAAAATCCCAAAGCTCAAGAAATTTCAGAAAAAATCGTATTACAACATGCTAGTATGAAAAAGTAAGAATCAGTAATTATAAAATGTACGGAATGCATCTAGCATAGATCCTCATCTAATATAGGTATTTATAACTTTAATATAAATAAGAATTTTAAATTAGTAATATTATTTACTTGAATAAAATATCCTTTCATTAATTTTTATAAGTATTAAATAAATATCATGGTAAGTATAAATGGCTTAAGTTCAGTTTTTCCGGACAATAAAGTTTTTCAGCATGAGATAAAAGATTTGGGAAGAAAATTATTTTCTTCTAGGTCAAGCTTTAAAAAAATGGAAAAAGTTTATGACAATTCTGGAGTTAATAAACGATATTTAACACAGGAACTAGATTGGTATTTGAGTGAACATAATTGGTCTGAAAGAAATATTTTATTTAAGAAAAATACTATTTCTCTTTTGAGAAAGTCAATACTTCAAACAATTGAAAAGACAAATACTAAGCCTGAAAAAATAGGTGGCATTGTCTTTGTAAATAGTACAGGAATATCAACTCCAACAATTGATGCTGAAATTTTTAATTTGTTTGGTTTTAATAATCAAATTTTAAGACTACCTATTTTTGGATATGGTTGTGCTGGCGGTGTTTTAGGATTAAATAGAGCTGTTACAATATTTAAGAGCCTTAGAAAATCTGTTCTTGTTTGTAATGTCGAACTATGTAGCCTTACTTTTAGGCCTCAAATCTTTAGTAAAGAAAATATTGTAAGTACAGCATTATTTGGTGATGGTTGTGTATCCTATTTAGTTGAGGAAGAGGGAAACTGTGAAGTTTTAGAATCTATGGAATATACCTGGAAAGATACATTATCTTTAATGGGTTGGGGTGTTGAAAACGATGGTTTATCAGTGATTTTTGATAAAGTAATTCCGGATTTTATTTCTAAAGAATTACCAGATGTTATAAAAAAGTTCCCAGTAAAAAAACTAGATGGTTATATACTTCATTCGGGAGGAATGAGGATAATTGAGGCTTACAAAAAAATTTTTAACAAGGATAAAACTATAATGGAGTCACAAAATATATTAGCAAATTATGGAAATGTTTCTTCAGTTTCTGTTTTATTAGTATTATTAGAAATGATAAAAAAAAAATATTGTGGTAATTTTATGATGTGTGCACTTGGTCCTGGTTTTACAGCAGCCCTTTCCAAGCTAAAGTTAAATAGTCATGATTGATACTTACTTGATGATTTATGTAATTATTAGTAGGTTATTTGAACTTATTTTAAGTAATAAAAATACAAAAAGACTTCTCAATGAAGGTGCTAAAGAGCATTATAGCTCACATTATAAGTTTATTGTCATCTTTCATCTTATTTTTGTTTCATTTTTCTTATTTAAATCTTTAAATGATACAAATATTAATATACTTTTTTTTTATATTTTTTTAATAGTTCAGGTATTAAGATATAGAATTATTTATGAACTTGGTAAATACTGGACTACAAGAATATTAGTAATAAACCAACCTTTAATACAAACATGGATGTTTAGATACTTAAGACATCCAAATTACATTGTTGTTTTCCTTGAAGTGATACTAATTTGTTTATTTTTCGATGATTTATTTTCATTGGTTATTTTTTCAACCATAAACTCGATATTAATTTATTTCCGAGTTATGTGTGAAGAAAAAGCAAATAAGTTTCGACATGATTTATAAAGATCAAGTTAAATGATCAATAGTAAATATTTTCAATAAATTTATTTACAAATAATGCTAGCAACTTTTTTTGGATTCTCTTGAAATGAAAAATGACCACATTGCTCTATGACTTCAAACTTCTTTAGCCCTAGTAATTTTTGAGACTCTTCTCTATTTTTTTCATTAGCCCAGTCATTACTTCCATATATTAGTTTTGTTGGTGTCATAACTTTATGATAATTTTTTTTAACATTCGCCCAACTTTTAAAGTTGGATAAAACATTTCTGAAATGATAAACGTAATATTTTTTTTTAACTGAAGAACATAATAGGTTTAAATAGTCATTGTGTAAATCATAATCCACAAATCCACCTTTCATAACATTTTTAAGTATTATTTTATTTTCCAAACTAGCAAAGAAATTACCTGCAAAAGGAAGACCAATATTGAACATGATAAATTTTGAAAAAAAATTACCTCTGCCAATACCTTCGCCAAAGTAACTATCGTAATCATATGGATTAAATAAAAATATTTTTTTTATTAATCTTGGGATCTGTAAAGAAATAGTAACTGGTAAAATACCTCCAATTGATTCTCCTGCAATTGTAACTTCAGCGATCTTTAAATCTTTAATGAATTTAACAATACTATTGGTGAAAAATTCTTGCGTATAATTTGTATTTTTATTAATTGGAGAATCACCAAATCCTGGCAGATCAACAAGATAGATCGAAAATTTATTTTTGAGAATATTTGAAACTTCATTTGAGTATTCAAGTCTATTTCTAAAAGTATGGAGAAGGAGGAGTGGTTTCCCTTTACCCAAGACTTTGTACCTTATATACGTTCCATCAGGCAGACCATATCTTTGCAGAGGTTCCATTAAATATATGTCGGTAAGTTTAATAGATTTTCAAGATATAATCTTTAAATCAAACTTTAGTTTTGCTATTTAGTTAGTTCCTTACATGTATACTAATGCTAATGACTTCAAACATTTATATGATATCAAATAAAAATTTTTTTAAATAAATGTTCAATATTTAAAGTACTTATATTATAAAGTTTCTATTTATGAAATTCCTCGGCACAAAAGATTATATTTCAACTGAAGATTTGTCAGTTGCTGTTAACGCATCTATAACTTTGGAAAAACCTTTACTAGTAAAAGGTGAGCCAGGTACAGGGAAAACTGAGCTTGCTCGCCAAATAGCTTCTAGTTTAAAACTTAAAATAATAGAATGGAATATTAAATCTACAACAAAAGCTCAACAAGGTTTATATGAATATGATGCTGTTAGTAGGTTGAGAGATAGTCAGCTGAAGGATAAAAAAATAAATAATATCTCTAATTATATTAAAAAAGGGAAGATATGGAATGCTTTTGAATTAAAAGATAAATGTGTTCTTTTAATAGATGAGATAGATAAAGCAGATATTGAATTTCCCAACGATTTATTACAAGAACTTGATAGAATGGAGTTTTATGTATATGAAACTGGTGAGTTAATAAAGGCTAACAATAGACCTATAGTCATAATTACCTCGAATAATGAAAAAGAATTACCAGAAGCTTTTTTAAGGAGATGTTTTTTTCATTATATAAAATTTCCCGAAATTGAAACATTATCTAAAATTATTGAGGTTCATTTTCCAAATATAAAAAAAAAATTATTAGATTCTGCGCTTCAAAAATTCTTTGAAATAAGAGATGTTCCTGGATTAAAAAAGAAACCATCAACTTCAGAAGCACTTGATTGGATTAAATTACTTCTTGTTGACGACTTAGATCCTGCTGATTTAAAAGTAGGTGGAAAGAAAATTTTGCCAAAAATGTATGGAGCTCTGATTAAAAATGAACAGGATATTAAACTTTTTGAGCAATTAGCATTTTTGTCAAGAAATAATGATTAAAGATGTTTTTAGATTTTCTTATCAAAATGAAAGAATCAAAATTACCTGTATCGTTAAGTGAATTCTTAACATTTTTAGATTCGTTACAATTTAATATTGTTGAGTTTGATATTAATAAATTTTATTACTTAGCACGAACAAGCTTAATTAAAGATGAAAAATTAATTGACAAATTTGACATTGTATTTGGAGAATATTTTAAAGCAATTGAAAAGATTGAACTAGATGATGTTTTAAATTCTCTTAGTATACCTAAGGATTGGTTGGAAAAGGTTTTAAGTAAACATTTTACAAAAAAAGAAATGGAAAGTATTAAATCTCAGGGAGGCATTGATAAATTAATTGAAAAATTTAAAAAAAGATTGGAAGAACAAAAGAAAAGGCATCAAGGGGGTAATAAATGGATTGGAACCTCAGGTACTTCTCCTTTTGGAGCCTATGGATATAATCCCGAAGGAATAAGAATTGGTCAAGATTCTAGAATAAATGGTAAGGCAATTAAAGTTTGGGATAAGAGAATTTTCAAAGATTTTGATAGTTCTAATGAACTTGATACAAGAGGCTTTCAGGTTGCTTTGAAAAGGTTAAGACAATGGGCAAAGACTGGATTAAATGAAGAATTAGATTTAGACGAAACAATTAATAATACATCTAAAAATGGTTATTTGGATATTACCACCAAAAAAGAGAGAGAGAACTCAATCAAAATTGTACTTTTTTTTGATGTTGGTGGATCAATGGATTACCATGTTCAAAAAGTAGAACAGCTTTTTGCTGCTTCCCGAAATGTTTTCAAAAATCTTAACTACTTTTACTTTCATAATTGTCTATATGAAGATGTCTGGAAGAAAAATGATAGAAGATGGGAAGAAAGAATCTCAACACATGACATTTTTAGAACCTTTAATAAAGATTATAAATGTATATTTGTTGGCGATGCATCAATGAGTCCTTATGAAATTTTAGTTCCTGGTGCTGGGAATGAACATTATAATCATGAGTCTGGAAAGATTTGGCTCGAGCGAGCAATTAAAAACTGGCCTTCTAACGTGTGGATTAATCCATTACCTAAGAATTATTGGGACATGTCTCATTCAAATGGAATTATTAAGGAAATTTTTTCTAATAAGATGGTTTCCCTTAATTTAAAGGGCCTCGAGGAGGCAATGAAACTGTTGTCTTAATATTTGTCCTAACAAAAAATAAATAAAATTACAAGCAAGAAAAGATAAAAAAAATAAAAATTAAACCTTGTAATACACATAAAAAACTGCAAATAATTATATAATCGTATTTGGTTACGTTGGGTGTGCTTGCGCACCCTAAATTATGGAGGAAATGTATGAGAAGTCTGTATTTTTCAGTTGCCATTTTTATGTCTTTTTTTTGCTTCAATTTTGCAAAGAGTGGAGATATTAAAGCAGGTGAAACTAGATACGCTCAGAATTGTGGGAACTGTCATGGTCCCGCAGGCATGGGTCTAGCTAGTTATCCTAAACTAAAAGGTAAAGAAGTTCCTTATCTTGTGGATAGATTGAAAACATACAGAGCTGGAACGAAAGTTGGTCCTAACTCTTCATTGATGATCATGATGGCTCAACCGTTATCAGATGCGGAAATTAATAACTTAGCTGCGTACTTAAATGCGCAGAAATAATAATAACATGAAAGGGAGATTTAATGTTAAAAAAATCTAAACTTCTATCAGCAGCGATAGTCGCAACTGCGGCTTTCATGGCTTCACCAAGTCATGCTGATACAATGGGTACCCCAAAGATTAGTGCAATGTCCATTCTAAATGGTCTTGAGAATCCTTGGGATATGGCCTTCGCTCCTAATGGAGACATGTTTTTCACTGAAAAATGTAAAGGTTTGTCAGTAAAAACTGGTTCTGGCGTTGTTAACGTATTAGGAATGAAAGGTTCAAAAGGTTACAGTTCTTCAAACGGAGATCTATTCTGTTCAGGTCAGGCTGGCATGATGGGCGTAGCTGTTGATCCAAACTTTAATAAAAATCGTAGAGTTTATGTAGCTTCTACATCAGACAAATATCACGGTAGTGGTTGTAAAACTAACTTCGAAAAATGTGATGGTAACATTGTAATGAGACTTACATTAGATAAGAACATGAAAGTTACAGATCGTACTGACATTATTAAAGATATTCAGTATAAGCCATTTGAATCTAACCACCCATTCGGTGGACCAGGTGCTCACAATGGTAATAGATTACGTTTTGGACCCGATGGATACTTATGGGCAACCACTGGTGATCGTCACAGAGGTGTAGTACCACAATCACCAAAGTTACTTGGTGGAAACGTACTAAGAGTTAACACTGACGGTGAAGCGCATCCGGGTAACAAGCCTCCTAGAGGATTTGATAAGCGTATGTACACGTATGGTCACAGAAATGTTCAAGGTATTGATTTCCGTCCAAGTGATGGAAGAGCTTTCACTGCTGAACATGGTCCATGGCAAAATGATGAAATCACTGCACTAGTAAATGGTGGTAACGGTGGTTGGGATCCGCGTCCTAACGTAGCAGGTCGTGGCGATTGTCCAGACAAATATTGTGGATACATGCCTAACCAAAAAGAAGGAATGTTACCAGCTGCTCGTGCTGCTTTCATGCCAATGAGTGATGAGCGTTTCAAAGATTTGATGCCTCCAGCTTGGAATAATAATGGTCTTTCTCAAGGTACTGGTTCAGCTGCTTTCTTAAAAGGAAGTAACTGGGGTTACTGGGAAGGTCGTATGGCTGTTGGAATCATGGGTATTGGTTTCGGTGGCACACCATCTGGAATGAGAATCGACGTTGTTGATATCGCTAAAGATGGTAAATCAATTAAAAGTGTAATTCACATGCCTACTGGTCTTACAAAAAGATTCAGAGGTCTTAGATTAGGACCTGATGGAGCTTTATATGCTGCAGTAGACGAAGGTGAAATCTACAAAATTACTGCTGCTAAGTAGTAAATTGGTTATTTCCGCACTGTAGTATCGCAGTGCGGGATACCACAAAAATTCATGAAGATACTCCAAACCACAATGAACCTAAAAATCAGGTAACCGCCTAATAAAAAATTCGAGAATTAAAAGAGGATATATTTTAGATATCCAATGAAGTTTTATAAAATGCAAAAAAAAACCCAGCTAATTAGCTGGGCTCTTAAAAATTTAGAAATCTGTTAAATTACTTCTCAGCGCAAGCGTAAGAATTAATTTCTAGACCAACAGAGATTTCTGAAATCATAGGTTTTGTCCAAGCCATTGTTTTATCCTTTTATTAAGTTAATATTAATTGTTCTTAATTTATCTTACTACAATTAATCAATACTGAGTTAACTATTCATCTTATATTAATCAAAGAATTTTTTTAATTTAAACTTTAATTTTGTATCCTAACTTAAATATAAAATATATCGCTGTGAGACATAAAATAAGAAACCCAACTATTGTTGTTAATGAAATAATAATACTGATATCAGAATGTTCGTAGAAACTCCATCTAAATGCACTGATAAGATAGACTATTGGATTGAAGTAGGAAATTTTTTGCCAAATTTCAGGAAGCATATCTATTGAATAAAAGCTTCCTCCCAGAAAAGTTAACGGTGTTATTATAAACGTGGGAATTAATTGTATTTTTTGGAAGTCATTTGCCCATATACCAATGATAAAGCCAAAAAGACTAAAAGTTATACTTATAAGAATTAAAAGAAAGAACATCCAAATAGGATGCCTTATATTCAAATCTACAAAAAAGGTTGATGTTAATAAAATTATAGCTCCAACTATTACCGACTTTGTAGCCGCTGCACTAACAAATCCAGTTGTTATTTCAAAAGGTGATATTGGTGCAGAAAGTATTTCATAAATAGTACCACTAAATTTTGGAAAGAATATTCCAAATGAAGCATTAGATATGCTTTGACTTAGTACTGTCAACATTATTAGGCCTGGAATAATAAACGAGGAGTATGCAGTTCCATCGATGTCTTCTATCCTAGAACCAATAGCAGAACCAAATACTATAAAATAGAGTGATGTTGTTAAAACAGGTGAAATAATACTTTGGGAAAATGTCCTGAAAGTTCTGGACATTTCAAATTTATAAATCGCAGTTATTCCTCTTATATTCATTTATTTATTATGTTTAAAAAAATATCTTCTAAGCTACTTTTTCTAATTTCCAAATCTTCAAATTCAATCTTATTTTTGTTAAGATCCTTAAAAAAATTTGGGACAATATTTTTATCATTTAAATTGTAATTTAATAGATAATTATTATCTGATCTCTTCAAAGAGTATTTTTCAAAAATAAATTTAAAATTCTTAGCTCTTTTTTTTATTGATATTTTTAGTGTCTGTTTCCCTAATTTTTCAAGTAACTTTCTTGTGTTTTCTACAATAATTATTTCACCGTTATGAATAACTCCTACTCTATCAGCTAGTTGCTCTGCTTCCTCAATGTAATGAGTTGTTAAAAAGATAGTTACACCATTCTTTTTTAAATGATTTAGACTTCTCCACAAACTCTTTCTTAATTCAACATCAACACCAGCTGTTGGCTCATCTAAAAACAAAATTTTAGGTTCGTGGGATAGGGCTTTTGCAATCATTACTCTTCTTTTCATACCGCCTGATAATGTTCTAATTTGTTGATTTTTTTTTTCATAGAGGCTTAAATCTCTTAGAATTTTATCTAAATGAAATTCTGATTTTTTTTTATTAAATAAACCTCTGCTAAATCTCAGTGTATCTATAACCTTTTCAAATGAATCTGTTGCAATCTCCTGAGGAACTAGACCAATTAAAGATCTCGCTTTTTTATAATGAGAAATATTATCAAAACCGAAAATATTTATTTTGCCATTATTTCTTTTTGCAATGCCACAGATTATATTTATCAGTGAAGATTTTCCTGCACCATTTGGACCTAACAAAGCAAATATCTCTCCTTTTTTTACTTTAAGATTAATATTTGTTAATGCTTGAAGTCCATTGTCATAGAATTTATCTAAATTTGATATTTCAATCGCATACATATTAAGTCATTTAAGATTAAAGTTTTCAGAAACTATATATTTAAATAAGTGGTTAAAGAACTGCAGTAAAGGGAATAATTCACATATTGTAAAATATTTTTGATTTATTTATTTCTACAGATTCACTATTCGACATAATTGATTCTCTTCTTTGATGAATAATATTTCTATTTTTCATGATGGAGGTCGAGTTTTCGTTTGTTTTTTTTGTCAACTCTATAGCAACTTCTTGATTTGATTTACTCTTTTTTTCAAGTGTGTTGGCTTTTTTTATAACGAGATCTTCAGTTTCTTTTATATTTTCCGGAGAAATATCAGGGCAATTAAAATCACTTTTCATCATTTCTTTATTAGATTGGATATTTTTTTTGTTAAAATCAACAATGAATTGGTTCATATTCATAATATCTTCATTAATTTTTATTAATTCGGAATTCATTTCTGAAATTTTTTTCGAGATTTTTAATCTTTTCTCATTTAATTCGATTTGATGGCTTAGAAACTCTAATTTAACCTTATCTTTTTCTAATTCTACGTATTTTTCTTCATTTTCATCGTGAGTAATTATCTTTGACAACAAAGATACAGAATTTGTAAGAATATTTTTTGTATTTTTTTTTGCTAAGTCAGAATTAATACTCAATGCAGACGAATAATTACTAATGATTAGATTTCTATTTTCTTCAATATTAGATTGAATTAAAACTAATGACCTTACGTTAGATTCAATTATAGATTCTAGGTTGAAGATTCTTTTTTTGCTTTCATCAATTTGTGGTTTTTGTCTCTCTGGCTTGTTGAGATCACTCATAATTTCATTAACTATAGAATCATTCATTTCTTATTCCAAACTATTTATAAGACAATATTATAAATTAAAGCATGTAAATGATAGTAATATTTAAATTATTAGACATCATTTAATAATTATAAAAGTAGTATTTAAACTAATTTCATTGCTAATACTGTTGTTATTAACGTATAAACAAGAAGACAGACAATGATTAATACAACTTGATTTGCCTTGAAATAATTTTCTTTAGCCATTTCTTTTACTTGGTAAACTAAATTAGGCCATGTATAAGAAACGAAATCTCCTTGTGACATAACATTAATCAATTTACCTGTTTTGTCTACAACAGGTACGTGCCTGAATCGCTCATTAGACATTTGTCTAAGCCAGGATGTTAACTGATCATCTTTATCTGCAACTTTGACTGGCGAGGTCATAATGTCCTTAAGTTTTGTAGTTTTAGGATTCATAGAATTGTTTAACAATTTTCTCATTAAGTCTCTTTCAGTCACAATTCCTAACACCTTTTTTTGTTTGTCAACAATAATAACTGAACCAAAGTTATCTTTAGACATTGCTTTTACGGCAGTTAATACCTTGTCATTTTCATGATAGGTGAGTGGTGGTTTTTTACTTTTAAATTCTGGTCTTTCACATATTTTCATTTATTCATCTCCCTTTTGTATATTTATTCCAATTATTAAAAAAAATAAAGAAAAATAAACTATTTTATTATATTCTTAAAATCAACTATAAATAACTTGCTGTAAGTCGTTATAAATTTTTTAAGTTAAAAGATATGTCAAAAAAAATTAAATTAGAGGTTGTTCTAAGTATTGATAAGGAAATTAATATTGACGAAGGAATGATTCAAAGAAGTGTTGGTTTATTAGGTGATATCGACTCGTACAATGTAAGTGAAAATTTAGAGTCAACACAAACAGAAATGCCATCACAATCAAGTGGTACCGAGAGTTCTATTTCAGAAATTTCGGAATTAATTAATAGCGCAAACAAAATTTATTATGGTAATTTAACAATTGATCAAAGAGCCCACGTAGCCTTAGCAATTTTTAAATATTCAAACTTTCAGGCAATTTCAAGTAATCCAGGTTTAAAAGACAAAATTTCTTCGATATTTTCTAATAAGTTTGATTTAGATGATGCAACATCCAAAAAAAACCTTGAAGGTGAAACTGACTCTCAAGCTTTTGAAGATTTGAAAAATAAGTTTCTTGATGGTGATTTGACTCAAATGTTTATTTATATTTGGGAAAAAATACTATCCTCAGATGAAGAAGATCCTGTTGAAACGGAATTAGTTGAGTCAATGCAATTAAGTTTTGGTTTCGAGCCGGCATCAGTCAACGAGATAAAAAAACAAGGCAATGATAGAGCAAAGATAAACAAATCAATAAATATAATTAAATCAGGTAATACTGCATACAATAAATTAAAAGCATTCGAAAAAACAGTTCTAATAGGCTTAATGCTAGGTGAATGCTCAAGGGTAGATGGACAAATTTCTTCTGATAATCAATCAAGATTAAGAAGTATTTTAAGCAATCAATTTGGAATTACTGCAAATGCAACAAGTGTTATTCTTGAAATACAGATGGATGAACCAATTACTAAAAAAGTAGAGCAAGTTGAAGTCTATAGAGAAAAATATGATTTAGTGGAATTTGTTTGGGAAAAAATTCTGTCTACAGAAGATACTCTTAATGATGATGAGATGGAGTTAATAAGAAAGTGGTTGAGAAGAATTGATATATCTGACGTTGAGTCACAAGGTGCTCGTAGAGATGCAATGGACGCTTTAAACCCAAAATAATATAAAAAATTTGTTTAAAGTAATTTTTGATTAATT
>ERZ802830.3335-NODE-3335-length-13756-cov-14.5389_pt1 | contig 13756 bp, 10 predicted proteins | sample MGYA00345654_ERZ802830 | MGnify/ENA primary metagenome ERZ802830 (study PRJEB30503, sample SAMEA104212375) | marine metagenome | biome: Westerlies Biome; feature: [SRF] surface water layer (ENVO:00010504) within the epipelagic zone...; material: water... | reverse complement strand
CTCAGATAACCCCGTAGAGCTTGCTGTGCTGGCCCTGCCTAAAGTGAGCAGCAATAGATGGATAAGGATGCAATTAAGCTCTAGGGACTTTGCCAACCCATCAAAGGTCCGTGGTCCAACAGCCGCAAACCACGCAACTATATCCCCCGCCCCCTATCTGAAAATCAAATCTGAGTATCAAATTGCTCCAGTAACACCCAAATGAAAATAGAAGGGTTAAAAGACAACTATTTCTAAATTATTTTACCGGAATTTTATTTAATTTTGGTCTAATGCTATTAATGAGACTGCGCGGCTCAAACTTTCTTTGATGGAAACCGGGTTCATTTCAGAAAATCGCACAACTTCAGTGCACAGGGAATCTGAGAATATACCTGCAACTTCTAAAGAAGTTGGAATTGTGTTTTTTGTGGTAAAAATCAAATGGTATAGTCGTGAGCTTGCATTTTGATTTTTCGATAAATTAATCGTTTTTACACTTCTCTTATCTGTTATTTTGGATAGTTGTGTTGCCACGGATTTTGTTAATTTTTTTAATTGTTCTTGATTATTAGAGGGTTTGTTAAAACGAACTATACTCAGTGCAACTTTATCTTTTCTGAAAATAATTTGTCTACTTTCGTCCAACAGAATTTTGTCGGTTACTTGGATTAGATTCGCTTCTTTAAATTTTTCTAAATTTATACATTTTGCAAAACTAATAACGGGAATTAAAACCAAAAACGAAAACAAAATTATTAAGGGTGTCAATCTCATGAAATAAGTCCCAAAACTGCATTCTTATTCATGTATGACGCACTTAAAACATATTGAGCTGCTTGGTTCAAAATTTGATGTTTAACTAATCTTGTGGATTCTAAAGCCATATCTGCATCCAAAACCCTCCCTCTAGCGGCAGAAACGTTTACTGATTGGTTCATAAGTGAATTAATCGAGTGTTCAAGTCTATTTTCTACCGCTCCCAGCTTTGCTCGCATAGAAGCAACATATTCTAAAGCCAAATCAATATTTTCGATAGCCAGGTTAGCATCATTTTGGGAAGAAATGTTTATTCCACCTGTTCCAATTTTAAAATTATGAGAATGCATAGAAAGTTGATTATTATCATTATTATTTTTACTAGCCGTTCCACCAACTCCGTATCCTCTTATTCCTGTAACTGAACTTGAACTGCTAGAAGAGCTGTTTCCGGAAGATGATACCGAACTTGCTCCTGATGCCACATTGTAAGATGTCACTCCACCGGAATTTACTCCATTTACAATAGATATGCCGGCACCTGCGCTTGAACTTGCATTTAGGGCTGTTTGGGCTCCAGCGGATAAATTAGAAAATGCAATCGAGCTGGAAGAACCAGTTGAATTGGATGTTATTGCCAATGGACTATTTACTGTTACTGTTACAGATGATGATTGACCTGCATTTGAAAGGGCGTTGTTTATCTGAGTTTGAACGTCTTGAGCAAAATCAGTTAAAGCTAAACCTCCTGATGTGTAATCTGTTTGGGATAGAGTTACATTTACGACACTTCCACCATCAACTGATACTTCAAATGTTGCATCAACAGATGATAAATCTTGCAGAGTAATAACACTAGTTGTTGCGACAGCCGCGGTGTCTGAACTTGCTACGAAACTAAGATCTTCGACATTTGACAAAGTATCAGCATCACCGCTGGAATCTTCTGTTACAGTTAATGTTCCGTCATTATTGGTGGTTATTGTGTAATCTGTTTGTGCTCCTGAATATATAGCAGTGTCATCGCCTGCGCCCCCGTCAATCGTATCGTCGCCCGCTCCACCAGTAATTTCATTATCTGCACTATTTCCAGTAATGGTATCATCTGCTGAACCACCCTTTGCATTCTCAATAACCGCTCCATACGCGATAGCTAGGTTATCTGCGCCAGTGTAAACAGAATTAGATGCATAAAAAGCATCTACCGATGATGTATCCCATCCAGCAGCTGATAAGCGAGCTTTTAAATCTGTGATTTGGTCTGCCTCTTCATAAATTCCAATAGATGAGAATTGACCTTCTCTTAAATCGATAACCGTTTCCCTTGTTTGATTTGACGCATCAATTGTATCCGTTCCACCTGTATCCCATATTGTTTTCAGCATTTTGGGATCGACATCATATGAATAGGTAGTGTCTCCGCTAGATGTACCTGATGTTTCAGCTCCGTAAACATATTGCATCATCGCTACATCTAATATCATTGGGGTTGAGGAGTATATGGTATAGCTTTCTGATGAGCTTCCAGTAGAGAGGTCATAATCTATCCAATAACTCCGGTCGTCTCTTGTATAGGACATCACGGAATATCTCTGAGTATCATATGTGGAGGCAAGTGTTGCACCAGTTCCGCCAGAAGCACTGCTATCAAATGGATGAGCTAAACCGATGGCATGACCGATTTCATGCAGAGCAGCGTAATAATTTCCCCCTGCCTCATCAATACCAGCAGTATCAAAATCAGATGCTCCCGACACATCAGTATCAGCTATTTCAAACCACACATCTCCAGAAGCAACACTACCATATGGACCATAAGCAAATGCCGCTCTGCCGTATTGTACTCCAGCTGTGGTGTATGCCACTCTCATTTCACCAACCATGGTGCCAGTCTCCTCCACTTCCTCGAAGTCAAATTCAACAATTTCATCCCACAAATCGAACGCTGAAGATATGAGTGTTTCATTATCTGACCCATAATCATTTACGGCTCTAGGGTCACCGCCTGTGGCAGTATTTACGTCACTGCCATTGTAATTTGGATCATAGTCGACGTCTCCATCATAATAGGAGTAAGTTACGTTCTCACCTGCCTCAAGGTCCCAGGCAACTCCCATTCTAATCGTTTCAATTAAATCATAAATATCTGAGTCAGAGGAAGTTGGTGCCGTAACAGTCTTACTTCCTGTTACAGTTGTGGTGTTAGTAGGATATGTCTGATTATATGAATACGGTTCGAGGATATCTGAATTTGAGCTTGTTTGATTTGAATTATTGCTTGCAGCAAGTTCTTTGCAGTGGGTACAAGTTTCTGGGTTATGGTTAGCTTCAAGCAAACTTGCAAAATCCACTTCTATCGCGGCGATAGTACCTAAAAGAGTTTCTCGTGTTTCTGGGTCTTCATAAATATTTACAAATTCAATTAATGAATCTTGATTTACAGAGGAACCAGTGGTTGCAAGCTGATGTTGAATTTCAAAGCTTCCTGAATGAAAAAGATCACCAATGAAAGCCGACATTTCCCTTTCTTTTGTTTCATATGCAATCGACAGATTGGAATATTCGTCTGTATTTTGATCTAGTGATTGACGTTGATCAACATTTTCTTTCATTTCAGCTAAATAATCACCAATTTTTGATAAGTTACTCGTTGTTACAGATACAGAACTAAATAGATAACCTGCTTCATTGATATTATCTTTTAACATTAAAAAATGGCTTGCTTCATCATCAACAGAGATTTCTTCTTGTTGAGAGGTAGTTGAAAGTGTCTTTGTTGATGTTGAATTTGAGACAGCAGAGTTGGTTGATAAATTAAGTTTATCAAATAAAACAGTTATGGTTGAATTTATACTTAAATCACTCATTACTACCTCTAACACGCGATACGGCACAATTTTAAATTTGTTTAAAAAAAAATAAAATTAGAGAGGTAAATTTTGATGATGGTGTGAGGATTTGTAACTAGTTGTTGAAAAAGTTGTTTAGAAAACGAATGAAACCTAAACAAAATTATACCCTCAATAAAGGGAACACTTTTTTAAATTTTTGTGGGGTAAATTGTGGGGCAGCCAAGGGTGTTCTTTAAAAAAACATTATATAACAGATAGTTAAGAGGTGGTTCGGAGTTCTTCCCCTCCGCCATCTATTTCTAATATCTAATAAGCCTAAATGCGAGAAGCGAAACAACAAACGGAATACTATGAATGTAGTATTTTGGGCATTATTTTATGGGATTGTGAATAGCATACTTAAAAAATGTTTCAAAAAATATGCTTGCAACTGAGTTCGAAATTCTTCCTCTCTACTATTTTCTTGTTTTAATCATCTTCTTCTGTAAGGTTTAGCTCATTTTTTAGGGTATTTTTCCTAATTACCTTAAATTAACTTTTTTATTACTGTGAAATACGGATTGAAGATTACTTTAATAAAGCGAAAAGGATTATGCTTGTCGTATTTAAAGCAGAATGTTTATCTTCGTTGGCAGATATAATTCTCATGAACTCAAAAAACGAATTCGTCGAAGGTGCCCCAAGACGCGGATACGCTATGGTTTTGATGCTAATTGGCTCAATCGTTATTAGCTTCGCCGGATTAGCTATTCGTAATATAGAAACGACTGATAACTGGCAAATCAACTTTTATCGGTCAATCGCATTTGCACTTGCGATATCAGTAGTTCTGCTTTTTAGGTATGGGAAAACTGCATCCCAACAACTCAAAGGGGTTGGTTTACAAGGTGTTCTGGCAGCTACTTTTTTGGCCTGTGCTAGTATTTCCTTTTTACAGGCAGTAACTAGCACGACTGTCGCTGCTACAACTTTCACTCTTAGTTCTATACCTTTCTTAACAGCTATAATGGCTTGGTTGTTTCTTGGTGAGCGTATCAGTAAACCCACCATTTTAACTATATTCATAGCATTGGTTGGTATCTCTCTTATGTTTTTTCAAGGTTTGGGGTCATCAACAATTTATGGAAATTTTATGGCACTGCTATGCGCCGTTGGATTCTCCTCTTATGCAATAATGATTCGTCGAAACATCAAGTCGGAAATGATGCCAACTTTGATTTTATCTAATTTGATAATCATGTTTGTTGCCTTGATTTACACCTGGGATGATTTACTAATTTCTTGGAATGATTTTATCTTTTGTTTTATTCTAGGCGGATTTCTATCTGCCACAGTTAACACGCTGTTTCTTATTGCAGCGAAGCATCTATTTGCAGCGGAATTAACTCTTTTCATGCTCGTAGAGTTTACGCTTGGGCCTTTATGGGTTTGGATTTTTATAAGTGAGACGCCCTCGAGTTGGACGTTATTTGGAGGAAGTATTGTGATATTGGCGGTTTTGGCGAGAACAGTATCCGAACTTCGCAAAGCAAGTATTTAATTTTAATTAGCCTAACCCAACCTGACCTGACGTTGGATTTTATCACTCTATCTTCTGCAATCTGAAAACAGAGCGCCACTTAATTTTACAACCGTATGAAAATTTTTGGAGGAGGCTAAAAGGAGATTGAATAGCTATCGTGTCTCTCAAACAATGGCCAATCTCATCCAACCTTAATATTTTGGCAATTAAACATATTCTAAATTTGCAAAGAACTATCTGTAGTTGCTAAGTTTGAAGGTATTCTTTTCTGGGAACTATATGAAATTCATTTTGAGACTTTGTTTTGGATTTGATGGAACCTGCGACGTGCGGAGGCTAATTAAACTTTTTGTCGCACTTCTATTAAATTAGGTTTTTTAATTCGTATTGTAGTTTTGATAAAAAATATATGATGTGACGCTAGAATATCTGTTATTAAATGGTAAATTAGGTGAAGAAAAAAGCCAAAAAGTTTTGGTGCTTTTTACTAATTTGCCTATCTAAAAACTTATTTAACGAGTGCATTTTTATTTTTTTAATTAGGGGGCGATGGCTAAAAAAAGGACGTTTTTTATGAGTTTAAGAAAACCATTACCAGTGGAGGTGCAAATCGGATCCAATTATTTTTGGTGTAGTTGCGGAAAAAGTAACAAGCAGCCTTTTTGTGACGGAAGCCACAAGGGTTCAGATTATGTCCCTATGAAGTTTACAGCCGAAAAATCTGAAGTCGTTTATTTTTGTGGCTGTAAGAAAACCGGGAATTCCCCTCTTTGCGATGGTAGTCACCAAAAACACCCGCAAATTATGGAACTAGATAAATCATACTCTGTGCATGTCCAACCTGATAATGTGGCTATAGATATTGCAGAGGAAGAATCTATTTTAATCGCTTCTTTACGAAATAATATTAATCACTTGAGTGCTTGTGGTGGTACCGGAAAATGCTCGACTTGCCGCGTGGAGGTGACAAAAGGTCTTGAGAATTGTCATCCAAGGAATGCTATTGAACAAAAGCTTGCTGATAAATTATCTTTTCCATCTAATATCAGGCTGGGGTGCCAAACAAAGCTTAAAGGAAATATCACATACAGAAGGCTACTTCTAGATAAACGAGACGTTCAATTAAATAACCAAGTTACAGAGCAGAGACTGGAATCTGTTGGAACACTTCGAAACCTCACTATCCTATTTTGCGATATCAAAGGGTTTACACCATTCTCTGAATCTTTGTCAGCATATGACGTTATATTCATTCTCAACCGCTATTTTTCTATTATGCGTGAAGTAATACTTCGTCATGGTGGTGAGATTAATAATTATATTGGTGATGCTATATTGGCTATTTTTGGATTAAAAGAATCAAAACAGCAATCACTTAGAGCTGTTAGCGCTAGCTTGGAAATGCTCAAGGCGATGGATGAATTTAAATCTTATCTTACGACAGCATATGGAAGCGACTTTGATATTAGAGTAGGGCTCCACTACGGAGAGGTTATCTCCGGTTCAGTGGGGCAGGGAGAAGATAAAAAAGTGACTGTGATCGGTGATGCGGTCAATGTCGCAAGCCGAATAGAGGCCATCAATAAAGAAGCTGGCACCAGATTTCTGATTTCTGATTCGGTTTATAAACAAGTTAAAGAAAATGTGGTTGTAAAAGACTACCTTAGATTAAAACTCCGCGGTACAAGCAGTCTTATTACGTTACATGAGATTAGTGACATGAATAGTGATGCATTACAGCTAAATATCACTGAAGTTGAGAAAAAAATTGATAATAAAACGTGGTATAGGACATTGCCCCTTTATGAGTTAAAAGAGGGTGAAAAGAAGAAGTTCAAAGTGAATGAAAAAGAAATATTATTAATTAATCAGGGGGAAGTTTTCGCCTTAGAGAATCTCTGCCCTCATATGGATTTGCCTCTAGATCTCGGTCAAATAACTCAGCGAGCTACAATTTTATGTCCATACCATAATAGTGAGTTTTGCTTTAAATCAGGTGAGGTAAAAAAATGGGTAGGAAATCAACCAGATATTAATCCAGCGGACTGTAAACCGCTAAATACTATTCAAGTTTACAAAGATGAAGATTATATTTGGGTCACCAATGATTGATGGTAAGAAACCAGTTAATCTTGAATAACTTCATGCACTATTTATTTGACCAATACTGTAAAACAGTCCACGGTTTTAAGATAATCCAAAAGAGATCTAGCGTAGATATGTAGATGAATGATTATTTTAAGCTAACTCTAGTTTTTAATAGTTTTTATGAAGGTATGTTTATTAGAGGGTCGCTTTTTGGATTAGCACAATTAAAAGGTCGTTAAAAATAACACTTAAAAAAAGCATAATTTCAATAAGACTAAATAAAAAAGGAGATTGAACTATGTTCAAAAAATTAGTGCTTTCTGCAGCAATGATTACTTTCACATTCGCGTCTGCATCTGCTGAGACGATTCGTTGGGCAAGAGCTGGTGATGCAATCACAATGGACCCTCATGCGCAAAATGAAGGCCCAACCCATGCATTGAACCATCAAATCTATGACTCACTTTTGCAGCGTGATATGTCAGGTGCCATTATCCCTTCATTGGCAACAGACTGGTCTGCTTTGCCAGATAATCCGAAAGTTTGGCGTTTTAACCTTCGAAAAGGGGTTAGCTTCCACAATGGTGAGAGTTTTGACTCAGAAGATGTCGTGTTTTCTTTGAACCGTGCGATGGCAGACGGCTCTGAAATGAAAGAACTTCTTTCGTCGATAAAAGAAGTCCGCGCAGTAGATAGTCATGTCATTGACATAGAAACAAATGGAGCTAACCCACTTCTTATAAATAATCTAACGAATATGTTTATGATGGATAAAGGTTGGTCAGAGGCTAATGACGTGATGAAACCGCATGATGTTGCAAAAGGGGAGACTAATTTTGCGACATTAAATACTAATGGAACTGGTGCTTTTATGTTGGTGAGCAGGTCAGTTGACGAAAAAACTATATTAGAGTCTAATCCTAATTACTGGGGTAAAAATATATATCCTAATCAGGTCACCGAAATTATATATACGCCAATCCAATCATCAGCAACGCGTGTTGCAGCGCTTTTATCAGGAGAGGTTGATATTATACAAGATGTTCCGGTTCAAGATTTAGAGAGAGTTTCCTCAACGGACGGATTAAAGTTGGCGACAGCTGCTCAAAATCGTGTGATTTTCTTTGGTCTCAATACAGTTGAGGGACCAACTTCAGAACTTAAAGTTCGTCAGGCAATGAATACTGCGATTAATCGTTCTTCTATCAAAAAAGTGGTAATGCGGGACCAATCGGACCCAACTGGTGTTATTATGCCCCCATTTGTAAATGGCTGGACTGAAACTTTAAATCAATATCCAGAATATGATTTGGATAAAGCAAGAGCTTTGATGTCTGAAGCTGGATATAGTAGCGGCTTTGATATTGTTCTAAATTGCCCAAATGACCGTTACATAAATGATGAGGCTATTTGCCAGGCAGCTGTTGGTATGATGGCTCAGATCGGCATTAATGTGACATTAGATGCAAAACCAAAAGCACAACATTTTCCAATTGCGAAGGGTGGAGAAGCTGATTTCTATATGCTAGGTTGGGGTGTTCCAACATTTGATTCCCACTATATCTTCAACTACCTAGTTCATACGCAGACCGAAAATCGTGGCTCATGGAATCCCACTGGTTATTCGAATTCTGATGTTGATGCCATGATTGTGAGTCTTGAATCAGAAACGGACTTATCTGAGCGAAATAACACAATTGCGAAGATATGGGGGAATATTCAAGATGCACAACTGTATCTTCCTGTACATAATCAAGTTTTGAATTGGGGTATGAGTGATGGCATTGAATTTCAAGTACAGCCAGAAGACCAACCACATTTTCAATTCCTAAAATTTCAATAGAAAACTTTACTTTCTGCCAATCCCTTTCACTGGGGTTGGCAGCTCGTTTAGATACAAAAAATGTTTTTAATTTTTATTAGACGTATTTTACAAGCTGTAATGGTCTTGCTTTTGGTCGCTTTCGTCTCGTTCCTCATATTTCGATATGTTGGCAATCCTGTAGATAATATAATGGGACAAGAAGCAACGTTAGCTCAAAGAGCTGCACTCGAGGAAGCACTTGGTCTTAACCAACCATTTTATATTCAGTATTTCGATTTTTTGCGGAAAGCCGTGCAATTTGAATTTGGCAATTCCTATAGAGGCGCACTACCTGTTGCTGAACTTATTGCAACCCGATTACCTGCAACTTTGGAGCTTGCAATAACTTCTGCTGTTTTTGGTGTATCTTTAGGGGTTATATTAGGAATCTATACTGCTATTAATCGCGGGAGTTTTCTCTCTAACTTTATATTATCGACGTCACTTATCGGTGTTTCAGTCCCCACTTTTTTAATCGGGGTTTTGCTTATTTGGATATTTTCTGTTGAATTGAATTGGCTTCCTTCATTTGGCCGAGGTGGGGTCGTTGATTTAGGATGGTGGACAACTGGTTTCCTCACGGCTAGTGGAATAAAATCTCTCATTCTGCCAAGTATCACACTTGGTCTTTATCAGATGACGTTGATTATGCGTCTTACTCGAGCTGAAATGTTGGAGGTCTTAAAACAAGATTACATACGACTTGCCTATTCTTTAGGACTATCTAAAAGAAAGATTTATTTTTTCCACGCATTACCCAATATTCTAATTCCAGTTATAACAATCGCTGGACTCCAACTGGGGTCCGTGATTGCATTCGCGATTATTACAGAAACAGTATTTCAATGGCCTGGGGTTGGGCTGCTTTTTATAAACGCTGTATATTATGTTGATATACCTGTAATGAGTGCCTATTTGCTTTTAGTTGGATTTGCTTTTGTGATTATAAATCTAATTGTTGATCTTACTTATCTTTTGATCGATCCAAGATTAAGAGATAGCCAACTTAAATCAGAGGTATGATGTGATACGCCAATTTTTCGAGTCTGATCTATACCATAATTTTAAAAACACACCAGTGGCGTTCTTCTCATTTATTGTGTTTCTGATTATTACTCTAATGGCAATTTTTGCTAATATAATTACGCCTCATACGCCATTTGAGCCATCAACACTTAATCTTATGAATGGTTTTACACCGCCACTGCAGACAAATGAATTTACGGGCGATGTATTCTTGATGGGTACAGACGACCAAGGTCGGGATTTATTTTCAACTATTTTATATGGTTTGCGTATTTCACTTTTTGTGGGTTTAATGGCCGTTTTGCTCTCAATGACACTAGGGGTTGCGCTCGGTTTGATTGCTGGCTTTGTAGGGGGTTGGATTGATACTATAATCATGCGTTTCGCGGATATTCAAATTACATTTCCATCTATACTGGTTGCGATGCTCATTTACGGAGTCGCCAAAGGGTTAATGCCGGCTGATATGCGTTATGAGATGTCCATAACCGTATTGATAATATCAATTGGACTATCCGAATGGGTACCTTTTGCAAGAACAGTCCGCGGCTCAACCCTTGTTGAGCGGGAAAAGGAATATATAACATCTGCGAGAATGCTTGGATTGACAAATCTGAAAATAATGCTTCGCCACGTTTTGCCAAATATATTAAGTTCTGTTTTGGTAATTGCGACCATAACCTTCGCTCTTGCTATAATAACAGAAGCAACTTTATCTTTTCTTGGTGTTGGCGTTCCAACTACCAAACCGAGTTTGGGAACACTAATCCGAATAGGACAGGATTTTTTATTTTCTGGGGAATGGTGGATACTACTCTTCCCTGCATTCACCCTACTGATGTTGGCTTTATCTATTAATCTTTTTGGTGACTGGCTCCGTGATATGCTAAATCCAAAACTGAAATAAGAGATATTTTGATGGCAATTGAAGCTCCTAAACCTCTCTTAGAAGTCCGAAACCTAGATGTCACACTAAAAAAACGAGACACCTTCTTTAAGGTTCTTGACGATTTATCGTTCCATGTTTATCCCGGCGAAATTTTAGGACTGGTGGGAGAATCTGGTGCCGGAAAATCTATGACAGGCTCCGCAATATTGGGATTGATTGAGAAGCCACTTTTTATTTCAAAAGGAGAGATAATTTTTAATAGTCAACGAATAGAAAATAATGCTATTTCCGTGCGCGGTTCTTTAATATCTATGGTTTTTCAAGACCCTCTTATTAGTCTGAACCCCCTTAGAAGAATTGGAGACCAGCTCGTTGAGACAATCCGAACACATATTAGCCTTGATAAAAAACAGGCGATTACCTCCGCGAAAAATTTGCTGGAGGAAGTTGGAATTGACAAAAATAGGTTTCATGACTATCCACACACATTTTCGGGCGGAATGCGCCAACGTGTAGTTATCGCTTTAGCGCTTGCGCCTAGGCCATCCTTAATCATAGCCGATGAGCCAACAACAGCGCTTGACGTATCAGTGCAAGCTCAGATATTGGCGCTTTTAAAACGATTATGCAAAGAGCGTGGAACTTCAATTATATTAATAACTCATGATATGGGTGTGATTGCGGAAACGGCCGACCGGGTGGCAGTTTTATATTCAGGCAGTCTAGCTGAAATAGGAGCGACATTTGAGGTTCTAAGTAATCCCATGCATCCCTACACTCAAGGCCTTATTGCAGCAACCCCTCGAATCGATCCAGAAACACTTAATAAAAAATTATATCAAATTCCAGGTAAGATGCCGAATTTAAGCGAAATTCCAGATGGATGTCCATTTCATAAGAGATGTCTACAGACCACTCCTCAGTGTTATCAGGTGAAGCCACCGTTATTGTATGAGAGAGCTTCATGCTGGTTGTTAGAAAACAAAACTGGTGCAATATGAGTTTTCTTACTGCTAGCCGATTATCACGAAATTTTGACCTTTCCGAGCCTTGGATTTTAAGAAAGATCAAAGGTCAACCTAAGAAGTTACTTAAAGCGGTTGATAAGGCTAGTTTTTTGGTTGAGCGTGGGCAAACTTATGCGTTGGTGGGTGAGAGTGGTTCTGGTAAGTCAACGATTGCTATGATGGTTGCTGGCCTTTTAAAGCCATCATCAGGAACTGTGACAATCAATGGGGATAATTTTTTCGAACCGTCTCAAAATAAAATAAAAAGAATAGCTATGAGAAAATCTGTCCAAATGATTTTTCAATCACCATATGCTAGCCTTAATCCACGCTGGAGGGTCGGTGATATCCTAAAAGAACCAATTGTCACATTTAATTTGATTGAGGATGAAAATGACCAGAACAGACATGCATGCGAGTTGCTAGAGCAGGTTGGATTATTCTCAAAAGATATGTCAAAATTTCCTCATGAATTTTCTGGTGGGCAGCGTCAAAGAATTTGCATCGCCCGCGCACTTGCTTGTAAGCCTGAAATTATAATTTGCGACGAACCTACTTCAGCTCTCGACGTATCAGTTCAGGCCCAGGTGTTAAATTTACTAAAAGACTTGCAGCGAGAATTTTCCTTAACCTATCTATTCATCTCTCATGATCTTGCAGTTGTCTCAACAATGGCAAATAAAATTGGGGTGTTAAAGCAAGGAATACTTGTTGAAGAGGCAACTCCATATAAGTTATTTTCTTACCCAGAGCATGATTACACAAAAATGTTGTTATCCGCAGCACCAGATATTAGCAAACCATATTGAAAGAGAAAAACAATTAATTTGGTTTAAAATGTCTCACTTAAGAAAAGTTGCAAAAGCCCAATCGAAGAAAACGCCGATTAGGTCGTACTAGTAATAAAAAAAATCATATAATTTGATGACTGGATTTGGATATAAAGAGCGTTTAAAGACAAAAAGTACAAATATTTTAGGCCAGCTACCCAAATTAAACGATAAGAGGTGAACAAATTTACCCATAAGTGTTAGTCTAAACTAGCTATGTGGGTATCTTAGATAGAATAGGCTTATTGATAAACTTATAAATATATGAGTAGGTTTGAAGTTATAAATTTTTTTAAAAAATATTTATATTAATCAAGCGTAGGCAAAAACCCATATGATTTTTATAAAAATTTGATATCATTCTTGAAAGGCTAGATAAATTAATTTAATTTAAAAGTATTACTTAACCTCTAGTTGGTCGATTCAGTGGAAACAGAATTACTAAAAAAATGCACAGACGCTGGTATCAGGATGACTGCCCAGCGTTCTTTAATTATTGAAACACTTATAGGATCTGACGACCACCCCGATGCAGACCTATTATATCGTCGCGCGGTAGAGAAAGATCAATCAATCTCTTTGCCGACTGTTTATCGAACTCTTAATCTGTTGGATGATGCTGGTATTATTAAGAAAGTTAATATGAATGACGGGAAAGCCCGGTTTGAGTCCATAAGAGAGGATCATGACCATCTAATTGACGCAGATAATGGACATATTCATGAATTCTATAATCAGGAATTAAAAATGATGCTGGATTCTATAGCTGAAAAAATGGGTTATGAAATCATTGACCACCGAATTGAAATAGTAGGCCGTAAACGCGGAGAGTCAAACTGTGATTGTATTCAAATTAAAGTATATTAGTCGTTAATCCTAATACCAAGATTTAATAAATGAACTAATTTAGCCGCTGACCCGTTTGAGCATCAAAATAGGA
>ERZ802830.3332-NODE-3332-length-13766-cov-7.18212_pt1 | contig 13766 bp, 9 predicted proteins | sample MGYA00345654_ERZ802830 | MGnify/ENA primary metagenome ERZ802830 (study PRJEB30503, sample SAMEA104212375) | marine metagenome | biome: Westerlies Biome; feature: [SRF] surface water layer (ENVO:00010504) within the epipelagic zone...; material: water... | reverse complement strand
AAGGGCTTGCGCCTGATTTTTTGGCGGCGTTGCGGGCTCAGCCGCTGGGATTAATTGCAGAGGTAAAAAGAAAATCGCCTTCCGCAGGGGTTATTCGCGATCCGTTCGATCCTGCTGCTATTGCTTGTGCATATGCGGATGGCGGGGCAACGGCGATATCATGTTTGATGGATACACCTTACTTTGGGGGGGGTGTGGAGGATTTTCGAGCGGTACGTACCGCGGTTTCATTGCCGATGTTATACAAAGAATTCATTATTGATTCATGGCAGATTACACATGCACAAAGCGTCGGTGCTTCAGGGGTATTGCTTATCGCTTCTGTTTTACGGGATGAAGAGCTGCATCTTTTTTCGGAAGAAATTCTGAGGCGGGGAATGACTCCTTTAATCGAAGTTCATGATAAGGCCGAGATGGAGCGGGCTATTGATGTTGGTGCTGGTTGTATAGGGATTAATAATCGGAATCTTAAAACATTTGAGACATCACTGGAAGTTACAGCTGAACTCGCTTCAATGGCGCCTGCTGAAACGACGTTGGTAAGTGAAAGTGGGATCAAAACGGCAGAAGATGCGTTGATGTTGAAAGAGATGGGGGCGCATGCGTTATTGGTTGGAGAACACTTGTTAAAGAGGGCTTTTCCTGGTGAGGCTGTCAAAGAGTTGCTTTCTAAACTACCTTGAGATGAGTATTATTTTGACTTGCTTCAGAATGCGTATGCCATAAGATGTCGAGCTAATATTGCTAGTTTTAGAAGAGTTATATTAAACAAATTTATGTAGGATAAAGGAATAGAACATAGGAGTGCTGAGATGAAGAAATATGGTATTGTATTAATAGGATTGTTTTTATGCGCTCATGTGTCTACGGCACAAGGATATCAAAGCGATATATTTGCGTTACTTGAAAATGTGGAAAATGAAACTGCACGTGATAACGCAGCAGAATCAGCACCAATTGAGGCGGTCGAAACAGTGGAGGCGACCACTCCAGAATCATCGCCTGTTATGGAAATCGCCCAATCTACTTTTGAGCCAACCTTACTTGAGCGTGGCATTGATTTTTACAGAAGTGGAGATTTAGAAAAAGCCGAGACGGTATTTGAAGCTGTATTGCAGGAGGATCCATATAATCGTGCTGCGATGACCTACCTTCAGCGCATTGCCGGAAAACTTTCTGCTATTAGCCAAACGAAGCAGGCTGCAGATCGCGCCCGTGCGCTGGCTGAGGTAGAGCGCTCTTGGAACAAAGAGTTGCGGGTCTATGGATTGCCCTCAGATGAAGTTTCGCATGCGAGTAAATCAGAATCTGAATTAGCGATTGATGAAATGGTGGAGCGCGTGAAAGCGATTCAAATTCCAAGTTTGGATTTTCGCGATGCAGATATTCGCGATGTAGTTCTGTTTTTGACGGAAACATGCCGGCGTCAAGATTCTGAAGGAATTAACATTCTCACCTTGGGAATGGATGAAATGATGAGTGGGAGTATTACGATTTCAATTCGGGATCTAAGTCTATTTGAGGCACTTCAATATATCACCGAAATGGCATCCCTTAAATTTGAAGTTCAGGCTAATGCGGTAGCGATTATGCCGGTGGGTTATGTGGCTCCAAGTGAACTGGAATTGGTTTCTTACGATGTCATTCCGGAAGTGGGTCAAGAGTTAGAAAATATGTCAGGTGACTCAGGCGGGGGAATTGATGATCTATTTGGTGATACGTCGACAACCAGCGTGGGCGGACCGATTGATGTGGTTGGTTTCTTTTCAATTGTAGATTGGCCTCAAGGGTCTTCTGCCGTATATCAGCCAAATTTCCACAAGTTGTTTGTGAAAAACACACCGAAGAATTTGGGACAAGTCGAAGACATTCTTTATGATTTGAAGGAAGAGGCGATTAAGCGTCGCTCACAGCAGGTGGAAATCGAAGCTAAATTTGTTGAGTATAACGAGGGTGCTCTTGAGGAGCTAGGTTTTGATTGGACGATCTATGATGATGGAGAGTTGGCTGATTTTTCTCTTAAGCAGGGTGGAACTTATTTCACGCGAGGTAATACATATCCAGTCAATGGTGGCGTCTTGGGGGCTGGTAACGATGGCATTGTCTATAATGACCCTATATCAGGCGCGAAGACAATCGGTTCGGTTGGAGGGGTTGATGGACAAAGTCTATTTGGCACGGCACAACGTGATAACACAGGGGCTTTTGATTCAGCGGGTAGAAATGGATTAGGTGGATTGGCTTCTTTAATGGGAGGCTCTCCGGCCACATTGGTTTTCCAGAATTATAATGACCTACCACTTGATTTAGCGATTAACGCGATGGAGCAAGAAGGAACTGCTGATGTTCTTTCCGCGCCAAAAGTAACGACAAAGAGTGGTAATGAAGCTGTTATTCGTGTGGTCGAAGTGCACCGTTATCCGCAGGACTATGATGTTGAAACAGGACAGCGTACAGCACCGGTAGTGAAACCACAGGATTGGGAAGAGTATGATTTAGGTGTTGTTCTCAAAGTTACTCCTGTGGTCGATGTCGAAAGCAATACGATCGATCTGGATTTACAGCCTGAGATTACGAAGTTTCTTGGATATGATAATTATTTAGTGGGTATCAATGCGTATGAATCTGGTGGAAATAATGTTTCCCAATTGTTTGGGAATTCAGAAGAGCTGATTGCTCGTATGCCGTATTTTGAAAAGAGAAGTATTCAGACGCAAGTGACCATTTCAGATGGGAGTACGGTTGTGATGGGTGGATTAGTGGACGAGCGCACCGAGACGTTCCGCGATCAAGTGCCTTTTCTTGGCGACATTCCATATGTTGGTCGCTTCTTCCGTTCGGAAGGTTCTCGTAATCAGAAAAAGAATTTGGTTATTACAGTGAAAGCAACTCAGGTTGATGACCGAGGGATGACACGAAAAGAGCGTGAACTTGAGCGCACCAGTGCGGCTCGCTAATCGGTTCGACGGTTGATGTAAACCCGTTCAACTGAGCGGGTTTTTTTGTATGCAGAAGATAGGTGCAACAAGGAGAAAAGATGAAATTTGTTGCCTTTGATTTAGAGACAACAGGAACACAACCGAACGAAAATGCGATTGTTGAGATTGGGGCCGTTCGCTTTTGTGGATCTGAACCAACGGAAGGTTTTGGAAAATTAATTAATCCAGGAATTTCTATTCCAGAAGATGCATCTCGTGTAAATGGGATTACGGATGAGATGGTAAAAGAGGCGCCTCAGATCGATAGTATATTGAGTGAGTTTTCGGATTTCTGTGGAGATCTACCCTTGGTAGCCCATAACGCATCTTTTGATTTCAAATTTTTATTATCGGATGTTAAGCGATTGAAGGGTCGTGCTCCTGTTGGACCGGTATTAGATACGCTGAGTTTGGCACGAAAGGTATTTCCTGGGATGGCAAATTATAAATTGTGGACGCTCGTTCGTCATTTTGATTTTCCAAGCGGAACCTTTCATCGGGCGGAAGAGGATAGTATGTATTGCGGTCTTTTGTTTGCGAAGATTGTTGAAACAATTGAGCTACGTGGAGAGGAGGCATCCATTGGGCGCCTCGCTGCGTTGATGGGAAGAGAGGCTTTTCAGTTTCCGCAATTTAAGGCGTCGTCCGATCAAATGGATCTGTTTTAGTCTTCCTCTTCGAGTTGCTTCAGAATGATTTCGGCAGGAGTGAGATATTTTTTTTCGTTATTGCATTTTTTGCATGCAGGAACACAGTTGGATGAGTTGCTTTTCCCGCCACGAACAACGGGAAGGATATGGTCCATGGTTAGTTCATTAGCTAAGAAGGTTTTGTTGCAATAGGAACAGGTTCCAGAGGCAAGCTTATTTTTCCACCAGATGGATTTTCGCAAGGCGCGTGCTTTTTCCCGCTCTCGTTTACAGTGCGCTTCATCTTTTTGTATGTTGATCCAGTCGTCGGGCTGTTCCATGATTTAACTTTAGCGGTTGGATTTAGGAAGGATCAATATAAAATCGAGACGGACTGAGATATGATTGAACGAGGAGAAGGATGTAAGGTCTATGTATGTATGACAAACATATTATATAGCATGAGTATTTGTGCCGTTGCAATCGGGTTGATGAGTTGCGGGGCTGTTGGAGAGATGAAGAAGAGGGATTCCGTGGATAAAGTAGTGAAGACAGATAGAGAGTGGCAGGAGGTACTAACGGAAGAGCAGTTTTATGTGACTCGACAAGCAGGAACGGAGCGGGCTTTTTCGGGGAAGTATTGGAATCATAAAGAAAAAGGGTTTTATGCATGTGTGTGTTGCGATTCGGAGTTATTTCGTTCGGATGCAAAATTTGACTCGGGCTGTGGTTGGCCGAGTTACTTTGAACCTGTTGCTGAGGGGGCTATTACTGAGCGCAGAGATGTTTCACATGGAATGATTCGAACCGAGGTGATTTGCACGCGTTGTGATGCACACTTAGGACACGTTTTTCGGGATGGACCTCCTCCGACTGGTTTGCGCTATTGCATTAATTCAGCGTCTATCCGCTTCTGCGATAGGCCGAATAAAATCGAAGAGTAGAACGAAGAAAGAGGCATCATTCTTGTGATAACTGCCTCTTTCTATTCATTCTATTTACATCATCGATTTATCCGTTGGCTTTGATTCATCCGTAGACATCGATTGATGCATCATCATTTGCATGGTTTTCATCATACTTTCGATGTTTTTCATCATCATCATGGGCTTCATCATCATTGAATCATCCATCATCATCGAGTCATCCATCATCATTTGATTGCTCATGGTTTCCATCTTTTTATTCATCATGGGATTATCCATCATCATTCGTTTCATTTTTTTTGCACACATGCTGCATTTGCGGTACCCCGCCATCATGGCGGCTTCATTATTATCAAATGAAACCGTACAGCCCTTGGCATTGAAATGTTTGCAGCCTTCCATATGACAGACTTTGGTTTTTGGATTTCCTTTTACCATCATTTCCTGTGCGTGGAGGGTGGGCGTGAGACCCATGAATGCAACTACGCATAGTGTTATTAATATTTTTTTCATGTAAGCTCCTTATAATTATTTAGCTATATGCAAGAGATTAAATATAAAGAAATTAAAAGAAATATAAAGAAAAAAATGTACTTATGTGTGCGTGTTATTGCTTTTCAATAACGGCAGCTCCGAAGGTGAAGCCGCCTCCAAACGCAGTTAATCCAACTCGGTGCCCGCTGGGCAGAGTGGGCATGAGTTCATGGAGTGCAATGGGAATCGTGTTTGAGGATGTATTGCCATACTTGGATATATGGTTGAACATTTTTTCTGGGGGACAATGAATGGTTTTTCGAATGGCTTCAATAATTCGTTCATTGGCCTGATGTGGAACAATATAATCGAGCTCTTCGGATGTGATTCCGCGGTGGGTGCAAGCTTGATCGAGCATATCAATCATTTTCCGGACGGCTAATTTAAAGACGGTTAGCCCTTCCATCTCAATAAATTCATCACTTCCTAGATTGGGCACATATAAAACTTTCGGATCGACGCCGGTAGCGGAAAGTACAGGTCGGTTTAGTTTGACGCCAATCGAGCCGGGGCGTTCTTCGCAGCAGATGAGTGAAGCGGTGGCCGCATCTCCAAATAGAGGATACGTTTTTGGATCATCTCGGTTGACCATGGGTGAGAGCGTTTCAGCCGTAATAACGATGACCTTTTTTGTCGGGGCATTACTGATAAAATCGAAAGCAGATTGCAGGGCATAGAGATAGCCGGAGCAGGCGGCATTCACATCGTGTGCTTGCATAAGGACTTCCCCTTTATCGGGACTGAGTTCGTTGAGAACACGGCAGGCAAGGGAGGGGGTCATTGAAGGTGGTGTGCCGGTTGAACATATGAGGGCACCTATCTCTGAGATATCAAGTTGCTCTTTTGCAAGGAGTTGTTGCGTAGCTTTTACGGCGAGGGAAAGAACATCTTCATCCTCTCCGATCCAGTATCGATTCTCGATGCCAGTTCGTTTGCGAATCGCTTCAGAATCCCATCCTTCATGTCCTTGCAGGATTTGATCGTTGGTGAGGTGTCGTGCTCCCAGAACGGTTGTAATATTGGAAAGATATATTGGCTTGGTAATGCGGGTTGAGGATGCCGATGTTACTTCGGTATTAGAGGGGCGACGTCTACGTAGGATAGGTATTCCTACGTTTTCTGCGGTGATGGGTTTATTATCTACTTCTTCTGAGGTGGTGAGTGTAAGAAGCGGTTGCCCGACGGCTAGTTGGTCGCCTTCTGCCGCAAAAAGTTCTGCTACGGTGCCCGCCACGGGGGCTGAAATATCCATAGACGCTTTGTCTGCTTCTACGGAGGCGAGAAGTTCGCCTTCTGATACGGTTTGTCCTGTGGTGGCATAGAAGGTGGTAACGGTGATGGTTTCGTCTGAAGGGCTAGAGCCAATCGCTTTAATTAGGAGCGTGCCATCTTGCTGTTCATCACGATCCTCCCAATGCAGATCGACGTCGAGTAGTTGTGCACAGGTTTCAACTACTTTACGGAAGGAGGGCATCACCTCAAGTTGGGCACTAAAATCATATGGGATGTAGGTGTCTGGACGAGTGACTCGTTGAATTTGAATAGGGTCATTGAGCGTTTCTGTGATTGAAGCGGCTACTTCGGCACCCATGCCGCAGGTACGGTTATCCTCATGAACGATTACCAGTTTAGTCGTTTTCTTCACGGAGTTAAGCACGGTCTCTTCGTCCCATGGGAAGAGGGTCCGCAGATCGATGACTTCAATATTGATGCCGGCTTCGGCAAAGGCTTCGCCGGCGGCTTCACATAGGGGCATGGTGCTGCCCCAACTGAGAAGGGTTAGTTCCTGACCTACTCGCTGAACGCGTGCTTTCCCGATGGGAACATAGTGATTACTGGTGTCGGCTGAGGTGGTTCTTGAACGGTCATTGATGAGGCTTTTTGGAAAGAGGAAGAGCGAGGGGCGTCCGGAGGTTTCAATGGCATTCAGGAGTCCAGATGCATCGGCAGCGGTGGAGGGCATAAAGACATCAAGTCCTGGGATATGTGCACAGATCGATTCAAGCGTTTGGGCGTGATAAGGCCCTAGACCAGGCCGGTAGGCGCCTGCAATCGCCATGAGGGTGATAGGGGCTTCCCAGTCTCCATTGGTTCGCCAATACATGGCGCCGATTTCTGATAATAGATGATTGTAAGCAACCGGCAAGAAGTCAGCAAATTGCATGAAAGCAATGGGTCGGCGACCGGTTAATGCCCAGCCAGTAGCGACGCCAAGAATCGTATTTTCTGCGAGAGGGCTGTTTTTGACTTGGCGGGGGAATTCGCCGCTTAGGCCCCGAGTTAGACCAAATACATCTCCTTTGGGGTCTTCAATATCTTGACCAAAGAGCAGGGTGTTTGAGGTTGTTTTTAGTTGATGTCGTAATGTTTCGCGCATGGCTTCAAGCATGCTGAGATCGCGTGATATTTCTGCACCAAGGTATTCAGCGCGTTGAGCGGGGAGTGCGCGTTTGGCGGTAAATGCAGGTTTGGGAGCGGGGCCTCTGCGAGCGGCTTGGAATGCACTATTCAATTCATTCCGTGTTTCTTCTTCTAGGGTTCTTATGCTTTCTTCGCTGTGCCCTTTTTCAAGCAGGTGGTCTCGTAGAGTTGCACACGGATCTTTATTTTCCATGGCTTGTTTGAGATCAGCTTCACTGCGGTAGACGGATTGATCGTCGGCATTCGTATGGCTGGCAAGACGTTCTACTTCAAAAATAAGAATCCGGGGGGATTGTGTGTCGCGGATGGTTTGGATGACGTGTTGGGTGCATTGGTCGGTTTCGATGGGGTTGGAGCCGTTGACTCGATCAATGGGAACACCACAAAAAGTGGTTGCTTGTGTGCCGTCGGGAAGAGAGTAGAAAGTATTGCCTTTTGTGGGTGTGGATAGGGCATAACGATTGTCTTCGATTAAGAAAAGAACTGGAAGGTTGGCCCGTGCAGCTTCGCTGACGGCTTCATAAAAGTCGCCTTGCTGTGTGGCTCCATCGCCGACAGATGCGAGGACAATCGAATTTGAAGCATCTTCATCTTTAAAGGTGTGGGCGACCCCTACAGCTTGCACTACATTGCTTCCAACGAGTGTGGGCGTGCTCATAATGTTGAGTTTTCGATCGGAAGGAAAGGCGGGCATGCGGCGGCCGGCTGAGTTGGAACTAGCTCGGCTAAAGAGTCCGTCGAAGACGGTTTGATAGGTTACGCCGCGTGCATAGGCTAAAGCTCGGTCGCGGTAGTGCAAGTGGAGCCAATCGGATGGGATTAAATGAGGTGCAATTAATGCGCTGGCTTCATGCCCTGAAGAGGGTATGTAGAAAAACACTTCTCCACGTTGCGCGGCATCCGCTTGTATCTGGTCGGTATAGCGTGAGGCGATCATATGGCGATAGCCTATAAGAAGTCGATTTGTAGGTGTGTCTGTTGTTCCCAATGGATGGTTCCTTATGTGTTGTAAAATCGTAGTGTAGTCATGGGTTTAGGTCGAGTGTTGAAATTGCTTTATCGCTAATTTTTGACTTTCACTGAATTGGGGCATAGCTTAGAGGAAATGAGGAATTTATGAAAGATAACATCGAGCTGATTTGCGATATTGCGGAACGGATCGCTTCTGCGGGTGAGGGCAAGGATCGAGGGGAGTTGCTTCAGGAGGTGGCTTTTTCGATCGCAGAGCATATGGCGGCAGATGTGTGCTCCATTTATATTTATGATGAAATCGAGCAGATGTTATCATTGCGGGCGACTCAGGGGTTGGATGCAAGTGCGATTGGTACGGTTAAATTGTCGCTAGAAGAGGGGATCACGGGACAGGCGTTGCGTGAGTTACGTCCTATTTGTGTTGGGCAGGCTTCGACTGAATCGACCTATAAATTTTTCCCGGGGATTCGCGAAGAGCAGTACGAGGCGTTTCTTGCGGTTCCGATTTTGCGCGGGCAAAGACGTATTGGTGTTTTAGTGGTTCAGGCGAGTGAGCAGGATTATTTTAAAGAGAATGATGTTTCAGCCCTACGTGCGATTGCAACGCAGTTGGCGACGATGTTCGAGAGTGTAAAGTTGCTCAAGGAGGCGCGGCAGGGGGGCATCGCATTGGAATCCAAGGCGATTGGAGAAGTACAGCAAGATATTTTACGCGGTCGGTCGGCAAGCAAAGGAGTGGCGCAGGGGATTTCGTGTGTGTTGGATTTAGGCGCGGATGAGCATGCGTTGCAGATGCAGCCGGAATCTTTAGGCGCGGATGTGGCTGCGTTTGACGATGCGTTGCGGCGAACGGTTGAACAGATTCAGGCGTTACAAGTGACGACTAGCGAAAAACTTGCGGATGTAGCCGTTTTAATTTTTAGTGCACATCTTCTTATTTTAGAGGATGAACAGTTCACTGGGCGTATCCGCGAATTGATTGCGGAGGGCGCGGCAGCGTTGCATGCGATTCATTTGGTCGTGGATGAGTATGTTGATATTTTTTCTTCCAGTTCGGTTCCGATGATTCGTGAAAAGGTGCTGGATGTGAAGGACTTGGGAAATCGGTTAGGGCGGAATTTATGTTCGGAAGAGGCGTTTAATTCTGATTATGGGGGACAAATTATTGCTGTGAGGGAGTTGTTGCCCTCAGATATATTAAAATTTTCGGCGGAGCAGGTTGAAGGATTAATTATTTGTAGCGGGGTAACTTCGCACAATGCCATTATCTGTCGATCGCTTGGGATTCCAATGGTTGCGATTAGCCGTGATGCGTTTGATGCGATTCCGGATGGAGTTCCGATTCTAATGGATGCGGCTCAGGGCATTATATATATGGAGCCAAGCGATGAGATTATAACGAAGTATCAGGAATTGGAGCAAACCTGGCGGGTTTTAAATGATGCTTCGGATGTACAGGAAGTGCGGCGGACGGCATGTGGTAAAGTTGTCGAGATTATGGCAAACATTAATTTGCTCTCTGATTTAGAGCCCGCACGACATTTTAAGGCGAATGGGGTTGGGTTATATCGATCGGAGTTTCCTTTCATCGTGAGGAGTGATTTTCCTTCAGAAGAAGAGCAGACACATATTTATTCTCGCTTGGTTGAGAATATGAAAGGGCGGCCGGTCACCTTGCGGACCTTGGATATTGGGGGTGATAAGATGCTTTCTTATTATTCAAATGTATCGGAGGCAAATCCTTTTTTGGGGATGAGAGCCATTCGCTTTTCGCTTCAGAATCGAGATATTTTCAGTCAACAGCTACGTGCTTTTTTGAGGGCGGGTGCCAAGGTAGATGCGCGCATTATGTTCCCCTTGATTGCATCGGTGGATGATTTCATTGCGGCTCGAGAGATTGTTTGGGCGTGCATGGATGAATTGGAATCGCAGGGAGTGGCGGTGAATCGTGAAACTCAATTGGGGGTTATGATGGAGTTGCCTTCAGCGGTAGAAGTAGCTGAGGAGCTGGCGGATGAGGCTGATTTTCTCTCGATTGGTTCAAATGATCTTGTGCAATATATGTTAGCCGTTGATCGAACGAATGAGCAGGTGTCTGCATTATACAAATCGCATCATCCGGCTATTTTGCGGGCGATACATCGTATTGTGGCGGCGGCTCAGGGAGCAGGAAAACCGGTTTCAATCTGTGGGGACCTTGCAACCGAGGCGCATATGATCCCGTTCTTATTAGGAATTGGGTTGCGTACATTGAGCATTGATATCGGTAGTGCACCGTCGATTGAGCGTGCAATTGCTGCGATTGATCTAGCTGCGGCAGAAGAGGTCGCTGCCCGCTTGTTGAAGATGGGCAAGATTAGTGAGATTGAGGCTTTTTTGGTAGATCGCTAATTATTTCTAGGTTTAATGGGGTCTATTCTCATATCTAGTTTTTCGGAATATATTAATATACATTTATGTACTATATTTTATCCGAATAACAAAAATGAACGTATATAAATTCACCACTTCATTTTTAAGCGTATCACATTTATTAATAAATGAGCAATGTGGGCGGTTTTTAGCAACTGGCATGGCATCTGCATTAATGACCGTTCAAACTTAAGGATTAACTAAACAAAGAGGATACTCTTATGAATAAAAAAAATAAATATGCTACAGCGTTTCTAGCGTTATTAGCATTCACTCCAATGTATTGCTTGGCTGGAGAGGGTCCATCTCAGGAGCTCTATTGGCTAAACAACATCTGGATGATGGTGGCAACCTTCTTGGTTTTCATCATGCATTTGGGTTTTGCAATGCTTGAAACAGGACTCACACGATCAAAGAATACCGTTAATATCTTGTTTAAAAACACAGGAATTATTGCAATTGGTCTTCTCACCTATGCGTTTGTAGGTTTTGGTCTAATGTATCCAGGCGATTTTAATGGCATTTTTGGCTATTGTGCTTCTGCTTTACCGTTAAACGAGATGTTTGCTACGGATGCAGGGATTGGTTATGCCGACGGTTGCTACAGCCTCTGGACAGACTTCTTGTTCCAAGGCATGTTTGCGGCAACAGCGGCAACGATTGTCTCAGGTGCGGTTGCGGGTCGTATTAAGTTAGGATCATTCTTCATCTTCACTGTGCTGTATGTAGGATTCCTATATCCTTGGCTCGGTTCTTGGAAATGGGGCGGCGGATGGTTAGATGGAATTGGATTCTACGACTTTGCAGGTTCAACTCTGGTTCACTCTGTGGGTGGATGGGGTGCCTTGGCTGGCGCGTTATTGCTCGGCCCACGTATCGGCAAATATGTTGATGGAAAAGTGAATGCAATTCCTGGTCATAGTATGCCATTGGTGACAATTGGTGTCTTCTTACTTTGGTTGGGTTGGTTTGGATTCAACGGCGGATCGGCTCTTTCTGCAGATGCAGATTACACATCGTTTGTTCTTGTAACTACGTGTTTGGCAGCAGCGTCTGGAATTGTTGGATCAATTGTTGTTTCAACGTTAGTACAGAAGAAGCCTGATTTGACTATGGCATTGAATGGTTGCCTAGCTGGTTTGGTTGGTATTACAGCGGGTGCTGATATGCTAACACCTATGCAGGCTATTATCGTTGGTTTAGTTACGGGTGCGATTGCTGTCGTTGCGGTTATTGGAATCGACAAGGCGAAGATTGACGATCCAGTGGGTGCGATTACAGTTCACTTGGTGTGCGGTATCATCGGAACATTAGCGGTTGCGCTAAGCCCAGATGTCACCTTTAAAGCCCAGATTATTGGAGTTCTTTCATACGGAGTGGTTTCATTTGCATTCGCTCTTATTTTGTTCTCAATCATCAAGGCAACGATTGGAATCCGTGTTTCTGCTGAAGAAGAAACAGTCGGTTTGGACGTAACAGAGCACGCGATGTCTTCATACACAAGCGTGTCCTAAATTTAAACTAGAGGAACTTAAATTTAGGGAATAGAATTTCTCTCCTCCTAATGGCTCGGCCGCCTGAGTGCGGTCGGGCTGTTTTTTTGATAAAAGATTTAAATTTGCAGGTTAGCAAAAGAGTAATAATGGTAGTAGTCTACTTAATTAACTTGGGAGTAACTAAACATGAAATTAATTATAGCATATATACAACCGGTAGCCTTGAAAGCCGTGAAAACAGCCTTGTTTGAGAAGGAAATCTACAAGATGTCAGTGATGACAGATGTTTTAGGCTGTGGGCAACAAAAGGGATATCACGAAAATTATCGTGGTGCTGCAAAAGAGGTTAATCTCCTCAGCAAATTGCGTATAGAAATCGCGGTGAATGAAGATCACTTGCAGGACACGCTCGATGCGATCACAGGTGCAGCACGATCGGGAAAAATCGGCGATGGTAAAATATTTGTTCTCGATTTGGGGCAATGCATCCGTATTCGTACGGGTGAAACAGGTGAAGATGCGATCGGTTAATAGATTGCATTAAAATAGATCATAGGAAATACTCCGATGCTTTGTGGCGTTGGGGTATTTTTTATTTAGTAATATGTCAACTGAATGTAGTACGTGATCAAAAATTGAGTAAGTAAGGATGAGAGTTTATGGCTAAAAATTATTTTAATTCGTTACCATTGCGCTTGCAGTTAGAAGAGTTGGGAACGTGCCGTTTTATGGATGCGGCTGAGTTTGCAGAGGGAGTAAGTGCGGCTCAAGGGCTAAAAATTGTTATTGTGGGCTGTGGAGCACAGGGGCTCAATCAAGGGCTTAATATGCGCGATAGCGGGCTGAATGTATCTTATACATTGCGCGATGCGGCGATTGCGGAAAAAAGACAATCGTTTTTAAATGCAAGTGAAAATGGATTCTCTGTTGGCACCTATGAAGAGATGTTGCCTTCTGCGGATATTGTCATGAATTTGACGCCTGATAAGCAGCATACCAAAGTGGTAGAGACGGTCATCCCGCACATGAAAGAGGGTGCCGTGTTTTCATATGCACATGGCTTTAATATTGTGGAAGAGGGGATGCAAATTCGATCCGATTTAACAGTTATTATGGTGGCACCTAAATCGCCCGGTTCCGAGGTGCGCGAAGAGTATAAGCGGGGATTTGGCGTACCAACATTGATTGCTTGTCACCGCGAGAATGATCCAAAAGGAAATGGTCTTGAGATTGCGAAAGCGCTCTGTGTTGCGCAAGGCGGACACCGTGCAGGGGTTCTGGAATCATCATTTGTAGCGGAGGTAAAATCAGACCTAATGGGAGAGCAGACCATTCTTTGTGGAATGCTTCAGGCAGGATCGTTGCTGTGTTTTGATAAAATGGTTGGAGAGGGTATAG
>ERZ802830.3328-NODE-3328-length-13781-cov-10.8729_pt1 | contig 13781 bp, 18 predicted proteins | sample MGYA00345654_ERZ802830 | MGnify/ENA primary metagenome ERZ802830 (study PRJEB30503, sample SAMEA104212375) | marine metagenome | biome: Westerlies Biome; feature: [SRF] surface water layer (ENVO:00010504) within the epipelagic zone...; material: water... | reverse complement strand
GGTGGCGAAGTAATTTGCAGGGTATTTTAATGTCAAGAATAGCTAAAGATCCAGTCAATATTCCAGAATCTGTGAATTTAACTACAGAGGGTAAGACTGTTAATTTTAAAGGACCTAAAGGCGAAATGAGTCTTAATATACACGAAAGTATAGATTTTTCTATTGAAGATAATATGTTCCAAGTAAAGTGGAGCCAAGATGAAGAAAGAGCAATGGCTGGCACAATGCGAGCACTTGTAAATAATTATGTTAAGGGTGTAAGTGAAGGATTTGAAAAGAAAGTAAAACTTAATGGTGTTGGGTATCGAGCAAAAGTACAGGGCAAAAAAATCACCTTTACACTTGGTTTTTCACACCCTGTTGAATATGAATTGCCTGAAACTATAGCGGCAGCACAAGATAGTCAAACAGAGCTCACAATTTCTTCATGCAATAAACAGTTATTGGGACAAGTTTGTGCGGAAATTAGATCATTCAGACCACCAGAACCTTATAAAGGCAAAGGGATCTTTATAGATGGTGAACACATTGCAAGAAAGGAAAGAAAGAAAGCAGCAGCAGCAGGATAATATATGAGTAAAGAGTTAGCTAGAGTAAGAAGATCAAAAAAATTAAGAGCAAAATTACAGAAAGTTCAGACAATGAGAGTTTGTGTTTCAAGATCTCTTAAAAATATAACTGCCCAACTTATTGATTCTTCAAATGGAAAAGTTCTTGCAACTATTTCAACCCAACAAAAAGAATTTAAAGGCAAAAGTGGCGGCAATATTGAAGCTGCTTCTAAAATTGGTGCTGAGATTGCAAAAAAAGCAATTGATTTAGGACATAAGAAAGTTACTTTTGATAGATCAGGGTATAAGTATCATGGCAGGGTTAAAGCTTTAGCTGATGGTGCAAGAGATGGAGGTTTAGAGTTTTAATGGAAAAGTTACAAGCACAAAATATGGGACAAGACACATTAGTTGAAAAGCTAGTTCAAGTTAATAGGGTTGCAAAAACTGTTAAAGGCGGAAGAGTAATGTCATTCACAGCACTTACTGTAGTAGGAGATGGAAATGGAAAAGTTGGTTACGGAAGAGGTAAAGCAAAAGAAGTGCCAGTTGCTATTCAGAAAGCACTCGATGAAGCAAAGAGAAGTCTTGTGAATGTTGAGCTTAATGGTAATACGCTTTGGTATCCAATAAACCAAAAAAGCTCAGCAACAAAGGTTTATATGCAGCCTGCTTCAGAAGGTACTGGTATTATTGCTGGAGGCGCAATGAGAGCTGTATTAGAGCTTGTAGGCATCAAAAATGTTCTTGCTAAGTGTTATGGCTCTACAAATCCAATTAATGTTGTCAGAGCTACTGTAGAAGGACTAGCTAAGATGGAATCGCCTGAAAAGGTTAAAGAGAGAAGAAAATAATGGCAAAACTCAAGGTCACACAACTCAAAAGCCTTATTGGTAGGAAAAAGAACCACAGACTATCTGTAAAAGGTCTAGGGCTAAGAGGTATTGGAGATTCTAGTGTCTTGGAAGATTCACCATCAGTCAGAGGTATGATAAATCAAGTAAATTATCTTATCTCAGTAGAAGAGGTTAAATAATATGGAAAAATTAACTTTAAATAATATCGGAGATCCTAAATCTAGATCTGAAAGAAAAAGAGTAGGAAGAGGAGCTGGTTCTGGTGTTGGAAAAACAGCAGGCAGAGGGCATAAAGGACAAAAAGCAAGATCAGGTGGAAGTGTAAGACCTGGATTTGAAGGTGGTCAGATGCCACTTCAAATGAGGTTGCCAAAATTTGGTTTTACTTCAAGAGTATCAAGAGTCTCAGAAAGCATTAATGTCAAAAACTTAGCAGGGGTCAAGAAGATAAGTATCGAAAACCTTAAAAAGTTAGGCCTCATAAAAAAATCAACACTTAAAGTAAAAATCTTTGGTGAAGGCAAATTAGCCGAGAAACCAACGGATGAGAATATTAGAATTTCAAAGGGAGTAAAAGTTGGATAATTCAATGTCTGAATTATGGAGAAGGTTAGGTTTCCTAGCTTTTGCACTTCTTGTTTATAGAATTGGAACTCATATTCCAATTCCGGGCATCAACCCAGAACAAGTTGCAGCTCTCTTCCAACAAAGCCAAGGTACAATTCTTCAGTATTTCAACTTATTTTCAGGTGGTGCTCTTGAAAGAATGAGTATTTTTGCACTTAGTGTTGTTCCTTATATATCAGCAGCAATCGTAATGCAGTTATTCTCAAACTCATTGCCATACTTACAAGAACTAAAAAAAGATGGTCAAGCTGGCAGAAATAAAATTACACAATACACAAGATACGGCACTGTAGTATTTGCTCTTATTCAATCAACTGCTTTAACAGTTACTTTACAAACAGCTGGACTAATTGAATCAAGCAGTATATTCGGTGCAGTTGTTGCTGTGTTATCAATTGTTACAGGTACAGTTTTCTTAATGTGGCTTGGTGAGCAAATTTCTGAAAGAGGTATTGGTAACGGCATATCTCTAATTATCGCTACAAGTATCATCACAGGAGTACCAAGAGCATTTGGACAAGCATTAGAGCAAACTCAACAAGGTGATCTAAATTACTTAATTCTGATTGTCCTTGGCCTCTTAACACTAGTTGTTGTTGCTTTAGTGGTATTTGTTGAAAATGCACAAAGAAAAATTACCGTTAATTATGCACAAAGACATCAAGTTAGAGGCATGGTTCAGGCACCATCAAGTTTTCTGCCCTTGAAATTGAATATGTCAGGTGTAATTCCAGCAATTTTTGCTAGTACATTTTTATTATTTCCAGCAACATTATCATCGTGGTTTGGTAATATTGATGGATTAAGCGGTTTACAAGAATTTGCACTTTATCTTAACCCTGGTCAACCGCTATACATTCTTTTATTTGTGATTCTGATAGTTTCATTTTGCTACATTTGGTTAGCACTAACTTTTAGTTCTAACGATATGGCTGATAACTTAAAAAGGAGCGGAGGTTATATACCCGGTATAAGACCTGGAGAACAAACAGCCACATTTATAGACACAATTCTTTCAAGGTTAACAGTATTTGGAGCCTTTTATTTATCACTGGTTTGTATACTTCCATTACTGTTAATTAATAGTTTCGGTATATCTTTTTATCTTGGAGGGACATCAGTCCTTATCGTTGTAGTTGTGATGTTAGATTTACAAAGACAAATACAGTCATATGTTATGAGCCAACAATATGCATCTATCTTAAAAAATGCTAATATCTCCGGCTCAAAAAAGAGTAGAAGAAGATGAAAGTAAGATCGTCAATTAAAAGAATTTGCAAAGATTGCAAAGTAGTAAAAAGATCAGGCACATTGTTTGTGATCTGTAAAAATAAGAGGCATAAGCAGAGACAAGGATAATCATGGCAAGAGTAGGCGGAATAAACATACCTGACAATAAGCATATAGATGTTTCACTAACACATATTTATGGCATTGGTCGTAAAACTGCACAAGATATTTGCGATAAGCTTAATATTAAATATTCAAAAAAAGTATCTGAGCTAACAGAAGATCAGCTAGATAAGATAAGGGATGAATTAAAAACATTTCAAATAGAAGGTGATTTAAGACGAGATATTAACTTCAATATTAAGAGATTAATGGACTTGGGCTGTTATAGAGGCATTAGACACAGAAGAAGTCTGCCACTTAGAGGCCAAAGAACTAAGACAAACGCTAGAACTAGAAAAGGGCCTAGGAAACCGATAAAAGCATAATGGCTGGAAAGAAAAAAACAAAAAGAATAGTAACCGACGGTATTGCTCACGTAAAAGCATCCTTCAATAATACAATAGTTATGATCACTGATATGGGTGGAAATGCACTATGCTGGGCAACATCAGGAGGTGCCGGCTTTAAAGGTTCAAGAAAGAGCACACCTTTTGCTGCACAAATAGCAGCTGAAAGAGCAGGAAATATGGCTAAAGAATTGGGAATGGTTAACTTGGAAGTTAGAGTTAAAGGACCAGGAGCAGGGCGTGAATCATCTATAAGAGCTTTAAATGGTTGTGGTCTTAGAATTAACAAAATTACGGATGTTACCCCGCTACCACATAATGGTTGCAGGCCTCCTAAGAAGAGAAGAGTATAATGGCAAGATATAGAGGACCAAGATTAAGACTTTCTAGAAGAGAAGGCACAGATTTAATGCTTACTTCTGGTACTAGAGCAGTTGAATCAAAATGTAAGTTTGACAAAAAACCTGGCAATTCAATGTCCAGAGGTAGACTCTCTGATTATGGAACACAATTAAGAGAAAAGCAGAAAGTAAAAAGAATGTATGGGTTATTGGAAAGACAATTCAGAAACTATTACTTAAAAGCAGCAAAATCTCAGGGTAACACAGGAGAGAATCTACTTAATCTCTTAGAAACAAGGCTTGATAATGTTGTATATAGAATGGGATTTGGTGTAACTAGAGCAGAAGCGAGACAAATAGTTGCACACAAATCAATTAATGTTAATGGTAAAGTTGTGAATATACCTTCATACAATATTAAGCCTGATGATGAAGTATCAGTAACAGTTAAATGTAAAGAGCACTTAAGAATCAAAGCCGCTATAGAGCTTGCAAAATCAAAAGATAAAGCAAGCTGGCTAGATGTAAATTTTGATGAAATGACGGGTAAATTCTTAAATTACCCAGATCGAAGTGAACTAAGTTCTGAAATCAATGAGAACTTAATTATTGAGTTGTACTCAAAATAATAGAGGAAATTATGGAAGATAAATTAAATGTTTTAGCGCCTGAAGTTGCAAAAGTAGATGAAATTGATAAGAACAACTTGAAAGTTGTTTTAGAGCCATTTGAAAGAGGTTTTGGTTATACAATTGGCCACAGCTTAAGAAGGATTATGCTTTCTTACATGCCAGGGGCTGCTGTAACAGAAGTCAAGATTGATGGAGTTTCACATGAATATGGAACAATTGAAGGTATTAAAGAAGATATTCTTGATGTATTGCTAAATTTAAAAGATATGGCAATTAAATTAGATGGTCCCTCTGAAGCCGAAATTAAATTAAATGTTAAGTCTCCCAAAACCATAACTGCTTCAGACCTTGAGTTGCCTGCAGGAGTTGAAGTAATGGATCCAGAGCACGTTATTGCTACTCTTGTTGAACCTAAAAAAGTTTCAATGACTATGAAGGTTAAAACAGGTATTGGTTATGTTCCTGCTGAGCAAACTAATGATAAAAGTATTGATTCTCTACATCTTGATGCAATTTTCTCTCCTGTTAAAAGAGTTAATTATAAAGTTGAAAATACAAGAGTTGAGAACAGAACAGACTTAGATAAATTAATCCTTGATCTAGAAACAGATGGAACAATAGACGCTAAACAAGCTGTTAAATATGCAGCTACTATAATGCAACATCAATTAGCAGTATTTGTCGATGAAGAATTGGTTTCAAGAAAAGAAAAGCGCAAAGATAAATACGATTTTGACCCACTGCTCTTAAGATCAATTGAAGAGTTAGAGCTAACTGTCAGATCAACAAACTGTTTAAAAGCAGAGAATATTTTCTTAATTGGAGACCTTATCCAGAGAAGCGAAATGGATTTATTGAAAACTCCAAATTTAGGTAAAAAATCTTTAAATGAAATAAAGGATGAACTTGCTTCAAGAGGACTATCAATGGGAACAGTCCTTAAGAACTGGCCACCAATGTAAAAATGAGACATAGAAAACTTAGTAGAAGATTCAGTAGAACATCATCACATAGAATGGCTATGATGAGAAACCTTGCTGCGTCTCTAATTGAGCATGAAGTAGTAAAGACAACAGTTGAAAAAGGCAAAGAGTTAAGAAGATTTATCGAACCTTTAATCACTAGAGCTAAAGAGGATACACTTCATAATAGGAGACAAGTTATTTCAGAATTGCACTCTAAAAGTGCAGCATCCAAGCTATTTTCTGATTTAGGACCAAGGTTTAGTGAAACCAAGGGGGGTTATCTCAGAGTGATTAAAGCAGGTTTCAGAGAGGGTGATAAAGCGGATATATGTTTTGTAGAGCTAACTATTAGAGATGAGTCTGAAAGTTTAGATCAAGTAACTGAATCTGAAAATATAACAAAAGAAGAATCTAATGTTTTAGAAGATGCATTAGTTGAAACTGCAGTTGAAGAAACAAAAGAAGATAAACCTAAGAAAGCTGCTGCAAAGAAAACTGAAACAAAAGAAGATAAACCTAAGAAAGCTGCTGCAAATAAAGCCAAAACAAAACCTAAGAAAGAAGAAGAAAAGAAAAGCTGGTGGTCTAGGTTTAAAATTTAGGTCTAAGTCTAAGTAACTTTCAACATTTTTCCTGTAAAAGATTTTTTATTCTTTCTTATTTCTTTAATATCACCCTCTGCAACAACATTGCCTCCTCCATCGCCGCCCTCTGGTCCAAGATCAATTATCCAATCCGCCAATTTTATTACATCTAAATTATGTTCTATTACAATCACACTGTTGCCTTTATTTACAAGTTTATTTAGAACATCCATTAACATTTGAATATCATAAAAATGAAGTCCAGTAGTTGGCTCATCAAGTATATAAAGTGTATTACCAGTATCTCTTTTAGATAATTCTTTCGAAAGTTTAACCCTCTGAGCCTCGCCTCCAGAAAGAGTATTCGCAGCTTGACCTAATTTTATATATGAAAGTCCAACTTCTTTGAGAGTTGTAAGTTTCTTAAATATTTGTGGTATCGATTTGAAGAAATCTAAACCTTCTTCAACAGTCATTTCTAGAATTTCATGAATATTTTTATCTTTAAATTTGATCTCAAGGGTATCGTCTCTAAATCTCTTCCCTTTACATACATCGCATTCAACATATAAATCTGGCAAAAAATGCATTTCTACTTTCACCCAACCTTCTCCTCTACAATTCTCACATCTACCCCCTTCCACATTAAAACTAAATCTGCCTGGTTTATATCCTCTTGCTTTTGATTCAGGGACATTAGCAAAAATCTCTCTTATGTGGGTGAATAAACCAGTGTAAGTAGCTGGGTTAGATCTTGGTGTCTTGCCTATTGGACTTTGATCTATTGAGATCAACTTGTCTATATTCTCTTCGCCAATAATTTTTTTAAATTCTGTTTTTTCTGGAATCTTTGAATTATTTAATTTTGAATTTACACCAGGTATTAAAGTGTGATTAATCAAAGATGATTTCCCTGACCCTGAAACACCAGTAATTGCTACTAACTTGTTCAAAGGAATATCAATATTTATATCATTAAGGTTATTTGTTTTTGCTCCTGAAATATAAATAGAATTATGGCTCTCTTTCCTTTCAATATTCTCTAGAGATATAACTTTCTCTTTTCTTAGATATTGTGCTGTTATAGATTGTTTTGATGTTGATATAGCTTCTAGATTTCCTTCTGCAACAATTGACCCACCATGAATACCAGCGCCTATGCCTAAATCAATGATATGGTCAGCAGAACGTATCATTTCTTCGTCATGCTCTACAACAATTACAGTATTTCCTAAATCCCTCAATTTTATTAGAGTACTTATTAATTTTTGATTGTCTCTTTGATGGAGTCCAATAGAAGGCTCATCTAGGACATATATAACCCCTACTAATCCTGATCCAATTTGGCTTGCCAATCTAATTCTTTGTGCTTCGCCCCCTGAAAGTGTGTTAGCTCCTCTTGAAAGATTTAAATAATCTAGCCCTACATCAACTAGGAAAGATAAACGAGTTGAAATTTCTCTGCTTATTTTTTCGGCAATCTCAGATTTATTTCCATCTAAGTTTAGGTTAAGGATTATTTCATTAGCATCATTAATTTTTAGCGAACTAATTTCAGGCAGACTCATTCCATCAACAAATACATTTCTAGCAACTTCATTAAGTCTTTGCCCGTTACAGGATGTACATGTTTTTTCTGATACAAATGAACTAATCTTTTCTCTTATGAAGTAGGAATCTGTTCTTTCAAGCTGTCTTTTAAGAGATGGTATTACACCCTCAAATTTCTCTTTAATTATTTTATTTGTTGTTAAATCCTTAAAAGGTATTTCTTTATCTGAGCCCCACAAAATTATATCTTTTGTTTCTTTCTTAAGATTCTGCCAAGATTTAGTTAAATCCTCATTAAGTACATCTAATAGACCTATAAGCTTACTTTGGTAATAGGGAGTATTCCAAGGCTCAATACATCCCTGTGCAATACTTAGATTCTTATATTTAATTATTTTATCTTCGTCAAAGTAGCTATTTACTCCTAGCCCATCACATTCAGGGCATGCCCCACTCGGATTGTTGAAAGAGAATATTTTTGGCTCTAGCTCTTGGACTGAAAAATCACATTTTGGACATGAATGTTTATTTGATAATCTATATTCATTTTCATTTGATGCTATATCAACGCTTCCCTGTGAAAATCTCAATGCAGTTTCTATTGATTCTGTAAGTCTTTGCCTACAGTCCTTTGTTTTATCAATAATTAATTGATCTACCAGTACAGAGATATTATGTTTTTTATTTTTTTCTAAAAGCGGGACTTTATTTATTGCATAAATTTCATCATCAACCCTAACTTTTGAAAATCCCTCTGCCATAAGTTGGCTTAATAATTCAATATGTTCTCCTTTTCCATCCATGATTATTGGTGAGAATACTGATATTTTTTCACCCATTTCTTTGTTCACTGTTTCAGCAACCATGGTCACAACTGGTTTAGCTTCGAGCTCAATATGATGTTCAGGACATTTTGGCACACCTACTCTGGCAAAAAGTAATCTCAAGTAGTCATGTACTTCAGTTATTGTTCCAACTGTTGAGCGAGGATTATGGGAAGTAGATTTTTGTTGAATAGATATAGATGGTGACAAACCTTCTATCGACTCCAAGTCTGCCTTGTCCATTACTGACAAGAATTGCCTGGCATAGGTAGAAAGTGATTCAACATATCTTCTTTGACCTTCGGCATAAATAGTATCGAAAGCTAATGAAGATTTACCCGATCCAGAAAGCCCAGTTATAACAGTAAGCTTCTCTCTGGGAATCTTAAGAGAGATATTTTTTAAATTGTGTGCTTTTGCACCTTTGATTTCAATAAACTTCAAATTGATAACATGAAATGGAAAAAAGTATTATAGAATATATATATGTCAAACGGCTTAAATAAAGTGCTAATTATTGGAAATCTGGGAGCAGATCCTGAAATTAAATATACTCAGGCAGGAAGTCCTGTTGCTAACCTTTCAATTGCAACTTCAGAAAGATGGAAAGATAAAACCACAGGAGAGCAAAAAGAACAGGTCGAGTGGCATAGGGTAGTAATTTTTGGAAGACTTGCTGAGATTGCTGAGCAATATCTTAAGAAGGGGTCTAAAATTTTTGTTGAGGGAAAATTACAAACACGTGACTGGGAAGATTCTGAAGGAAAAAAGAGGTATACAACAGAAGTAATTGCTAGAGAAATGACAATGCTTGATTCAAGAGGCGATTCTGATGCAGGCTCTCAAGCAAATAGTTCTAAACCTAAACAAGATAATGATAAATTTGAAGAAGATATTCCTTTTTAAGCCCTTCTTATAATTATCGATCCGTTTGTTCCACCAAATCCAAAAGAATTTGAAAGGAAACAATCTATTTTCTTATTGATATTTTCTTTTAGAATTGGAAAATCTTGAGCAGCTGGATCTAGATCTTTTATATTGTGGCTGCCACAGAGGAATTCATTCTCCATCATCAAAATAGAGTATATGACTTCATGTACTCCAGCTGCGCCTAAAGCATGGCCAGTCAAAGATTTTGTAGAAGATATAGGAGGTACATTATCTTTAAAAACTTCTTTAATGGCATTAAGTTCTGTTATGTCTCCTACAGGTGTCCCTGTCCCATGTGTGTTTATATATTCAACCTCATGAAGATGTTTTAAACCTTGCATACACCTACTAGCACCTTCTCCAGATGGACTTACTAATGAATGCCCATCAGATGTTTCAAAACATGATATTACCTCACCATAAATATGGGCTCCTCTTTCTTTAGCTGACTCATATTCTTCTAAAATTACTATTCCACCACCTCCAGATGGTATAAACCCATCTCTATTAAGATCATAGGGTTTTGAAGAGCTAGTTGGATTTTCATTACTTTTTGTGCTCAAAGCTCCCATAGCATCAAACATCATAGCGCCTGTCCAATGATCATCTTCAGCACCACCTGCAATAACAATTTTTTGCCTTCCATTTTTAATTAGATCATAACCATATGAAATACAATGCAGGCTTGTTGAGCAAGCAGAAGCTATTGAGAAAGAAACTCCCTTAGTTTGAAAAAAAGTAGATATTGCAGCAGATGTTGTATTACCCATCGTTCTTGTTACTGCATATGGTCCAATACGTTTAATGCCTTTTTCTCTTGCTGTATCTACAACGTTTTTTAGCTCCCTACTTGATCCAGTGCCAGAGCCAACTATAACACCTACATCATTATTACTTATCTGTTCAGCACTCAATCCTGAGTCTTCAATAGCCTCTTTTGTAGATAAGAAAGCATAGGCAGAGGTTTCACTCATAAACCGCAGCATTTTCCTATCAATCGTTGTTAAATCTGCATTAACTTGGCCCGATACATGACATCTCATTCCATTATCGACATAGTCTTGATTTATTGACAGACCAGACTTGCTTGCTCTAAGAGAGCTTAGAACCTCACTGCGATCATTGCCTAAACAAGATATGACCCCAAGTCCAGTTATTACTACTCTATTCATGCAACTAAAGTTTCTTTTAAAAATACCCTTAAATTATCTAGCTTATCTAGTTTAATAAATCTTTCAGTGTATTCAATGCAATTACTAATAGCTTTTTCTCTCTCTATACGAGCTTTTTTAAAGCAATTAAAATCTATTATTTTCTGTTTTATAGTTTCATATTCTCCGGATTGAATTAAGTTAAAAATCTGATCTTGCTGTTTAGAATTTGAATCTTCAAAGAGCAAAATTACTGGCAGAGTTAATTTCCCTTCACTTAAATCCTTAAATTCAGCCTTTCCTGTTATTTCTGATGTGTTGAAATCACTTAGATCATCATTAATCTGAAATGCCCTGCCAAAAGAAAGACCAAGTTGTTTCAATAGTTCCAAATCATGGGTATCTAATTTCTTTTCAATACCAATACATTTAAGTATCCCAGAGAATAAAACTGCAGTCTTTTTCTCAATGACATCGTAATATTGTTCAATACAGACAGTATTATTATTTCTAATTTCTATTTGATTAAACTCACCATCTATAAGGTTTTCAGCACATTTTATGAGCTCATTTGATATTGCAATATTCTCAAGTGAATTAAGAGCTTGAAATGTCTTGGTATACAAAAAATCACCGTAGAGTATTGCTTTTTTTATACCCCATTTATTTACTACTGTTGGTTTATTACGTCTAATGTCTGCTTCATCAATAATGTCATCATGCACTAACGTAGATAAATGTATTAATTCTGCTGCTGAGGCAAGTTCAATTAATTTAGGTTTTTTTACACCAATTTCACTTCCATATAGGAAAATAATCTTAGATCTTATAAATTTTCCTGTATTACTGAGAATATACGAAGTAATTTCATTTATTGCTTCATTCTCAGATAATGTGATATTAGCCATTTTCGCCTTTACTTCCAGCAAAAATTCAGTTAAATTTTGTTCCTCAATATTAGACATATTTATATTTTAAGAAATGTACGCAATTATAGACACAGGTAATCAACAAGAAAAGGTTGAAGTTGGCACAGTAATTGAAGTTGATTACATAGCTGACGCAAAAAAAGGTGATAAGGTTAAATTTGATAAGGTATTGCTTTTATCTGATGGAAAAGATCCATTAATTGGCCAACCACATGTTGTAAAAGCTTACGTATCAGGAAAAGTAGTAAGCCAAGATAAAAAAGATAAGGTTTATGCAATACAATTTAGAAGAAGGAAAGATTCAAAAAGAATTGTTGGTCACAGAAGGAAAGTAACCACAATCAACATAGAAGAGATAAAAAATGGCGCATAAGAAAGCTGGTGGCTCAAGTAAAAACGGTAGAGATTCGAATCCTAATTTTCTAGGAGTAAAAAGATTTGGCGGCCAACAAGTAAGTGCTGGTGAAATTCTTGTTAGACAAAGAGGAACTAAATTTCATGCAGGTCTAAATGTTGGCAAAGGTAGAGATGATACTTTATTTGCTTTAAAGACAGGCGAAGTCCAATTTAAAGTAAAAGGCGTCAATAAAAGAAAATTCGTAAATATTAACCCCTCTAAATAAAAAACATGGCTTTTTTCGATGAAGCCAGAATTCAAGCAATATCTGGAAAAGGCGGCAATGGTTGTCTTAGCTTTAGGCGTGAAAAATATATCCCTCGTGGAGGGCCAGACGGTGGCGATGGGGGAGATGGTGGCAATGTAATTGTTAGTTTAGATTCCAACCTTAATTCTTTAAATCATTTAAAAGGAAAAAAAGTTTTTGCTGCAAAATCTGGAAGCTCAGGCAGTGGTAAAAATATGAGAGGAGAATCAGGAGATAACCTAGTTATTCCTGTACCCAATGGAACCTTAATACATGCTTTAGAAACTGGTGAGTATGTTGGGGAAATAAACCTTGAAACTCAAAGCATCATAATTGCCAAAGGCGGAAAAGGAGGTTTGGGAAATGCAAGATTTAAATCATCAACAAATCAATCCCCTAGAAAGACTACAAATGGTGAGGAATCTGATACAAGAGAAATAATGTTGGAACTAAGGTTGATTGCAGACGTAGGGCTTCTTGGTCTGCCAAATGCTGGTAAATCAACATTAATTAGCAATATTACAAACTCAAAATCAAAAATAGGAGCTTACGCTTTTACAACTTTAGATCCAGAGCTAGGAGTAATGGAGAATGCAAGACAAAAAATTACAATAGCTGATTTACCTGGAATTATTGAAGGGGCTTCAAAAGGGTTGGGTCTCGGCACTAAATTTCTTAGACATGCTTACAGAACAAAATTTTTATTACATCTAGTTGATGGAACTCAAGATCCTGAAGAAGCATTAGAATCTTTTAATGTAATAGAAAAAGAACTTGAAGATTTTCATCTAGATTTCTCTGATCAACAAAGATGGATTTGTATAACTAAGATAGATTTGATTAAAGATAATGATCTTTCTAATTTAATTAACAAGTTTCAAAGCAAATTTCCTAAGACAGCAATTTACCCTATCTCATCAATTACAAGGGATGGTATAGATATACTTACTGATGAGTTATTTAAGCAGACTTAACTTGTTTATTCATTCTGCTTTTTATTCTAGCAGCTTTATTTTTGTGGATAACACCTTTGCTTGCTAACTTATCAACGGTTGACTGAGCGGTTTTTAATACTTCAGAAGCTTTTTTATCTTTTTCTTCAACTGCTTTTATAGTAGCTTTAACTGCAGTTCTAACCATAGATCTTTGGGCATGCTTTAGTTCATACCTTTTTTTATTTTGTCTGGCTCTTTTATCAGCCGATTTTGAATTTGCCATTATTATTTTCCTTTTGCTTGGTGGAGGCGGCGGGATTCGAACCCACGTCCGTCATCACTTTCCCCTAGCTTCTACATATTTAGATTCATCAATTAATTTCATCTTTAGTATAGCCTGATGATCAAGACATACTAAGCATAGTCCAAAATTTTCACCTTATAGATGGACAAACTATAAAGCTACTCCTACAAAATGACTACTATCAAATGTTGTAGGTCACAAATGATAGCAGGTTGGC
>ERZ802830.3323-NODE-3323-length-13790-cov-8.48307_pt1 | contig 13790 bp, 11 predicted proteins | sample MGYA00345654_ERZ802830 | MGnify/ENA primary metagenome ERZ802830 (study PRJEB30503, sample SAMEA104212375) | marine metagenome | biome: Westerlies Biome; feature: [SRF] surface water layer (ENVO:00010504) within the epipelagic zone...; material: water... | reverse complement strand
AATGCTGCCATAGCAACTTCACATCCAAGTGGGTTTCCACCATAAGTAGAACCGTGTTCACCTGGTCTAATAGTAAGCATAATTTCATTAGATGACAACACAGCTGATACAGGAAGAACTCCACCAGAAAGTGCTTTTCCTAAAATAAGTATATCTGGTTTAAATCCGTGATGATCACAACAAATCATTTTCCCTGTTCTTGCAATTCCAGTCTGAACTTCATCCGCAATAAATAAAACATTATTTTCATTACACAGATTAAAAGCATCGAGTAAGTAATTATCATCAGGCACAACAACTCCTGCTTCACCTTGAATTGGTTCAACCATAAATGCAGCAACATTAGGATCTTTTAACGACTCTTTTAAAGCTTTTAGGTTATTATATGGTATAATTTCATAACCAGGCATAAAAGGACCAAAGTTTGTTGTGCTTGCTGGATCATTTGAAGAAGAAATAGCGGCTAAAGTTCTTCCCCAAAAATTTCCAGTCACAAATATTATTTTTGCCTGATTTTGAGGAACTTTTTTAACTTCATAAGCCCATTTTCTAGCTAATTTAACAGCTGTTTCTCCACCTTCAACACCAGTATTCATTGGTAAAACACGGTCGTAATTGAAAAATTCTGAAATAAATTTTTCATAATCACCAAGAATATTATTGTGAAAGGCTCTTGAGGTTAAAGTTAGTTTTTGAGATTGGTCAACTAAAGCTTTAATTATTTTAGGGTGACAATGCCCTTGATTTACCGCAGAATATGCAGAAAGAAAATCAAAATATTTTTTTTCATTTACATCCCAAACATAAATGCCCTCTCCTCTTTTTAGAACAACTGGTAAAGGATGATAATTATGGGCTCCATATTTATTTTCAAGATCTATATAATAATTAGCTTTATCTACACTCATTATTTTTATTTAACATAACAAACCTAATCAATAAAAAAATTAAAATATTGTTTTACTTTTAAATTAAATAATCAATATTAAATATTTTGAAATATATATCAAGCAAAAGTAATCCACTTTTTAAAAATATTTCTAAACTTTCAACAAGTAATCGTAAAAGAAAAAAATCTAACTCATTCATTGTTGAGGGAATTAGTAATATCAAACTGTGTATTGATAATAATTTTAAAGTTTTAGAATTGATTATTTGTTCTGAAATTATTTCAAATAAAAATTTGAAAAGTTTGGAGAAATTTTTAACAAATTTTGAGATAAAAGATTTTTCCAAATCATTGTTTGAAGAAGTTAATTATAAAAAAAATCAAGATGGAGTAATTGCCTTAATTGAAAGTAAAGTAAATTCTATAAAAAACTTTAAACTTTCCAAAAAACCTTACATACTCATTGCAGAATCACCTGAAAAACCAGGAAATATAGGGGCTCTTTTAAGAACAGCAGATGCGGCAGGAATGGACGGATTAATAATTGCTAATTCTAGCACTGAGCTATACAATCCTAATACAATTAGATCTAGTCTTGGAAGCTTATTTACTATGCAAATTGCAATAGATTCTACTAAAAATATAATTGATTTTCTTAAGAAAAATAACATAACTATTTATTCAACATTTGTAGAAAATAGTACTAATTATTTAGATATCAATTATAATAAATCATGTGCAATAGTCGTAGGTAAAGAATCTTCATCATTATCAAATTCATGGAAGATTGAATCAGATTGTTTAGTTAATATCCCTATGAGAGGAAAAATGGACTCTCTAAACTTATCCGTGTGCGCAGCAATAGTTATATTTGAAGGCTTAAAACAAAGAGATGGTAATTAGTCCTCAAATTATATTCTATTTATTAATATCAATAATCCTTTTCAATTTTATTAAGGACTATTTTTTAGATTATTTAAATTCTAAGTTTTTTGACAAAAAAATTCCCGAAAACTTGAGTGATATTTATGATAAAGAAAAATATCAAAAGTCCCAAGATTATAAAAAAACACTTTACAAGTTTGGGAAAATTTCTAAAGCTTATAGTCTTACCATACTATTATTATTCTTTTTTTTAGATGGTTTTTTGTTTGTCGATAATTTTGCCAGATCAGTGTTTGAATCCGAACTACTAATCAGTTTAAGTTTTTTTGGAATAATTTTTTTTGGGAGTGATATTTTAAATTTACCTTTTTCATTATATAGTATTTTTATAATTGAAGAAAAGTTTGGTTTTAATAAAACCACTTTCAGAATTTATTTTTTTGACAAAATAAAATCTTGGTTTATTACAATTTTATTTGGAGGAGGTATTTTAAGTTTTATCATATTTCAATTTGAAACAGTTGGTAAAGATTTTTGGATTGTAGCGTGGGTGTTTATAACTACTATTTCTGTTTTAATTAATGGTTTTTATGCTCAAATTATTGTACCTCTTTTCAACAAACAAACTAAATTAGAAGAAGGGAATCTTAAAAATGATATTGAAAAATATTCAAAAAAAGTAGGCTTTGATTTAAGTAATATATTCGTAATTGATGGATCCAAAAGATCAACTAAAGCAAATGCATACTTCTCAGGGTTTGGAAAACAAAAAAGAGTTACCCTTTATGACACATTATTAAATAAATTAAATGATAACCAAATCATAGCTGTCATTGCTCATGAAATTGGGCACTACAAAAAAAATCACATTATTTTCAACTTAATATTTTCTACTATTCAAACTGGATTAATGCTTTATATACTATCACTTTTAATCTACATGCCGATATTTTCAGAAGCATTAGGAATCCAAAGTCATAGTTTTCATATTGGATTAATTACATTTTCCATTTTATATACTCCTATTTCAGAAATTTTTCAGAAATTTTTTCTTTAATCTTTAATGTATTTTCAAGAAAGTTTGAGTATCAGGCAGATCATTATGCCAAAGAGACCTTTAATAGTAAGCATTTAATTGAAGCACTAAAAGTTCTTTCTAAAGACAGTCTGAGCAACTTAACTCCTCATCCAAAATACGTCTGGTGGCATTACTCACATCCAACACTAGCACAACGAATAAAACATTTACAATAGTTATAGTTTTTTTAATTATTTTTAGTAATAATGATAATTGATTCAATTAAAGAAAATAGCTTAATTGCTAAAGAATATAAAGAGCTTTTGAAAATTAGCTATCAATCCTTATCCAGAGAAGATAGAAAACTAATTAGGTTAGCTTTTAATACATCTGTTGATGCTCATAAAAACCAAAGAAGAAAATCTGGAGAACCTTATGTATTCCATCCCATTGCTGTTGCAAAAATAGTTGCGTCTAAAATTGGATTAGATGCAACATGTATAGCAGCAGCTCTTTTACATGACGTCATCGAGGATACAGAATATTCTGAAAAAAACATTAAAGAAGTTTTTGGGAAAAAAATATCAAAAATTGTTGTTGGATTAACAAAAATATCAAAGTTAGCTAAAGAAGAAAATGTTTCTCTGCAAGCTGAAAATTTCAGAAAAATGTTACTGACTTTGAACGACGATGTAAGAGTTATTTTGATAAAAATTGCAGATAGATTGCACAATATGCAGACACTTGAATCAATGACTAATGAGAAACAAATCAAAATTGCTTCTGAAACATTATATATATATGCTCCAATAGCACATAGAATTGGACTTTATGATGTGAAATCAGAGCTTGAAGACCTAGGTCTTAAATATACTGAGCCAGAAATGTTCAATAATATCAAAAATAAAATTGAACAAACTAAAGACGAACAAGATAAATACATTAAAAATTTCTCTCGAAGAATTTCAGAGAAACTTCGAAAAGAAAACCTTAAATTTAAAATTAACGGAAGACCAAAATCTATCTATTCGATAAGAGATAAAATTGTAAATAAAAACATTTCGTTTGAAGAAGTTTATGACAAATTTGCAATTAGAATAATATATCAATCTGAAAATGAAACAGAAAAGTTTTTAGCTTGGAAAATTTACTCAATTATAACTGATCACTATACACCAAATCCCTTGAGACTCAGGGATTGGATAACTTCACCTAGATCAAATGGATATGAAGCTCTTCACATTACAGTTGTTGGGCCAGGGTCAAAATGGGTTGAAGTTCAAATAAGATCAGAAAGAATGCACGAAATTGCAGAAAAAGGATATGCAGCACATTACATTTATAAAAAAGGAAACCAAAATGAAAATGGATTAGAGGAATGGTTAAATAGATTACAGGAAGTTCTCGAAGACACAGATTCTAATGCATTAGATTTTGTGGAAGATTTTAAATTAAATTTATATTCAACAGAAATTTTTGTATTTACACCTGCCGGTGAATTAAAGTCTCTAGCAAAAGGATCTACTGCACTAGATTTTGCTTTTAGTATACATACTGGTTTAGGTTTAAAAACAAGAGGAGTGAAAGTTAATGGAATAATGGTACCATTAAGTCACGTTTTAAAGAGTGGTGATCAAATAGAGATTATAAAATCTGAAAATACTAAACCATCTTCCAGTTGGTTAGACTATGTAAAGACTTCAAGAGCTAAAGCAAAAATAAGGACAGCACTTAAGGAGGATAAAAAAGCTTTGGCTGAAGAAGGAAAAGAAATTCTTAGAAGGAAACTTAAGCAATTAAAAATAAAATTTGACGAAAAAACAATAAATGAATTAGGAAATTATTTGAAACTAAAAACTAGTTTAGATTTATTTTACAGAGTAGGTATTGGAAAAGTTGATAACGTACAATTAAAAAAGTTTGCAAACTACAACAACAGACTAATTAATTTTTTTAGAAAAAGAATTTCAAGAAAACCATCTAGACTAAGTAATTTAGAAAAAGAAATTGGTAATAATTTTGATCAAATAGTATTTGGAAATGAAGAAGAAAAACTTGAATATCTTCTAGCCAAGTGCTGTAACCCAATCGCTGGAGATGATGTATTTGGATTTGTAACAATAAATGAAGGAATTAAAATTCACAAAAAAACCTGTAATAACGCCGTTGGACTACAGTCAAAATTTGCGTACAGAATTCTTAAAGCTAAATGGATTGACACAACCATTCAAGACTATACCTCAACAATAAAAATATCTGGAATAGATAATTTAGGAATAGTAAATCAAATAACTAAACTTATTTCAAATACTTTAAATATCAATATAAAAAAAATGAGTTTTGATACAGTTGATAATATATTTAGAGGGAAAATTACTTTGAAAGTAAAAACAAAAAATATATTAAATGATTTAATTAAAAGATTGAAAAAAATAAATGGTATTGAAAAGGTAGTTAGAGAATAGTTAATCTATAAATTTTAACCTAATTTTGAAATTATGAGTATTGAAAAAAACCAGAAAATAGTAAAAGATGTTTTTACAAAGTTTCTTGATTATAAAAGTCATAGAAAAACACCTGAACGGTTTGCTATTTTAAGAGAAATCTATGATTCATCTGAACATTTTGATATTGAATCTTTATATGTTAAAATGAAAAATAAAAACTACAGAGTCAGTAGAGCTACTTTATACAATACTATTGAACTATTACTTGAATGTAAGCTTGTAAGAAAACACCAATTTGGATCAAATCAAGCTCAATATGAAAAATCTTATTTTGATCATCAACACGATCATATTATTTTAACAGATACTGGTGAAGTAATAGAGTTCTGCGATCCTAGAATACAAGGGATAAAAAAAAATATTGAAGAAATTTTTGGAGTGAAAATCAACAATCACTCATTATATTTCTATGGAGAAAAAATAAAGAAATAATATATGAAAGTTGATTTACTATTAGGTCTTCAGTGGGGAGATGAAGGAAAAGGAAAAATTGTTGATGTTCTAACTAAAAATTATGACATAATAGCTCGTTTTCAAGGAGGACCAAATGCTGGGCACACCCTAGAATTTGATGGAATAAAACACGTTCTACATACAATACCATCCGGAATATTTCATGAAAAATCAATAAATTTAATTGGTAATGGAGTTGTAATTGACCCAGTTATATTTGAAAAAGAAATTGAAAAACTAGAACCATTTAATATTAATTTTAAAAAATCCTTGTGCATTTCTAGAAAAGCACATGTTATTTTACCAACCCATAGGCTTCTGGATGCTGCTTCAGAACTTTCAAAAGGAAAATCTAAAATTGGATCAACTCTTAAAGGCATTGGACCTACTTACATGGACAAAACAGGAAGAAATGGTATAAGAATTGGAGACATTGAACTTCCTGATTGGATGAATAAGTATCGTAAGCTTTCTAACAAGCACGAGGCTATGATAAAAAACTACAAAGTTGATTTACAATATAATTTAGAAGAACTTGAAGAAGATTTTTTTAAAGCTATTGAAAAGTTAAAACAAATTCCATTTATTGATAGCGAGAACTTTATTTTTGATCAATTAGATAACAATAAAAATATTTTAGCAGAAGGTGCTCAAGGCTCTCTGCTTGACATTGACTTTGGAACTTATCCATATGTAACTTCCTCTAATACAACTGCTGCAGGAGCTTGTACTGGATTAGGCGTTGCCCCAAACAAAATAAAGGATGTTTTTGGAATTTTTAAAGCATATACAACTAGAGTTGGAAGCGGTCCTTTTCCAACTGAACTGTTCGATAAAAATGCCGAAACGATGAGTAGAGTTGGAAATGAGTTTGGAGCTACTACAGGAAGACCAAGAAGATGCGGTTGGTTGGATTTAGTTGCTTTAAAATATGCCGTAAAAATCAACGGCGTGACTAAATTAATGATGATGAAAGGAGATGTTCTTTCTGGTTTTAAAAAAATAAAAGTGTGTACTGGTTATGAGTATAATGGAGAAAAAATTCAACATTTTCCTTTTTCAGTTGATACAGATAAACTAAAACCAATTTATTCTGAATTTGATGGTTGGAAAGAAGACATAAGTAAAATAAAAACAGAAAAAGCCTTTCCTAAAACATTTATGAACTATGTCTCATATTTGGAAAAGGAATTACAGGTTCCTATTGCAATTATTTCAGTTGGACCAGATAGAAATCAAACCATAATCCGTTAATAAAGTTTGAAAATAAGAATTTCAATAATTTTTCTACTACTTTTTAATATTATTTTATCTCAAGAAAAAAAGATTATACAGATAATAGAGGCAGGTTCATTTGATAGAAATGAAAAAGTTCTCCCTGGAGCAAATATCTTAAAGAAAGATAAAAATACAAGAGTTCATCTTTTACATGATGGTATGGATATATGGTCAGACTACGCATTATTCTACAAAAAAAATAACTCATTCATGGCCAGAGGAAATGTAGTTGTAAAACAAGGTGACAGTATAGAACTATTTAGTGAAATATTAGATTATGATGGAAATACTAGAAAAATTGTGGCAAAAAAAGATGTTGTTTTTAATAACAACAGTACTAACTTAAAAACACAAATTTTATATCACGACAGAAATCTCAAAGAAATTTATTTCGAAAATGGCGGGGTTATTAAGGATTCAGTAAACACTATTAAAAGCAATGAAGGAAAGTATTTTTTAGAAAGTTCTAAATACAGCTTTAAAAATCGTGTAAATGTTTACAATAGTGATTACAACATTAATTCAGAAAAATTAGATTACTTAAGTGAGTCTGAAAAAGCATTTTTTTATGGTCCAACTGTTATTAATGGAAAGGATTATACAATCTTTTGTGAAAAAGGGTTTTATAATACAAAAGCTAAAAGCGGTTATTTTGTAAAAAAATCTAAAATTTTATATGATAATAGAAAGATTGAAGGTGATAGTTTAATTTTTGATGATTTAAAAAAATATGCCTCTGGCAGACAAAATGTAATTATAACAGATACCATTAATAACACAATTATTAAAGGTGATTATAGTTTAACTTTTGATGATTTAAAAAAATATGCATCTGGCAGAAAAAATGTAATTATAACAGATACTATTAATAATACTATTATTAAAGGTGATTTCGGTCAAGTTTATAAGGCGTTAGATTCTGCTATGATTACAAAAAACTCATACGCCATTAAAATTTTTCAAAGAGATTCTCTTTTTATAAAAGCTGATTCATTATTTGCTATCGGACCTGAGAATAATCGGTTAATAAAAGGCAGATTCAATGTTAATTTTATAAAATCTAACATGTCAGGTAAATCTGACAAGTTTATAATGAATCAAAAAAATGGTTTAATAAAACTTATAAGAAATGAGTTGTCTAGCAAAGAACAACAAGTAATGACCAGTAAAGAAATTTCAAAGAAAAATCCTATAATATGGAATGGTAATAGTCAAATGACTGGAGATGAAATTCATATTTTGAGGGATGTAAAAACTAATGAATTAGATTCTTTAAAAATTTTAAATAATGCATTCATTATTGAAAAAGACAGTTTAGGTATTAATAATTTTAATCAAATGAAAGGAATTGATTTATATGGAAAATTTGAAGAAAATGAATTACAAAAATTGAAACTTAATAGAAATACTGAAATGATTTATTATTTGTATGATGAAGATACTAATAAGCTTGTTGGAATTGATAAAGCAATTTGTAGTTCTATTGAAATGATAATAAATGATAATAAAATTGAAGAAATTATCTTTTTTACAAATCCTGAAGGCAAAGTTTACCCTGAAGAAGATTTAGAAGTAAATGAAAAAGTTTTAAATGGATTCAACTGGAGAATTAATGAAAAAATTTTAAATAAAAATGAAATAATTCATAATTAGTTTGAAAGAAGATTTTTTTAAATATCAGGCTCAAACAACTAATAATCCAATAAGCTTAGAGATTTTAAGAGCAAGTGGGTCATACATCTATGACACAAATAATAATAAATATTTAGATTTCGTAGCTGGCGTCTCTGCCTCTAATCTTGGACACAATAATAAAAAAATTAAAAAAGCTGTTTTAAAACAAATTGATCTTTATTGGCATGTAATGGTTTATGGAGAATTTATTCAAAAACCAACTGTTAAACTTTGTAAACTACTTTCACAAAACTTACCAAAGTTATTGTCTAATACGTATTTAACAAATTCAGGAACTGAAGCGATTGAAGCTGCTATGAAATTAGCTAAAAGAGTTACAGGAAAAAGTGAGTTAATTGCTGCCAAAAATGGATATCACGGTAATACTCAAGGGGCCATGAGCATAATGGGATTTGAAGAAAGAAAAAGAGCATACAGACCTTTAATACCAGATATTAAGTTTATTGAATTCAACAATATTGAAGATATATCAATCATAACTAATAAAACTGCTGGAGTTATCGTAGAAACAATCCAGGGTGGTGCAGGTTTTATTTTGCCAGAAAAAAATTATTTAAAAAAATTAAAACAAAAATGCGATGAAGTTGGTGCTCTTTTAATTTTAGATGAAATACAACCTGGTATTGGTAGAACCGGAAAACTTTTTGCTTTTGAGCATTTCGATATCATACCTGATATTTTAGTCTATGGAAAAGGGCTTGGTGGAGGATTTCCAATTGGTGCCCTTACCACAAGAAAAAAATATATGGCGTTGTTCAAACAAAATCCAATCCTAGGTCATATAACAACTTTTGGAGGACATCCTGTTATTGCAGCTGCTGCACATTCTAACCTAAAAGAAACATTAAGCTCTAACATAATGTCAAAAATTGAGGAAAAAGAAAATCTAATAAGAAGAATTTTAAAGCATAAATTAATAATTGAAATCAGGGGAAAGGGATTAATGTTGGCATTAATTTTAAAAAAACCAGATTTAACAAAAAAATTAGTTGAAGGTTGCCTTGACAATGGATTGATTTTATTTTATTTACTCTTTGAGCCAAAAGCAGTACGAATTACTCCACCATTAACTATTTCTAAAAATGAGATTAAAAAAGGATGTAAAATAATTTTAAGCGAATTGGACAAGATTGAAAAACATGTTCATTAATTTGTTAAAAACAATTGAGGTTCAAATCGATTTAAAAGAAATCTCACAATATCTTTACTTAAAATGAGAGAGGATTTTAAAGATTTTTTTTCAAATTCTATTTTGAAATTTGAATCGATGCTAAAAAGTAATAAATTTTTATTTTTTGATGTCGATGAATTTGAATCAATTATCATATATTATTTAGAGTCAGGAAATACTTCCTTGGCCAATAAAGCCATTAAAATGGCCTCCAAACAATATCCTGAAAACTCTGCAATTTCACTATTAAAAATAGAGTCACTAATTGTTCAAAATAAAATTGATGAGGCAGAGAAGTTAGTTAACAAATTATTTTTATTGGAAAGCAATAATTCCGAGATAATCTTACAAAAATCTAGAATTTTTTCTAAAAGAAAAAACCATACAGAATCAATAAAACTTCTAAAAACAATTCCTAAAGATTGTGAATTTTATTCTGACGCCGTGATTATGATTGGAAAAGAATTTCTGTTTATAGATGAATTTGAAAATGCAAAGGAAAAATTTACTGAATATATTAATGATTATCAATTAGATTATGCAGTACTTAATAATTTATTGTATTGTTTTGATAATATAGGTAATACAGAAGATACCATCAATTACTTGAACGACTTTCTGGAAAAAAATCCATATTGTGAAGTTGGATGGCACCAACTTGGAAAACAATATTTAAAAAAAGGATTGTTAAAAGAAGCTTTAACTGCATTTGATTTTGCGATTATTTCTGATGATTCTTTTGTAGGTGCGTATTTAGAAATGGGTAAAGTACTTGAAAAGTTAAATAAGGTAAACGAAGCAATTGAACAATATGAAATTGTTAGTAAAATAGATAACCCAAATCCGTTTGCTTTATATAGAATTGCATGCTGTCATAATAAACTAGGTAATTTAGATTTAGCTATTTCTTTTTACAACAAAACAATAATTGAGGACCCCGTTCATGATGGTGCATGGATGTCATTATCAACAATCTACTTTAAACAAAATGATTTTATAGAAGCTAAAAATCATCTTATTAAAGCTATAGAAATAGATACAGAAAACATTAAATATTGGGAATTGTATTGTAAGATATGTTTAAACCTAAATCAATTTGACGAAGTCGAGATATCTTTTAAAGAAATACTTTCCCTTGGCGAATTAAATTTAAGTACGTTAATATTATTAACCAAAACTGTTTTAGAAACCCCTAATAACAATTTATTAAGTGATGGACTTTTAAAACGTACTGAAAATTTAACAGAATCTCTCATGGCAGAGGCAAAATATATAAGATATGTCATTTACTCAAAATTAGGAGAAATTGAAAAAGCTAATTTCAACCTAAAAGAAGCTTACAGCATCAATCCAGCTATTTACGACTATTTCAGAGATATATTTCCGACTATTCCTCAACTTCATGTTTTTAAAAACATGAATGCAAGCTAAATATTAAATCTATTTATCTTAATTTTATTGCTGTGGAAAAAAATTATTTTTCAAATCTTATTGTTTTTTTAAAGGGAATGTTCATGGGAATTGCCGATATTGTTCCTGGTGTTTCTGGTGGTACAATTGCAATTATAACAGGTGTTTACGAAGAACTTCTAAAGACTTTAGATGGACTTAATTTTAAAATTATTAAAAATCTTAAGAATAATGGCTTTAAATATGTTTGGGATTACTATAATTTTTCTTTTTTATTTTCTCTAGGAACAGGTATTCTTTTAAGTATAGTAATTTTAAGTCACTTTATATTACTATTATTAGACAACTACCCTATAGCTCTTTGGTCTCTTTTTCTTGGTTTGATTACTGCTAGTATATTCTATTTAATTAATCAGACAAAAAGACTAAACTTTAAAGAAACTAAATTCATTATTCCTACCAATGTTTATTTCTTACTAATTGGTTTATTTTTAGCTGTGTATGTCCAAACAATAAAACCTGGTAATTCAGACATAAGCTATGTCTATTTATTTTTTTGTGGAATGATTAGTATAACAGCAATGCTTCTACCTGGAATTTCAGGAGCATATATTTTAGTTTTACTTGGAGCATATGAAACTATGCTAGAAACATTCAAAGAAGTGACTAAATTTAATTCAGATTATTTTTTAAAATTTATTTCTTTTTCTCTAGGAGCAATTTTAAGTATAAAATTATTTTCTAAATTTTTAACCTGGTCATATAAATTTCATAAAAATAAAACACTTTATTGTCTAATAGGCTTTATGATCGGCTCACTTCCGTCTTTATGGCCTTGGAAAAAAGAAAAAATATCTTCAGAATTTTTTACTGATAATTTATATGTTCCTGAGGGCTATTTCTCTAATTCAGAATTCAATCAGGGATTAATATTTTTTATTATTGGGGTATTAATTGTCTTAATTTTAGAATTATTTTCAAATAAAAATGAAAAAAAGAGATAAATCATTTTTAACTCTCTTATTTTTTAAGAGTGTTTTGATGGGGACTGTAAATAAACTTCCTGGAATTTCTGGAGGGCTGGTGGCACTTATCACTGGTTTTTATATTGAGATGATTAATTCACTCAAAAAATTAGATTTTAATATAATTAAGTTATTATTCAGTTTAAATTTTAAAAAAATAAATAAAGATTATAACGGTAAGTTTTTATTGATAATTTTTTTAGGAATTGTAGTCAGTTACTTTACTACTTCTCAAATACTTGATATATTTTTCCAAAGTCACGAATTACATGTTTGGTCTGTATTTTTTGGAATGATATTAGCATCTAATCTTATTTTAATTTTAAATAATAAAAAATTAATAAAAAATGGGATTTCCAATCAATGATTATGATCGGAATTGGATTATTAACCGGATTACTTTTGAGTATCTCTGAACCAATTTCAGAGAATAGAAATTTATTTTTTATATTTTTTTGTGGATTAATAAGTGTGTGTGGAATGATAATTCCTGGATTGTCAGGGTCTTTTTTATTGATAATTCTAGGAAATTTTAAATTACTTCTAGTTGATTCTGTAAACTCACTTTATAATTCAATTTTAATAATTTTTGGTATTAGGAGTGACATTTATCACGACTTCGAACTTATAAAAATTGTTTTGGTCTTTACATTAGGTTCAATTTCAGGATTGGTTTTACTTTCAAGTATTCTTAGTTATTTAATTACTAATTTTGAAAAAACAATTAATCAATTAATAATTGGTTTTGTTTTTGGATCCTTATTTATAGTTTGGCCCTGGAACTATTCAATTAATAATTTTGATTTTAGTTATCAAAATTTATTCCTCTTATTATGGATTTTGTTAGGATTTTTTATTGTTTTAATTTTTAATAGATATGCAAAAACAAATTGAAAATTTTGGATTAATAGGAAAGGAGATTAGTTATTCCTTTTCAAAAAAATACTTTACTCAAAAATTCATTAATGAGGGTTTAAATAATTGTAGCTACGAAAACTATGATATTAGTTCAATTTCCAAATTGTTAGAAGTTATAAATGATACTAAAATTAAAGGACTAAACGTAACTATACCTTATAAAGAAAGCGTTATTGAATTGCTAAATCATATAGATCCAATTGCTAAAAAAATTGGAGCAGTTAATACTATTAAAATTGATAAACAAAATAAACTATTAGGTTATAATACTGACTATATAGGATTTAAACAAAGTCTAGAATCTAACATTTCAAATCAAAAAAGAGCATTAATTTTAGGAACAGGTGGTGCATCAAAAGCTATAGTTTATGCTTTAAAAACATTAAATATTAAAACATTACTTGTATCAAGAAAAAATAGAGAGGAGTGTATAACTTATGAAGATGTTTCTAATCAAATAATTAAAGATCATACTATAATTATTAATTGTACACCACTAGGTACTTATCCAAATATTGAAGAGTGTCCAAAAATTCCATAT
>ERZ802830.3322-NODE-3322-length-13793-cov-8.2983_pt1 | contig 13793 bp, 15 predicted proteins | sample MGYA00345654_ERZ802830 | MGnify/ENA primary metagenome ERZ802830 (study PRJEB30503, sample SAMEA104212375) | marine metagenome | biome: Westerlies Biome; feature: [SRF] surface water layer (ENVO:00010504) within the epipelagic zone...; material: water... | reverse complement strand
ACACAAAATAATTCAGAGTGAATAAAGAATTAATTATACGTTCGCATTCCTCTGCTGTTGATTTTGCACTGCTCAAAGATGGAAAGTTAATTGAGCTTAATAAAGAAGTAGAAGACAATAAGTTTTCTGTAGGGGACATTTTTGTCGGAAAAGTTAGAAAAGCTATTCCTGGTTTAAATGCCGCTTTTGTAAATGTAGGCCATGAAAAAGATGGTTTTCTTCATTATCACGATCTCGGTCCTAAACTACCTTCACTAGTTAAATATATTAAACAGATAAGCACAGGTAAAAACAAAGATTATCTTTTAAAACAATTTCGTTACGAAAATGATATTAATAAAGACGGTAATATTGAAGAGGTTTTATCTCCCAAACAAATCGTTTTGGTTCAAGTTGTAAAAGAACCAATATCAACTAAAGGACCTCGATTGAGTTCTGAAATTTCATTAGCTGGCCGCTTTATGGTCTTAATGCCGTTTTCAGATCGAGTATCGATTTCCCAGAAAATTGAAAGTAGAGCTGAAAAAAATAGACTTAAAAAACTAGTGCAAAGTATTCGCCCAAAAGGTTTTGGGCTTATTATTCGTACAGTAGCTGAAGGTCAAAAAGTAGCTGCTTTGGACGCTGACATTCAACAATTACTAACTCGTTGGAAAAATTTATCTATTAAATTAAAACAAATTGATAAATATCCTTCTAAAGTATTGAGTGAAATAAATCGTTCATCAAGTATACTGCGTGATATTTTTGATGATAACTTTACAGGTATTCATGTAGATGATGCAGAAATGCAATCGGAAATCCATGACTATATTGAAACTATAGCTCCGGATAAAAAATCGATTATTAAACTATATGATAATCATCTTCCAATTTTTGAAAAATTTGGAATCGAACGCCAAATTAAGTCCTCCTTTGGAACTACTGTTTCCATGCAAAAGGGAGCTTATTTGGTAATTGAGCATACAGAAGCCTTACATGTTATAGATGTAAATAGTGGAAACCGATCAAATCGTTCTAAAAGTCAAGAAGAAACTGCAATGGAAGTAAATCTCATCGCCGCTTCCGAAATTGCTAGGCAATTAAGACTGCGTGACATGGGTGGAATAATTGTAGTCGATTTTATTGACTTAAATAGTAATTCTAATCGTAAAAAACTATTTGAATATTTGACTAACGAAATGAGTACAGACAGAACCAAACATAAGATTCTTCCTCCTAGTCGTTTTGGTCTCATTCAAATTACACGACAACGTGTAAGACCAGAAATGAATATCAAAACCAAGGAACCTAATCCAAATGTTAATGGTGAAATTGAAGCTCCAATAGTAATAATTGACAAGATCAACACAGAGCTTAGTAAAATTACTAAGAATAAACGCAACCAAAAGGAACAAATACATTTACACTTACATCCTTTTGTAGCTGCATATATTTTAAGTGGGAATCCATCTCATCGCTTAAAATGGTATTTTGAATATAAAAAGTGGATTCGTATTGTTCCACGCCACGCTTATCAATATCTGGAATTCCGCTTCTTAAATAAAGATCGCAGAAGACTCCATATTTAATGATGAAAAACCGTAGCTCAAAAGGCTACGGTTTTTTTTTTACCTATTCTCAAAACAATTTAAATTGAAGAAAAGAAATCAATTAAATTTCATCTTTTAGAGCTATTTTTTATCTTGTGAAGGTGAATAAAATAAAAAGTTACACTCTAGCCCAGGCTCAAAAAAAACTCGAATATTATTGTGCATACCAAGAGCGTTGCCATAAGGAAGTAATTGCTAAACTTAGAACCCTAGGAATGATTCCTTCTGTTATTGATAAAATAATCTCAGAACTCATCAAAGCTAATTATCTAAACGAAACACGTTTTACTCAAAGCTTTGTTAGGGGTAAATTCAGAATTAAAAAATGGGGGAAGAATCGGATATTACAAGAATTAAAAGTAAGGGATATCTCCAGTTTTAATATCAAATTAGGTATGAAAGAAATTTCTGACGATAATTATCAAAAAACTTTTTACGAACTATTTGAAAAACGAAGAAGAGAGGTAAAACAATTAACCAAAACAGAGCAAAAAAAGAAAATTTTCTCTTATATGTCATATCGTGGATGGGAAAATTCAAAAGTTTATGAAGCTTTAAGGAATCTTTAAAGTTAATTGAACTATTTAATCTGTTAAAAGAATAACCTTATTATCTCTTAGTTCAAGGGTGCCAGATTCAATTTCCAAAAAAGTATGTGTCCCCTCTTGAATAAATTTAGGTTGATTTTCTTCAGTAATTTTAAGATTTCCCTGAATTTTTACACGGCCAGCTACTAATGTAGAAACAATAGGGGCGTGATTATTTAAAATTTGAAAAGAACCCGAAGCACCAGGCAATGTGATGCTCTCTACTTCACCGCTAAAAAGTTGGGCTTCTGGAGAAACAATTTCAAGTTGCATATATCTATACTTCAGCTAACATTTTTTCACCGGCTTCAATTGCCTCTTCAATAGTTCCTTTGAGGTTAAAGGCTGCTTCTGGAAGGTGATCTAATTCTCCATCCATGATCATATTAAAACCTTTAATAGTATCTTTTATGTCTACCAAAACTCCAGGAATTCCCGTGAACTGTTCTGCAACATGAAAAGGTTGAGATAAAAATCTTTGAACACGTCTTGCTCTAGATACAGCTAATTTATCCTCTTCAGAAAGCTCATCCATCCCTAAAATTGCAATAATATCTTGAAGTTCTTTATATCGTTGTAATAATTCTTTTACTTTTTGAGCACAAGTGTAATGCTCATCTCCTAAAATATCTGCAGTTAAAATTCGAGAAGTCGAATCTAGTGGATCTACTGCAGGGTAAATCCCAAGCTCAGCAATTTTTCTAGATAGTACTGTAGTAGCATCCAAGTGGGCGAAAGTTGTTGCAGGTGCTGGATCTGTAAGATCATCTGCAGGAACATAAATAGCTTGTACAGAAGTAATTGATCCTTTTTTGGTAGAGGTAATTCGCTCTTGCATAGTACCCATTTCAGTAGCTAGTGTGGGTTGATAACCTACAGCTGAAGGCATACGACCAAGTAAGGCAGACACCTCAGAACCTGCCTGAGTAAATCTGAAAATATTGTCTACGAAAAATAGAACATCTTTACCTTGAGCTTCTCCAGCACCGTCACGGAAGTACTCCGCTATAGTTAATCCTGAAAGAGCTACCCGCGCTCTAGCTCCTGGAGGCTCGTTCATTTGTCCAAAAACAAAAGTCGCTTTAGAATCTTTCATTGCGGCTTTATCAACTTTTTTAAGATCCCATCCTCCTTCTTCCATAGATTTCATAAAGTCATCGCCATATCTAATAATTCCAGATTCCAACATTTCACGGAGAAGGTCGTTACCCTCCCTTGTTCGTTCTCCTACACCTGCAAAAACAGAAAGCCCCCCATGTCCTTTAGCAATGTTATTAATCAATTCTTGGATCAAAACTGTTTTCCCGACCCCAGCACCACCGAAGAGACCAATTTTACCTCCTTTAGCATATGGTTCGATTAGATCGATAACTTTAATTCCAGTAAATAAAACTTCAGTTGAGGTTGAAAGATCTTCAAAAGCAGGAGCTTCACGATGAATAGATAGACCATGATCTCCGACTTTAGGAAGATTTTCCATCCCGTCTATCGCGTCTCCGATAACGTTAAAAAGACGACCATAAATATTTTCCCCTACAGGCATTTGAATTGGGTTTCCGAGTGAAAAAGCTTTTACTCCTCGGCTAAGTCCATCAGTTGAATCCATAGATACTGTTCGGACAGTTTCTTCTCCAATATGAGACTGAACCTCTAGGATTAGTTTAGAGCCGTCTTCTTTCGTGATTTCTAGTGCATCGTAAATTTTTGGTAATGGATTATTTTTTCCACTAAAATCAACATCTACTACTGGTCCAATAATTTGAGAAACTTTACCTATGCTTTGAGTCATTTTTATATAACTTAATTCGGTGTTTTTTTAATTAAATTTTAAGTTGCAAATATATAGGGTTCCGCATAAATAGTGATTGATTTTAAGGCCTTTTTTAAAGAAATTTATGCTTTTAATACCCTTTTATCTTTGCTAATTGATCGAGGTGATAATTATAATCACCAAAAAGTTGTTTTGCTACACGTGCTCTTTTTAAATAAAACCCAATATCAGCATCATCTGTCACTCCTATCCCCCCATGTAATTGTATCGCTTCATTAGTAACTAATTTAGCCGTTTTGCACAATTTTGCCTTGGCTAAATGTGCATATTTTAGTGCATCGGTGTCATTTTCGTCAATCGCTTGAAGTGCTTTCAATACAATTGATTTACATAATTCAATTTCAGAAAAAAGAATTACGGCTCGATGTTGAAGAGCTTGATATGTTCCAATAATCACACCAAATTGCTGGCGTTCCTTTAAATATTGAATAGTAATGTCAAATGCCTGTTTACAGATTCCCAGAAGTTCAGCTGAAATACCGGAATAAGAAATAGTCATGAGTTGATCTAAAAGTAACCGCCCATCTAATTTAATATTGAGTTGATTTTCAGCAGAAACTTCAACATTTTTAAAAATTATATCTGCATATGATCCTGAATCCATCAATATTTTTTTGGAAACTTTAATTCCATTGGAGTTAGCATCTACAATAAACAAACTATAGTTTCCATCAACCTGACATACTACAACAAAAAAATTGGCTGTTGTGCCGTCAATTACCATTGTTTTGGATCCATTAATTACATATTTATCACCTTTTAAAATTGCTTGAGTATTAAATATACTTGATTGATGGTATTTCCCTTCTTGAATTGCAAGGGCTAATTGACTAGTCCCTTCCATTAATCCTGGGAATAATTTAACTTTTAGAGCTTCGTTGTCTGATAACCGAAGTGCCGAAGCTCCTAATAAAATTGAGGAAATTAATGGAGATTTAGAAAGATTTCTGCCTGTTTCTTCTAAAATTTGTCCAAGCCCTACAAATCCAAAATCTAATCCATTATAGTTCTCTGGAACTGTCAATGCGGTCCATCCCATGTTAACCATTTCTTCCCACAATTTTTTATTAAAGGGAGAATATTCAGAATCTCGTAATTCTCGCATCTGACTTATTGGGGCTTTTACACTTAGGAGTTCTGTGGCAGAATCTTTAAGCATTTTTTGTTCTTCTGTAATAATTAAAGCCATAATAATTTTATTTAGTGGGCAGGCCCAATATGAGTTTAGAAATAATATTTAATTGAATTTCTGAAGTTCCCCCTTCGATAGAATTCCCTTTAGAACGACAAAATTTTCGAGCTAAGTCTCCATCTTTTTTTTCATTTTCGCCCCAAAAAAGGGCCTCTGATCCGCCTATAGACATCAATAATTCATGACGAGCTATATTAAGTTCTGTCCCGTAAAATTTAAAAAAAGAAGAAAGTGCCCCAGAATTATTTCCAGTTTTAGCCTCGTCGGTAACCCGTTGAATTGTTAAATCAAAAATCTCTTCATCCATCTCAAAATCAGAAATTTGATTCCTTAAAACCCCATCTGAGATAGCTCCAGAACTATTTAAAGAAAGTTTTTCAAGTGCTGTGGTATGCACCTCTTTTTTTACATCTGTTTCTCCAATTCCACCAATCATTTGGCGTTCATGAGTCAAAAGATATTTTGCTATTGTCCAGCCTTCATTTAGATTACCTATTAGGTTTTCCTTGGGTACTTTTACACCATCAAAAAAAGTTTCACAAAAGGGCGATTTTCCACTGATTAATTTAATTGGCCTTGTACTCACTCCTTTTGAAGTCATATCAATTAATATAAAACTAATTCCATTGTGTTTTGTCGCATTAAAATCAGTACGAACTAAACAAAAAATCCAATCAGATTTATCCGCATAAGAAGTCCACACTTTTGATCCTGTAATTTCATAATGATCTCCCTTGTCAATAGCTTTGGTTTGAAGACTTGCCAAATCACTTCCTGCATTTGGTTCACTATATCCCTGACACCACCATATTTTACCTTCTACAATCTGAGGGAGATAATGAAGTTTTTGATCTTCTGAAGCAAAATTAAGTAGAGCTGGGCCCAACATAGAAATCCCAAAGCTGTAAAGAGGTTTTCTACATCCCAAACGAGTCATTTCTTGTGTTAAAATATTATTTTCATCAGAGGTTAATCCTCCTCCTCCATATTTTGCTTCCCAATAAGGTACAACCCATTTTTTTTCAAGCATACGCTCGAACCAAAGTCTTTGATCTTCTGAATTAAATTTAGCATTACGTCCTCCCCAGAACAAATCGAAGGGATCTCTTACGGGTTGCCTCATGCTTTCTGGACAATTCGCTTCTAGCCAAGCTCTTGTTTCAGTTCTAAAATCACTTAAAGAGACGCTGATTTTCGTTTCCATTTTTTTGTTTAATATAAATTATCTATTTTATTTTTCTGAATGGCTTGTAAGCCCATTTTACCATACATTTCTACAGCTCTATCCAGGTTTTTAAAGCGAATATCTGTTGTAAATCCATTTTTGTATCTAAAATAAATTTGTTGGATGATAGCAGCAATTTTGAAAAGACCAAAAACATAATAAAAAAGAATATTATCCATTGTTATATTGCTTTTTTGAGCATAGTTTTCAACTAATTGACTTCGAGTTAAATTGCCTTTTACAAGGGTAATATTCATGCTATTTTCTTTTAGAAAATCAGGATCTGATTCTTGAATCCAATATCCTAAAGTTGTCCCCAAATCCATTAATGGATCTCCAATAGTGGCCATTTCCCAATCTAAAATACCTTTAATATTTAAACTTTTGTCTTGGGAGAGAATTAAATTATCATACTTGAAGTCATTATGAATTAAAGCGCTTCTTTTTTCGGTAGGAATATTTTCATTAAGCCATGTATATACTTTTTCTAATGGTTTAAATTCATCTGTTTTAGCTTTGATGTATCTTTTGGTCCAACCCTCAATTTGGCGTTTAACATATCCGTCTGGCCTTCCCAAATTTTCAAGACCAGCGGCATGATAATTAAATGAATGGATTTCTACCAAAGTACTTACAAAAGCTTCAGATAATTTTCGCATTTGATTTAAATCTGGTAATTGATCTTTAGGAGTGTGGCCACGAAAAATAACTCCATTCATGCGCTCCATTATATAAAATGGTGAGCCTATAATACTGAGCTCGTCAGAGAATAAAAAAGGTTGTGGAACTTTATTATATATTGGATGTAATCCCGAAAGAATTCGGAATTCTCTTCCCATATCATGTCCCGATTTAATTTTTACTCCTTGTGGAGGTTTTCTTAAAACTAGCTCTTTTTTACCAAATTTTAATAAATAGGTTAGGTTGGAATAACCTGAGGGGAATTGTAATACTTCCATATGAGCCTTAGGTAATTCCATGGCATTACGAATGAAAGTTTCTAGAGAATCCGTTTTTAAGGATTGTCCTTCTCTAATTTTAACGGCTTTATCTGAATTACTTAACATTTATTTAGTGCTAAATACTCTTTCAAAATAGTCCCCTAATTCGTTAACTACCTCATTTTTATTCATATCAATTGGGATTCCAGCTAATACTTTGGCTAAACGTTTTTTATATTCTAACTGCATCATTCTTCCAATTTGAATTCGTTGCGCTTGAGGAGAACCTGCTCCATGAACACTCTCGGTTAAATAGCCAACAGCATTTCTTCCCATAGTCATATTTTCAATTAATCTAAGAATACGAATGCGCTCTTCAGTGCTAAATCGATTACTCCCCTTTAAATATTTATGTAATAATTTTCCGATTTCTGGATGATTTAAATCTTGTTCTGAAGGCAGCGTAGAAACAAAACCACCAGCTAAATCTTGGGAAATTTGAGCCATTTCAAAAGGCATTTTTGTTACATGGTGTTTGCAAACATTTGATAACATATCATCACATTGAAAACACCCTGATTTAGTTTTATATCCTTGGTATGAAGAAGCAATTCCAGTAGCATAAATAGTTTCATTAAGATGAGACATTTGTACTAATTTATTTTTGATATGCGAAGCCTTTTCAACACCATTCATTTCAGCAATTGAAGCTGCTGCACCAATTAAAACATCACCTACTCCAGACTTACAAACATAACTTCTGCGATGATAGGTGGTAAAACGTTCTACAAGCATGGCTGCAAAGTCATATTCACCATCCATAAAAATATTTTCATTTGTAATAAACACATTATCAAAAAGCACCATTGCCTCCTGACCACCATATTGAGCATTACCTACATCAATAGTACCTTTTTCCATACTTCTGGTATCACAAGATTGCCTTCCATAAATATAAGTTATCCCATCGGCAGTAACGGGTACTGCCCCAACAACAGCATAATCTTTATCAGCTTTTGAAAGACGCATCGTTGGCATAACCATCATCCAATGAGAATTAATACAACCCGTTTGATGAGCCTTTGCTCCCGAAACATATACTCCTTCAGAAGTTCGTTTAGTTATATGAAGAAACATATCTGGATCTTCCTGCTGATGAGGTGCTAAATTTCGATCACCTTTTACATCAGTCATAGCTCCACCTAAAACTAAATTATATTTGTGCATTAAAGTCAAAAAAGATTTTAGCTTCGAATGATAGTTTGACCCATTAGCCTCATCCATTTCGTAAGTCACAGAATAAAGAGCATTAAAAGCATCCATTCCAACACATCTCTGAAAACAAGTCCCAGTTAACTGTCCTAGTTTACGTTGCATTTTATTTTGAAGTACGAGTTCTTCAGCACTTGAACAAACGTGAAGAAAACGACTAACTCGCTCTCCTGTAAAAGGAGAAATTACACTCGCTAAATCAGGGTTAGAAATAGCTAAATCAAATGTTTTTGCAATTGCATTAATAGATGGTCTTATCATATCATGATCTACAGGTTCTACTATTTTTTCACCGAATAGATAAACTGTTAAATTTCGATCACGCAAAGAATTAATATAACTTTCGCCGTCAGTAATTTTAATTCTTTCATTTACATCCATCATTTGTCGCAGTTATTATTTATACTTCTTAAGAATACTTTTTGCTAATCTACTTTTATGCACCTCATCAGCTCCATCATATATTCGAGCAGCTCTCTCGTGACGATAATAAGAAGCTAAAATAGTGTCATCAGTTACTCCTTTTGCACCATGTACTTGAATTGCACAATCCACTACTTTTTGAAGTACTTGTGCGCAATAAAATTTAATTATTGAAATCTCTGGTCTGGTTTTATAAGCACCTTGAGTATCTATTTTTTTAGCTGCATCCTGAACTAAGAGTCTTGATGCATTTATTTCTGCTCTACATTCTGAAATCCAATTTTGAATACTTTGTTTTTCACCTAGCATTATTCCCTCAGAAATTTCTCTTGAAACAGCACGTTCACACATTAAGTCAAAAGCCCGTTCACACATTCCAATCCAACGCATACAATGATGTATTCTACCTGGTCCTAATCGTTTTTGAGCGATGGTAAAACCTTCACCATCTCCACCCAAGACATTTGTTAAAGGAACTTTTACATCATGAAATTTAATTTCAGCGTGACTTTCCCAGCCACCGCCTGGATGTCCCATTATGGAAACATTTCTAACGAATTTTAATCCTTTACTTGAGGTTGGAACAATAACCTGACTTGCTTTTTTGTGAGGAATAACATTCTCAGGATCTGAAACTAGCATAACAATTGCAAAAGTAGATCCATCAAAACCTGAAGTAAACCACTTATGACCGTTAATTACATAATTGCCATTTTCCTTTTTGGCAATAGTTCCCATTTTAACAGGATTAGATCCAGCGTAATCTGGTTCTGTCATTGCAAAACAACTTCTTATTTCTCCTTTTAAAAGTGGATATAAATAGGTTTCTTTTTGCTGATCGGTTCCAAACTCAATAAGAATTTCCATATTGCCAGCATCTGGAGCTTGACAATTAAAACAGTAATGGCCATATGGACTAGCCCCTAAAATTTCACTTACTTCTCCATGCTCAGCATTAGTTAATCCTAAACCTCCGTAATCTTTTGAGATCTGAGGAAGCCATAACCCCTTGGATTTTACTTTTTCTCTAAGCTCATTTAGTTTAGGTAATTTCTCCTCCCACTTGACATTAAGTATCCAAGGCTCAAGAGTGAATAATTCCTCTTTTACAAAGGCTTCTGTCTGCTTTTTTATTTCTTCAAAATCCATTTTATAATCTTATTTTCCTAAAAAATCAGGTTTTCTTTTTTCAATAAATGCTGAAACTCCTTCTTTTAAATCGTGGCTTTTAAATGCATCTATTTGTTTTTTTGCTTCAAAAGCAATCGATTCATTTAAAGTGTGATCCATGGCAAAAAACATATCTTCTTTTGCAATGCCAATTGCTAAAGTAGGGCGGATTGCAAAATCTTCCGCCCAATTTTGGGCAATAGTTAATATATCATCTTGAGCTACCAAGCGATTTGTAAGTCCTAATTCTAGACACCTTTGTCCAGTTATTTTTTTTCCACTTGTAGCAATCTCTAGAGCACGACTATAACCTACTTGTCTTGTGAGAAGCCAGCTTGCACCGCCATCAGGACCTAGGCCTATATTAACAAAGGCATATAAGATACCACTTTTGTCGCTCATAACCCGAAAATCACAAGCTAAAGCAAAAGCAGCTCCAACCCCTGCAGCAGTTCCATTTATAGCCCCAATAATTGGTTTCTTTAAAGAAAAGAATTGATTCATTAATGGTTGGTATTGGTCTATAATATATTGACTTCGTTGATCAGCAGTAACCTCATCTCCAAAAACAGACATGTCTGCCCCAGCGCAAAAACCACGCCCTGCACCAGTTATAACAACTGCACGAATTGATTGATCAGCCTCACATTTTTTTAGAGAATTTGAAATCCCATCAACCAAATCTTGGTTTACAGCATTGTAACGATCAGGTCGATTAAGTGTGATTGTAGCTACTCCGTTATTAACTTCGAATAATACTGCGTTTTCCATAATTAATTAATTATAAGCAAGAGCTAAAAACTCAGCCACACAAGCTGGCTTTTCTTGGCCTTCCAATTCAATGACTACATTTAATTTATATTTAGCTCCTTTTGGAATTGTACTAAATTCAGCTAAAGAAACTCGCCCTCTAAATTTTGATCCTGCTATAGTAGCACTAGGAAAACGAACTTTATCTAAACCGTAATTTATAGCCATCGAAGTATTTTTAATTTCGTAGGTTTCATACATTATTTTTGAACACATAGACAACATCAAAAATCCATGAGCTATGGTTTGCTTATATGGAGATTCCTTAATACATCGCTTTTCGTCAATGTGTATCCACTGCTCATCTTCAGTGGTTTTAGCAAAAGTATTAATTCGTTTTTGATCCATTATACTCCATGGAGTAAGACCCAGTTCTGTACCTAGAGCTTTTTCCATTTCTGAAATATTTTTAAAAGTACTCCTATGGACCTTTTGTGTTTTTTGTGTTTCCATAATTCTGTTTTTACATTGTCATGTATCCTCCATCAGCAGTATAAACACCACCTGTCGAATAACTTCCAGCAGATGAGGCTAAATAAAGTGCTAATCCTGACATTTCATAAGGTTGAGCCATTCTGCCAGCTGGCAATTCTTTATTAATTTGATTAAGTAAAGATTCATTACTCCAAAGGGCTTTACTAAATTTAGTTTGAATTAAACCAGGACAAATTGCATTAGAACGAATTCCATGTTTTCCCCATTCTTTTGCCTGAACTTGGGTAAGCATTATAAGTGCAGCTTTAGTTACGCTATAAATACCTAATCCTAGACTAGGTTTTAATCCTTCTATAGAAGCAATATTAAGAATAGCTCCATCTTTATTTTCTTTTAAATGAGAAAAACATAAATTACTCAAAGCAAAAGCTGCTTTTAAATTTACATTCATCATTTTTTCATAAACAGACTCTGTCATCTTCTCCAAGGGTTCATACACGGGATTAATAGCTGCATTATTTACTAATATATCTATTCTTCCAAATTTTTCTAGAGCCTTATTAACTAAATTTTCACGCTGCGTCTTTTCGCCAATATGGCAAGCTTGAGCCATAACTGAATATCCTTTTTGACTCAATTCTTTAGCAGCTTTGTCGACTGCATCTTGTGAACGACTACTCAATACTACATGAGCTCCGTATTCAGCAAATGCAGTTGCTATTGCAAGTCCAATGCCTCTACTGGATCCGCTAATTATGGCAACTTTATCAGTTAAATCAAATAAGTTTTTAGTTTTTTTCATCTTAATTGGGCATTGCTCCTCCATTGGCATGTAAAGTATGCCCGCTAACAAACCCAGCTTCTTTTGAAGCTAAAAATAGATAAGCGTGAGCCATGTCTTCTGGCGTTCCAATTCGTCCAACTGGAATTTGAGCAATTCCAGCTTTAATAATTTCTTCGGGCATAGAGTCTGTCATTTCAGATTTGATAAAGCCAGGAGCTACCGCATTAACTGTAATATTATACTTCCCAACTTCCCTGCATAATGAATGCGTAAAGCCAACAATTGCTGCTTTGCTCGCTGAATAATTAGTTTGACCAAATGCTCCCTGAAAAGCATTAATCGAAGAAGCTGAAATAATTCGTCCGTAATTAGCTGACTTCATATGAGGTAGAATTGCCTTTGAAGTTACAAAAAGAGAATCTACATTAACCGAATGCACCATATCCCATTCTTCACGCGTCATTTTTAAAAAAGAACGATCCCTAATTATTCCTGCGTTATTTATTAGAACATCTATCTTTCCGTGATTTTTAATGATATTAGCTACGGCGTTATCGACAGACTCTTGACTAGTAACGTCAACCTTTTGAAAAAATATACTTCCTCCATCTGCTTTAATATCATTAGCTGTTTTTTGCCCACCCTCGAGAACATCCCAAAGAGCAACTGTTGCACCCTCATTGCAAAATATTTTACAAATACCTTCTCCAATTCCACGGGCACCACCAGTTATAATTACAATTTGTCCATCTAATTTTTTCATTATTTGTAAAATTTATATTTTAAAAGTTGATCAGATTTGTTACTTCCTAGCCAAAGCGCCCCATTCAGTTTTTTTTGCTGAAGTAAGTAAATAGGCTTTTCCTGATTCATCCTGTAGGTTATTAAGTATTTTTATATTTTCATCTATGCCTATAACAAGACCATATGGTTTATTTGCTTTTGCTTGTCTAGTTGATAATGGTAATCTCCATATTTATTTTCTTAGCCATGGCCTTAAAAAAGCTTCTCCATAATTTCGCTTATTGGAGATTGAAATCCAATCCAATAAATATCTTTACCGTTATATATGATATTATCAAAATAATCTGGTAATGATTTAATTATAATCTAAATACTCCATTTTTTATCATCTCTATGCCAAAACTTTTTTAATGTCATCCCATGGGTTTTCTAAAAATAATAAAAATGATTCATGCGGTCTCTAAAAAAATTAAAAAGGAATTCTCAAAAATTATTTTGAAGTTTAGTGGTAAAACTAAAAACATTGAAAATTTGATTAAATTAAGAATTACTATCTATCAACTATGGTTGCGTTGTAAAGATTATGATTTTGACCTAGAAAGAAGCAAAGAAATGTGCCAATATGATATAAAAACTAGTGGAGAATTAGCCCTAAAGTATTCAAATATTATAATCCTGAAATTCATTTGCCAGGCTATAGATTAAATGAATTAAATATGATTTCCTGTTCGACTTTAGTGGTCAATGGAACAAAAGATCCTTTAATAAATATAGAACATGCAAAAAA
>ERZ802830.3321-NODE-3321-length-13794-cov-10.4008_pt1 | contig 13794 bp, 16 predicted proteins | sample MGYA00345654_ERZ802830 | MGnify/ENA primary metagenome ERZ802830 (study PRJEB30503, sample SAMEA104212375) | marine metagenome | biome: Westerlies Biome; feature: [SRF] surface water layer (ENVO:00010504) within the epipelagic zone...; material: water... | reverse complement strand
CTTTGTTGTCTAGTGTCTGCAAATTGACCTTGTTTAACTATCTCAAGGAGCTCTTGTGGATTAGATGGTTGAACTACTTCTTCTTCAGTTTCTTCTGAAACAACAAAAGAAGACATAAGTCCAAAACTAAGGATAAATATATATAGCTTTAATTTATTCATTTTAGTTTGCCTCCGTTGGTGCAGGTAACGGTAATTCCATTAAGGCAACTGTTGCCAGCTTATTGGCTATTCTCAAACCTCTCTTAGTAGGGTTCCTATAACTATTATCTAGTTCTTCCCAGGCTCTAGCCTCATTATTCCAGGCATGTGTTTGAGTTTCGTCAGCAGTTTGAAAAACCATTGCAAGTCTGCCTACTCGAAGAATATTACCTTCTCTTAATTCTCCATCTATAACGATGCTATCTTTGTAAGCATCTATTTTTCTTCCATATTCAGCTTCTACATTGAAAGCTTCCAGTACTTGCCTTAGCCCTTCAGCAGGTGAAACGGTTGGATTGTCTAGTGCTGCTTTAGCAAAAGCTATACGCTCTTTTCTTTCTGATAAGTGAAAAGGAAGATCTAATTCAATAGATGTTTCTACACCTGCAAGCATCCTTCTAGTAAAAGGTGGAATCTGCCTTTGCATAACCTGAGCTTCCTTCATAGTCTTATCAATTTCTTTTAAGCGCTCTTCTTGACGCTGTATCTGCTGCCTCATTTGAGCGTTATATACTCTTAAGCCTTCAATTTGTTTGCTTACTGTCTTAAATTCACTAACGATTACAGAAGTCTGTTCTTCCATTTCATCGATTTTTGATTGAGATGTCTTTTCTGCTGCTTGTCTGGATTGACCAACATCCAACAAAGGTTGAATTTGATCAGCTAAGATCAAACTGGAAACAGATATTCCAGCCAGCATAAAAACAAATTTGAAAAGACGCGTCATAGCTATCTCCTAATTTCTAAAAATTCTTATTTAATACACTCGCAAAGTAGATGAAACTTAAGTATTTTGCAACCACATTATTTCACCTTCCCCATTACGAACGGGTAAACTATAGAGACAAATAACTCGTATTGCAACGCAAAACAAGAGACACAAAGTAAAATAATGAATCATGTCAAATTTTGAATTCTTAATAATTCTTTTTATTTTTAATTTTTCTTCTTTTTTAATTATTTTTTTTAGGAGTTTATTAAAAAAGAGTCCAAGATTATTAATTAAATATCTTTTCTTGCCTATTCTCCTGACATTGCCATTAAGTCTTTTTTTACAAAGTAATCTAAGTATCTCTGACATATCTTCTAGACAACTGATAGCAAACATATTGATTTTGTTCTGGTGCCTTAAATCTTTTAGCACCTACAATTCTCTAAAAAAAATATTACTAAATGACTTGTTGGATGGTTTAAGAGAATCCATCTTACGAAAAGAATTTCTGAAAATTATATGGTCACTTTTAAAAGTATCGTCCATACAATTCATTTGTTTCAGTTCACTTTTTTCTATCAATTATCTCTCAGGATATTCCGAGCTTAAAATACTAGATATTCTAGGTATCTTTGTATGCATCTTTGGAATAACAATTGAGTTGCTGAGCGAAAGAGAGCTCAAGGTATCTTCAAATAATAAATCAAAAATTGTAATAACTGGACCATGGTCTTTTGTCAGGCACCCTAATCTTGTAGGCATATTTTTTGTCTTCTTAGGGGTTCAAATGCTAGCTCTTAATGCCGTAGGTTCTGATTGGTCTCTGCTAGGTCTCTTCTTTTTATCTTTTATCATCTTTAAGGGACTGTTACCTAAAACTGAAAATAAGCTTAATCTTAAATATTCAGAATATTCTAAGTATATGGAAACCGTGCCTAAATTCTTCACCTTAAAATTAAAATGAATAATGCATAAACTTATCCCGCACATATTTTTAACATTCTTTCTAGGTGCACTAGCAAATAGTCGAGTGCGTTTCCTGAAAAACATTCTTATAAGGATATTTATATCTATATATAAACCAAATATGGATGAAGCTATCCATTCAGATATCAATAAATACACTTGTTATAATGATTTTTTTACAAGACGGCTTAAAGTAGGTGCTAGAAAAATTGACTCTTCCAATAATGTTTTCATTTCTCCTGTAGATGGCGAAATAGTTGACCATGGGCAAATAAAAGGTGGGCAACTTATACAGGCAAAAGATTATAAATATTCTCTTAATGACCTCACGGGTAAGGATTTTGAGGAAAACTTAGATGAAGGTTACTTCATAACAATATACTTGGCCCCAACAGATTACCACAGGATACATTGTCCTTTTGAAGGGAAAATAACCACCTCAAGACACTTAGGTAAATCATTATTTAGTGTCAACAAAGCTGCTCAAGATTCCATTCCTAATCTGTATATAAAGAATGAGAGGTCTGTTATAGAAATAGATTCTGAAGAATTTACATATACCATTGTTTCAGTGGGGGCCTCGGTTGTTGGCAGTATAGTGCCTTATTGGAGTGGCAGAGAAAGGATAACAAGAAATGAGCTGATAGAGGATTGGAATAATGGACCTACTGAAAAAACTAAGATTCGAAAAGGAGATGAACTTGCACACTTCAGAATGGGGTCAACAGTAATAATCGTCTTTAAAAATGCAAAGAATATCGATTTAGATTCCTTGAAAGAAAATATGCGAGTAAAATTCGGTGATAAATTGCTTTCGTTAAAAAATATATAGGAAAAAAATTGGTAACTTATTCAACTAGCGACTTCAAAGTAGGCTTAAAAATAATCATTGATAATGATCCTTGCGTAATTATTGAAGAAGAATTCAATAAACCTGGTAAGGGGCAAGCATTTAGCAAGATTAAATTTAGAAATTATCTAACAGGAAGGGTTGGAGAGAAAACTTGCAAGGTGGGAGAGTCCTTGCAAGCAGCAGACGTCGAAGAGCTTGATATGCAATTTCTATATAGTGATGGAAATACGTGGTTTTTTATGCATCCAGATACTTACGAGCAGGTGCCCGTAAATACTGAGATATTAGGTGAATTAGAAAAATGGGTGACTGAAGAAGACGTATGTAAAGTTCTTTTATGGAATGAAAACCCAATTTCTGTTCTTGCACCTACTTTTGTTGATCTAGAAGTGACTGAAACTGATCCGGGTGTGAAGGGAGATACTGCCACTGGAGGATCTAAGCCCGCAACACTTTCTACGGGGGCTGTGATAAAAGTTCCTCTTTTTGTCTCTGCAGGCGAAGTTGTAACGATCGATACAAGAAATGGTGAATATCAAGGTCGTAAATAGACTGTTAAATGAAAGAAAAAATTCAAGATAGTCTTAAAGGAATACTGAGCGATTTATATGACAATTCGGATTTTAATATTGATCAGTATGTTATCAATATTCAAGAAAATAAAGAAAAAGAACATGGCGATCTAGCTTCTAATATAGCTCTCATTCTAGCTAAACCACTTAAAAAGCAACCTAAAGAAATAGCAAATGAAGTTATAGAACAATTCGTTGTTGATAAAGATATTACAAAGGTAGAAGTTGCAGGACCTGGATTCATAAACTTTTTCTTATCAAAGAGTTCTCATGGTGAGGTGCTCAAAGATATCCTTGCCTATAAAGATAATTTTGGAAAAGTTCAATCTAATAACAAAAAAATTCTAATTGAGTATGTATCGAGTAATCCCACTGGTCCCTTGCATGTAGGTCATGGAAGAGGAGCGGTATTCGGATCAGTTTTATCAAGACTCCTCAAAGAAGCAGGTTTTGAAGTCGATGAAGAGTACTATGTTAATGACTTTGGCAGACAAATGAATATTTTGTCTACAAGTCTATGGATAAGATATGCGCAACTCTTCGATGATCAAATTAAAATGATAAAAAATGGGTATCAAGGCGACTATCTAATCTCAGTAGCGAAAAAGTTAAAAGAAATTAAATCAGACCAGTTTTATAAGGACAAGGGCATTGTCTCTAATCTCTTAAACTCCAACAGAGAATTAGACGATGAAACCTTCACAGACCTCTTAATTGACACCATAAAAACTGAACTTGATAGTAATTTCGTTTATTTAAGAAATTTCGCTTTAGATGAGATTATAGACCTAATTAAAAAAGATCTAATTGACTTCGGGGTCGACCATAACAAATGGTTTTATGAATCTTCTCTCTATCAAGAGAAAGAAGGTGCAGAAAGCAAAGTTGATAAAGCTATCAATAATCTTAAGTCTAATAAGTTCATCTATGAAAAAGATGATGCTATATGGTTTAAATCTTCTGACTTTGGAGATGACAAAGACAGAGTATTAAGGAGAAGTAATGGAGAATATACTTACTTTGCTTCTGATGTTGCCTACCATTTAGATAAATATGATAGGGGGTACGATAGAGTAATTAATATTTGGGGTTCTGATCATCATGGCTATTTACCAAGAGTAAGGGCTGCTATGGAAGCTAGCAAAAGAAATATTGAGAAACTTGAAGTTGTTTTTATTCAATTTGCCAACCTTATCAGACAAGGTAAAAAAGTAACCATGTCCACTAGAAGTGGAGAATTTATAACTTTAAAAGAGCTTGTAGAGGAGGTTACTAGCGAAGCAGCAAGGTTTTTTTATATAAACCGGAAGGCTGATCAACATTTAGATTTTGATTTAGATTTGGCTAAAGAACAATCAAAAGATAATCCGCTTTATTACATCCAATACGCACATGCTCGTATATGTAGCGTTCTACGAAAATCGGATGTACAGGAAGATAAACTTAATAAATGTGATCTAGCTTTATTAGATTCTGATAAAGAAGTTGAGATACAAAAAATGCTCAAGCAATACCCCGCTTTAATAGAAAGAGCAGCACTCTCAAGTGAACCTCATCTAATCTGTTATTACCTTAAAGATTTAGCCAGTATTTTTCATAGCTACTACAATAGTGAGAAATTCCTAGTTGAAAATCAAGATCTCATGAATTCCAGATTATATTTATTAACGGGGGTCAAGCAGGTTATATCTAATGGACTCTCTGTATTAGGAATTAGTGCTCCTCAAGAGATGTAAAGCAGTGATCTCAACCAATATCCAGAAAATTAATTCAGAAATTAAAAAAAACTGTGAGCTTTCGGGCAGAAATCCAGAGAAGCTAGTATTAATTGGTGCAAGTAAATCTCAACCCGTAGAAAAAATTCAAGAAGCTTATGAAGCAGGACTAAAGAATTTTGGAGAAAATTACCTTCAAGAGGCAGAGAGCAAAATAGGGAATTTAAGTGAGACTATTATTTGGCATTTTATAGGCTCCATACAATCGAGAAAAGCAAAGAAAATTGCTGAAATTTTCGATTGGGTGCATACCTTAGATAGCATAAAAGTTGCAAAAAAACTTAATGATTCACGGCCCAAATCTAAAGGCGCTCTTAATGTCTGTATTCAATTAAACATTGACTTAGAAGAAACTAAATCAGGAATATATGAAGAAGACCTTGAGCACTTTTTAGAAGAGATGCTAAGTCTAGAAAATATCAAAGTTCGAGGGCTTATGGTAATTCCGAGACCAAGAGAAACTTTAGAGGAACAAATAAAAATTTTTAGGAAAATAGAGAAAATATATTCCTCATTCTCCAACAAAGTAATTGGATTTGATACTTTGTCAATGGGCATGTCTACAGATTATGGTGCAGCGATCCAAGAAGGCGCTACAATGATAAGAATAGGAACAGGTATATTTGGCCCTAGAAAATGAAAGAAATTAACGAGGTAATAGGTTTTATAGGTGCCGGCAATATGGCAACTGCTTTAATATCGGGCTTAGTTAATGGCAAGCATGATCCATCAAGAATTATTGCTTCCTCTCCAGAGGAAGAGCACTTAAAAAAACTTTCCAATGAATATGGAATAAATACAACACATAATAATCTTGAAATATTGGAGTTAGCTGATGTAGTCATTTTGGCGGTCAAACCAAATATCATTAGTTCTGTCCTAGAAGAAATCAAGGAAAAGACTCTTCAAAAAGACCATCTTTTCATTTCTATAGCAGCGGGTATAAAAATAGAAAAGCTTGAATCACTTTTAAAAGAATCTGCAAGAGTAATAAGAGCAATGCCGAATACTCCAGCCAGTATCATGGAAGGGGTGACAGCAATAGCACCTAATAAAAACGCTAGACCATTAGATATAGAAAATGCGAAATTACTATTTGAATCTGTAGGTACAGTGGCTGAAATAAAGGAAAAAGATATAGATATTTTTACGGCATTAATTGGCTCTGGTCCGGCATATGTTTTTTATCTAATAGAATCCTTACTGGAATCCTCAGAGAGCCTTGAACTTCCAAAAGAGGAAAAAATAAATTTACTTGCTTCAATGATTGCAGGCTCTGCAAACCTTGCAAAACAAGTAGAGGATTCGCCCGAGTCCTTAAGGAAAAAGGTCACTTCTCCGGGGGGAGTTACCCAAAGAGCAATTGAGGAATTTGAAATAAATAATCTTAAAAATCTTATTAAGAAGTCGATGAAAGTGGCCGAAAAAAAATCAATTGAACTAGGAGAAAGTTAATGTCCGAAGCAACTTTTTTCCTTTTCAAGGCATTAATGGATGTTTTTACAGTTGGTGTTGTCTTTAATTTCTTATTTCGTTTACTGAAGGTTGATTACTATAATCCCCTTGTGCAGGGAATCATAAGAGCTGTTGATTTACCAAGCCAAGTTTTAAGATCTGTATTAAAACCTATTAAAAATATTGATCTATCATCTTTTTTAGTAGCTGTATTCATCCAGGCTGGAGCGTTTTACTTGGCAGCAATAGCCGGTTCGATAGACTACGAACCATTAAAAATTCTTATGTGGTCAACTTACTCTGTCATTCTTTTAGTGCTAAAAATGATTTGGTGGATTCTCCTCGGTGGCATAATTCTAAGTTTCATAGCCGGTACTAATTTTCATCCTGCTATTGTCTTAATTAGACAAATGTCTGATACGCTTTTTAATCCTTTTAGAGTCTTTTTACCTCCAATGGGAGGACTAGACTTCTCACCAATATTTGCATTTATTGCTCTAAACTTCTTGCAGGCAATTTTTGTCCAATTCGCTATAGAATCAGGTTTGCCTGTGTGGCTGTCTGTTGGTTTCTAGCATTTTATTCAATATAATATTCTTTTCGCCGATTTGACATAGCTTGCGGGCGTTTAATTGAAATACAGCTAATGCATTAAATTAAACCTGTTTAGCAAAGGCGAACAGGTTTTTTTATGGATGATTCATTAGGTTTTGTAGAAGCTAGCAAGATTACTCTAAACGGTAGTCTTGATCTCGAGTGTGGAAAAACTCTAAAAACTGTGGAGCTCGTATACGAAACGTATGGATCTCTAAATTCTGATGCATCTAATGCAATACTGATTTGCCATGCTCTCAGTGGCAATCATCATGCAGCAGGAAAATATAAGGGAGATAAACGACCTGGTTGGTGGGATTCTTTAATAGGTCCTGGTAAAGCTATAGATACAAATAAATTTTTTGTTGTTTGCCCAAATAATATAGGAGGCTGTCATGGCTCTATTGGCCCATCATCAATCAATAGCGAAACTGGAGATTATTTTGGGCCTGACTTTCCGATTATTACAGTTAAAGACTGGGTAAGATCACAGGCAATGCTATCAGACTGTATGGGGATAGATAGATGGCATGCAGTAGTTGGAGGCAGCTTGGGGGGAATGCAAGCACTTGAATGGTCTCGTCTCTTTCCTAAAAGGATAAAAAAAGCAGGAATTATTGCAGCAGCTCCAAAATTGAGTGCGCAAAATATAGCTTTCAATGAAGTAGCTAGACAGGCGATAGTAAACGATCCAGATTTCAATGAAGGAAGATATCTTGATAAAAATACATCTCCGAAACAGGGTTTGAAATTAGCTCGAATGGTGGGCCATATAACCTATCTTTCCGAAGAAGCTATGAGAAGTAAGTTTGGAAGAGAGTTAAGAGAGGAAAAATTAAATTTTGGCTTTGATGCTGAATTTGAAATTGAAAGCTACTTAAGATATCAAGGTGACGTTTTTTCAGAAAACTTTGATGCTAACACTTACCTCATAATGACTAAAGTTTTGGATTATTTTGATCCTGCAAGTGAATGTAATGGAGAGCTCGCTGATGCATTCAAAAGTATTGAAGCTCAAATATTAGTCGTATCCTTCTCTACAGATTGGCGATTCTCTCCTGAAAGGTCAAAAGAAATCGTTAATGCTCTTATTGAAGCTAAGAAGAATGTAAGCTACTTAGAAATTAATAGTCCTCATGGTCATGACTCTTTCTTATTTAATGAACAAGATTATGTAAAAGGCTTGGCATCATTTTTAAAAAATTAAATGGATACCATTGAAGTAATAAAAAATTGGATAGATAAGGAATCTCAAGTCCTTGATCTGGGTTGTGGCGATGGAAATATCTTAAATATTCTTACCAAAGAATTAGGAGTAACTGCACTTGGGGTAGAAATAAACCAAGAAAATTTAAATGAATGTATTAATTTGGGACTCAATGTCATACAGCAAAACATTGATGAAGGTTTAAGTAATTTTAGTAACAAAAGCTTTGATGTAGTTATTATGAGCCAAACTATTCAAGTACTTAAAGAGCCTAAACAGGCTTTATTAGAGGTGACCAGGATAGGGAAAGAGAGTATCGTTACTATTCCAAATTTTGGCCACTGGGCAACAAGACTAAATTTATTACTTTCTGGAAGAATGCCGGTTACGGGAGCGTTACCTAATAATTGGTACGACACAGAAAACATTCATCTATGTACCATTAAAGACTTCGAAGTGCTCTGCTCTGAATGTGGTATAGATATTTTAGAAAAACGCTTTTTTAACGGTTCAGGGAAAGAGAAGGGTCTTACTCAAATCGTTCCTAATGCCTTTGCCGCAACGGCAATCTATAAAATTTCTAAATGAAATTAGTTGTTGCAACAAAGAATCAAGGTAAATTAAAAGAATTCAAACAATTAGCTGAGGAATCGCCTTACAAATTTATTCCAATCCCTGAATATATAGAAGATCTTCCGCCTGAAACAGGGAATACCTTCTATGATAATGCCCTCATAAAGGCAAAATTTATTTCAGATAGTCTCGGAATTCCTGCAATAGGAGATGACTCGGGATTAGAAGTCGATGCTTTGAATGGAGATCCAGGAATATTCTCTGCTAGGTATTCTGAAACAGGCTTAGATAAAGACAATTGCTTGAAACTGCTTAGTAATTTAAAGGAAATACAAGCTCCACTAAGGTCAGCGAGATTTAAGTGCTGCCTGGTAGCTTATTTTGAAGGAAAGATCATAAAAAGCTATGGAACATTAGAAGGAAAAATAGCAGAGAACTTTAAAGGCTCAAATGGATTTGGGTATGACCCTATTTTTGTTACCGCGAGTGGATTGCACTTAGCAGAAATGGATAAGAAAGAAAAAAATAAAATATCACATAGGTCCCAAGCTTTTAAGCTTCTGCTTAAAGATTTACCTCAGTTATTTATATAATCTTTTCTAGAATTAGTTCATTCAATTTTCTGCCAGAAGCTAAAGCTTTCCTTTCAAATGAAGTCTGGGGTAGATCTACTAAGTAATTTTCTAACTCTCTCTTTTCTATAACTCTCCATTCATTATTTTTAAAAAGTAACTTACTAGCTTCCTGAAAATAATGCTCCCAATCAGATTTAAAATAAAAAACACTCCCTACCTTAAGTTTCTTATTTAACAGATCAATGAAGTCCTTTTGTAATAATCTTCGTTTGTGATGTTTGCGCTTTGGCCAAGGATCAGGATAAAACATGAGTATTAAATTAAAACAATCGTCAGGGACCCTCTCTTTCAAAAATGGGACTACATCTTCGTTAAGAATACTGATGTTATTCAGACTCTCCTCATCAGCCTTACTAAGCAGAGAACCTATACCTGACAGATAAACCTCTGCTCCTAAAACTGACATTTCAGGCTTTGTTTTAGCTAGGTGAATTGTAGTCTCACCCGCTCCAAACCCTATGTCTAAAGCAGAAGGTTTTTCAGCCCAAGAGGACTCTAAATTTCGACTACCATCTATGACAAATCTTCCCCAAAGCTCATTAATAGCTCTTTTTTGATTAGAGGTAATTCTTCCTTTTCTGAGGACAAAGCTTTTTAATCGATCTTGGATAAGCATGCTAATCTTCAGGAGAGAAGGCTTGCTTAATTTTTTTCATCGCATTTTTTTCAATTTGCCTTATGCGCTCTGCAGAAATATTATATTTATCTGCAAGCTCATGAAGGGTTAGCTTTTCATCAGCCAACCATCTATCTTGAAGTATATCTCTACTTCTATCATCTAATTGATTGATGGCACCATATAGTTGATCAGCATTAGTTTCATTTATAGTGTCTTTCTCAAAAATTTCAGCTGGATTAGCTTCTGTATCTTCCAAAAATTGCGACGGAGCATAGGAAGCTTCTTCATCATCAGACTCAGATAGGGGATCAAAAGACATATCAATTCCACTTAACCTTTTTTCCATTTCCCTTACTTCAGAAGTCTTTACTCCTAGGTCTTTTGCCATTAATTCCACTTCTTCCTCTGTTAGCCAGCCCAGTCCTTTCTTTTTACTTCTTAAGTTAAAAAATAATTTTCTTTGAGCTTTGGTAGTGGCTACTTTTACAATTTTCCAGTTCTTAAGTACGTACTCATGTATCTCTGCTTTAATCCAATGAACGGCGTATGAAACTAACCTAACACCCGTTTCAGGATTAAACTTTCTTATTGCTTTCATTAAGCCGACATTACCTTCTTGAATAAGATCTGCTTCAGATAGGCCATATCCTGAATAGGTCTTCGCTATGTATATTACAAACCTCAGATGAGCTAGAACTAGCTTTCGGGCTGCATCTAAGTCATTTCTGTAATATAAATCTTCTGCAAGCTTCTTTTCCTCTTCAGAAGTTAATATCCCAATACTATGAACTGAATTAATGTATGCCTGAAGGTCTCCTCCAGGAGATAACATCTCCATCTCTTGAAGAGCTGTACCTGCAGAATTTTCACTTTTAAGCTCTTTTTTAGGCATAATCAAAGCGAATTTTACATTTATAGTGAATATAGGTGCAAATTTAGGTAATTTACAGAGAATTAATCTAGAAATAGATCTATGGAACAATATGAAAGCCGTTCGAATAATAAATAAGAAGTTAGTAATTGAAGAAACTGAAAAGCCAATCCCAAAAGATGATGAAGTGCTCATAAAAGTGAAAGCAGCGGGCCTGAATAGAGCTGATATAGCACAAAAAAATGGCCTTTACCCTCCTCCCCCTGGAGCAAGTGAAATATTAGGACTTGAATGTAGCGGAATTATTGAAGCAGTTGGGACAAAAGTTACCTCAAAGAAACCTGGAGATGAGGTAATTGCATTACTTGCTGGCGGAGGTTACGCCGAATATGTTGCTTGTCCTGAATTTCATGCCATCAAAAAACCAATCAGCATTGACTGGTTCGACGCTGCTTCCATACCAGAGGTCTATGCAACTTGTTGGTTAAATCTATTTATAGAAGCCTCTATGCAAGCAGGAGATAAAGTAGTATTTCACGCAGGCGCAAGCGGTATTGGAACAGCCGGCGTACAGCTTGCTAAGGCTTTTGGTTGCGAAAGTTTTGTAAGTGCTGGATCTAAAGAAAAAATAGAGTTTTGTTTAAATTTAGGTGCCTCATCTGGAGAAATTAGATCCGAAGATATATTCACAAAGATTCAAAATTGGGCCCCGCAAGGAGTAGATATAATTCTTGATCCAGTTGGTGCTAATTATTTTGAGAAAAATCTAAGTGTTCTAGGAATGGAAGGCAGGCTAGTTATCATAGGACTTATGGGAGGTGCTCAATCTAATATAAATCTGGGCCACTTAATGATCAAAAGACAGCGGGTAATAGGTTCAACTATACGTGCCAGGAGTAAAGAAATAAAAAATGAAGTTATGAAAGCTCTGGAAGATAAAGTATTACCGCTTTTTGATTCAGGTGTACTCAAACCTATTGTCCATCAGGTTTTGCCTTTATCAGATTGTACGAAAGCTCATGAAATTATGGAGTCCAATGAGAATATAGGGAAAATTATTCTTAATCTAGAATAGTTCTTCAAATAGAATTTTCCAGGGATAAGTCGGATCGCCTGAACAAAAAAACAAAGGGTTCTTTTTCTCAGATATAAATTCATATTGCAGAGGTTTACCACTTAGATCAGAAACTATCCCTCCAGATGCCTCCACTACTGCTTGACCTGCAGCTATATCCCACTGATAGGTGGGACCTAATCTACTGTAAATATTTGCCCTACCCTCTGCAACACGACACAATTTTAATGAACTGCCAGTTGGTAACTCTTCAACTGATTTAAACTTCTCTCTACAAAGATCTATAAATAGTTGATCTTTTTCACTTTTGTGGCTCTTACTTACTGTTACTAGGCATTGCCCTTGGGACTGCTCTTGTGAGCTAATAGAAATTTTATCTTCATTAACTATCTTGTAAGCTGCACCAGCAAAACCCATGAATGTTTCGCAAATTGCTGGAGCTGAGACAACCCCCAAGATGGGCTTACCTTTTTCAATCAGAGCAACATTAACTGTAAATTCTCCATTTTTATTAATAAACTCTTTTGTACCATCTAGGGGGTCAATTAACCAAAATTTTTCCAAGCTACTATCTTGACTATCTCCCTCTTCAGATAGTACAGGAATACTAGAGTCGATCGACGTCAGGCAAGAGAAAAGAACTTCATGAGATTTCTTATCGGCGATCGTAACTGGGGAACCGTCACTCTTATCTTCTACAATAAAGCTTTCAGAGTTATAAATATCCATAACTTCATTTGAAGCTAACTCCACCGCCTTAATAACTTGATCCGAGAATTCTGTTAATTGTGAAACTTCCATTTCTTGAAACTATGTTTTCTTCTACAATATATCATCCAAAGATCATATAAAAAATTAATATGCAAAATAAAGACAAGTTAATAGAAAGTGCTCAAGAATTAAAAAGAGGTTTAGATCTGCTTAGCAGGGACAGGAAAGTTGTCATGCCTCATAATAAAGCCTTTGATCATGTAGATCAGCTTAAGGTAAAAGTTGATGAGATTATCAATTTGGCAGAGACTGTCTAGCAATAAGGAGATAAAAATGGAATACACATGCTTTGAAGTAGAAATAAAAGACAAAATAGCTCATATAAAAATGTCGAGACCAGACGAATTTAATTCAATGAATAAGGCTTTCTGGTCAGAACTCCCCCACCTGGTAGAAAGCATATCAGATGATGCGTCAGCTCGAGTCATTGTCCTCTCCGGAGAAGGAAAACACTTTTGTGCAGGAATGGACTTGGCAAATTTTTCACCTTCTGACAAACAGCCTAATGCCCATATGGGAATGAGAAAAGAATCTGGCTACAGGGTCACTCTCGATCTGCAACATACAATTACTTGCTTAGAGAAAGCCAGAATACCAGTGATAGCAGCTGTTCAAGGTGCTTGTGTAGGAGGAGGAGTTGATCTAGCAACTGCTACAGATATGAGATATTGCACAAAAGATGCATTCTTTTGTATTCAGGAAATAAATATTGGAATGGCAGCCGATGTAGGAACCCTACAAAGAATACCAAGACTTATACCCGAAGGCGTGGTTAGAGAGTTAGCATATACTGGTAGAAGATTCTTGCCAGAAGAGGCAATGAAGCATGGACTGGTAAATCAAATCTTTGAAAATAAAGACGAGATGATGGAAAAAGTTATGGAAGTAGCTGCTGATATTGCTTCTAAAGGTCCAC
>ERZ802830.3320-NODE-3320-length-13796-cov-7.25267_pt1 | contig 13796 bp, 8 predicted proteins | sample MGYA00345654_ERZ802830 | MGnify/ENA primary metagenome ERZ802830 (study PRJEB30503, sample SAMEA104212375) | marine metagenome | biome: Westerlies Biome; feature: [SRF] surface water layer (ENVO:00010504) within the epipelagic zone...; material: water... | reverse complement strand
CGAAGGTAAACTCACTATCACGCCGATGCGAGGTGCCTTTAATCTGTATATCGGTCGGCCCTTCTTTCGCCACTTTCCACGGCTTCGATCCATAAATGGCCGCCCCATTGACCTTCAACCACTTCCCAACTTCGAGTAGATTATCCACTGATTTTTCCGGAATCATACCGGTTCCATCTGGTCCCACATTGAGTAAAAAATTACCACCCTTACTAACATTCGCGATCAACCAATACAGCGTTTCCATCGGCGATTTCCAATCAACATCATATGATTTAAATCCCCATGAGTTATTCGTTGTTGCAATGCCCTCCCACGTATTTTCGCTCACCTCATCTGGAATAATATTATCCCCGGGAATACCAATATCACCAAATCCATTTCCAATCCGCTGATTTACCAAAATTTCCGGATTAGCCGCATAGATCGCCTTGTAAAAAGCAAAACTATGATTCGGTGGAATGTAAATAGGCGTATCCAACCACATTTCGCACAACGAATAGTTTGCTACCAATTCCTGCACCTGAGGCAATGCCTTGGTTTCAATATAATCATCAAACCGAACCGGTGCCGGATCAAAATAGTTGGGAAAGAGTGCCTGCTTCCGCTCTTTGGGATTTTTCGGGCCATAATCCTTCATCCCCGAGTCACCCCCATCTCGCCAATCTAGCGCATGCGAATAATATACCCCAAAATCCAATCCCGCCTTCAAACACGCCTGCTCAAGCTCTCGAATGATATCGCTCTTAAAAGGCGTCGCCTTCACCACATTAAAATCACTCACCGCTGAATCAAAAAGTGCAAATCCATCATGATGTTTCGAAGTAATCACCATATACCGCATCCCTGCAGCCTTCGCAATGGCAACCCACTCATCGGCATCAAACTCGGTCGGATTAAATGTTTCTGCCAATCTAGCATACTCCTCTCGCGGAATCTGTTTGCGCCGCATAATCCACTCTGCAACCAGAGGCCCTTCACCCCCTTCGTTCATGCGCTTCCCTTTCCAAACACCACCACACTGCGAATAAAGTCCCCAATGAATAAACATGCCATATTTATTCTCACAAAATTGATCCCGACCGCGCTGCTTTGCTTCAGACCGGTTCAGCACATTCCAAGCCGACTCAAACGCGAGCATCTCAGGAGACCCCGGAATCCCTGAACCATTCAACCCTGCCGCAAAACTCCAGCGCAAACTCATCAAACTCGCAGCACCCAATCCCGTGTAAACAAATGACCTTCTCGATACGTCCATAACGTCCCCTCCTTAAAAATAGCTCAATAATAATGAAATGCTTCAGCAGGAAAATAAATGCTTCCTTTGATATCAATTCTAATTATTTACTAAAGGACGCCCCTCGAGCCACGATTTCTTGTATTTTTATAATTTTACCCATGTGTAAAATCCGCATACCAAATTGCCTCATCGACGGTTACGCTTATTTTTCCAGTCTGCGATACTGACAAGCATATATAGAAGAACGATGCATCGAGAGCCCAATGTGTTTTATAAAAAAAATTACATAAAAATAATAAAACAGACCATTCGAAACGTCTCTATTAAACCTAAAATAGCTGCAAATAATCTATGCTCAGTGATCCCCATATTCATTTGACAATTAGACCTAAATCACCAAATAATACTCATGTTTAGAAAGAGGCGTTTATGAAAACACACCTACTAATGATCTTTGGATTATTCGCACTCGTATGCACGACATACGGTCTCCAAACCAGTATTCAAAACGACAAATTTCAAGTTTTTTTACCCACCTCATCTTCCTCCAATACCTATCAAATCGTCGAATGGTCAACCAACCTCACCGACTGGCAATCCGTTGCACGTAATTTCGGAACAACTTGGCAAAACACTTTTCCCCATACCGAAACCATCACGAACGTCAACGGCACGGCGATGCATGAACGCAATTTAAACCATCCACAAGTCTATTACCGACTGTCCACCAACTCCGTTCAATCGCTCAACAACACAAACTCCATTTCGCGTTTTTTGCAACAAACTACATTTGGACCAACTCTTGATACGATAACTAACTTCCTCGGCATAAATAACTCGAACCTGAATGATTCGCCATACACAGATTATGCAAATTGGATTCAAACTCAAATTGACCTTCCCATCACTTCCCACCGAGCGTACTTCCGCGAACGCAGCAACCCCGCATTTATTGCAAATCCGGCGGCAACAAACAACGGAACCAGCCTGTATCAGGTTGCATATAATGATGATTTAGATCAACCCGCCTTCAATTATTGGACAGGTGGGAATAACCAGCAACCGAATGGATCTGGTGTAAATGCCATTCCTAATTATCAGAATAATCTTGGAGAAATTTCTACCATTGTCACCTGGACAAGATGGGGGAACACGAGTTATGTAGAGGAAAATCGCTATAACGACTGGCTTGCTAATACGGATTCAACTGGAGCGCAAAAAACATCTAACCCAAACGATGCTAATGCGGGCGGATCTAACATAGAAAATCAGAAGAAAGTGATCTGGTATACCATCGCTATCGATGCTGAAGATCAACTACGGCAACGAATGGCATGGGCCTTAAGTCAAATCTTTGTTATCGGCCGTGAAGGATCAAAGCACCCGCAAGCCACTGAAAGATTTGTAACATATTATGATATATTTGTACGTAACGCCTTTGGCAACTACAGAGATATTCTTGACGAAGTAACCTATCATCCTCAAATGGGTTATTATCTAACCTATGAGCTGAATACCAAATCAGGCGATCAACTCAACACCCCAGACGATTCATTCCCAGATGAAAACTATGCGCGGGAAGTCATGCAACTTTTCACCATTGGTTTATGGCAATTAAATGAAGATGGCACGCTGAAACGAAATGGCGACGGCGAAGAAATTCCAACCTACGATAATGAGGATGTTTCAGAATTTGCCAAAGTTTTTACCGGACTAGATAAGCCTAGTAAATTTGTTTATGTTAATACATCTGCATATCCGAACTATGAAGAGTACCAAAATCAAAATTACATTGATGAAATGAGATTCATAAGTTGGCGACATGACTATAATCCTAAAATAGATTTATATGATCAACCATTCACGAACCAATGGGAATGGGGAGGCGCAAGTTATGAAGACGCGCTAAGAAAGGATATCGGTTACGTTCTCGATCAGCTGTTTAATCATACAAACACACCCCCTTTTGTGGCTCATCAGCTCATTCAACGCTTTACCGTATCAAATCCATCTCCCACCTATATTTCGGATGTGGCTCAGGCATTCAAAACCGGCGTTTTTACAAGCGGAAGCAACACCTTTGGACAATCTGGAGATCGAGGAAACTTGGAAGCCGTTATAGCCGCGATCTTACTTCATCCAGAAGCCCGCACTCCTTCACTTCAAGCAGACCAAACATTTGGAAAATTTAGAGAACCTCTCATCAAATTCATGAGTTATGCAAGAGCCTTTAAAATCGAATCCTTGCAAACCTATGGTCTTTATCCATTTAGCAATCTGTATCTTAAGATCGCTCAAGAGCCCTATGAATATCCCAATGTATTTAATTTTTACAGACCTGATTTTCAGCCCAATGGCCCTGTTCAAGATGAAAACTTAAATGCACCTGAATTTCAGCCTATTACAGATGTAACATCTATCGGCCTTCCCAATGCCCTGCACTGGTTGATTTACACCGGTATTGAAAGAGATGACGATGATTTTGGTATCGGATCAAAATGGTATCCTCAGGGCCGTCTAGACCTCACAGATCAGATCAATATCGCTGCAGACAGCGAGGATCTGATAGACCAACTAAACACCTTAGTGACCGCTGGACGCCTCACACAAGCCAACCGAACCACCATCAAAAACCATATCGACTCGCTGCCCGCAGGAAATGCAACACAACGTAAAACCCGTGTAGAGAACGCCATATGGCTTCTCTGCTTAACCCCTGAATTTAATTCACTCTATTAGGAGCCTAGATATGAACTCAAACCGACGCTCTTTTCTTCAAAAAAACTGTTCCGCCATCGGTATGGCATCCCTCTATTCCACCCTCTGCACCATGCGGATGACCGCCGGTGCAGCCATGAATACGGATGGATATAAAGCCATGGTTTGTCTGTTTCTAAACGGAGGAAACGACTCCTTTAATATGTTAATACCCTACTCACAGCAAAACGGCGGCATTGATGGATATGATGGATATGCAGCAGCGCGAGGAGGTGTTGGAACAGATGCTAATGGCTTTAAGGATTCATCATTAGGTACAGGACTTGCAATCGACCGGAATGCTTTACTGGCTACGCGATTAAAAGCAGTCCAAGGCCAACCTGCCAACCGTTACTCTGTTCATCCCCGTCTACCGTTCTTAAAGACTCGTTTTGATGCGGGCGACCTTGCCTTTGTAGCGAATGTAGGCTCCCTTATCGAACCGACGACCATAACTAGCTATCAACAAGGTAGCGCAAACCTCCCGCTCGGTCTCTTTTCTCATCCCGACCATCAGATGCATTGGCAAACACTCAGACCACAAACTCGTGGAGCCACTCCAAAAGGATGGGGAGGACGGATCGCGGATATCTTCACTCAAGCAAATATAAACGGAAAAGTTGGAATGAATATTTCAATGGCGGGCAACAATACATTCCAGACCGGATTCTACACAGAACCGTATGTAACCTCACCCGGGGGGCCGAGTCTACTGCGTAATTATGATGGCATTCTATCCAATGCTGTGAACAGCATTATGACAGACGTATACCCAAATATGTTTGAAAACACCTATGCTCAGAAACAAAAAAATGCGATTCGATTGGCCGAAGAGTTTGGAGAAGCATTCGACCTTGCATCCCTAAATGCCACTGCACCCAATACAACTAGTTCTTCGAAAAATAAAACGGCCGAACAATTTGCCGGCGTCATCAAATCGATAAAAGCGGGCAAAAATCATTTAGGCATGAATCGACAACTATTCTTTGTCGAACGAGGCGGTTGGGATCATCACAATGAGTTATTAAACGCTCAAGGAGGCATCGCCTATGCTTCTAACCCTAACTACAACGGCAATCTAGCAGATGGTGCAGACGGCCTTTTTTATGAAATTAACGAAGCCATCGAATACTTCTGGAACGAATTAACCGCCGCAAATCTACAAGACGAAGTTATTCTATTTACTATTTCTGACTTCGGCAGAACCCTTACCTCGAATGGACAAGGTTCTGATCATGCATGGGGTGGTAACGCATTTGTTATGGGAGGCGGACGAAATACCGACGTCACCTTAGGAGGTCCCCTCAAAGGCGGAAAAATTTATGGTTCCTACCCCGTGCTAGATCCCATCAACAACGGCTTAGACCTAGATAAACATTTGGATAAAGCTCGCGGGCGCGTTTTGCCTACTACGTCGGCAGATGCATATCTCAGTGAACTCTCTTCATGGTTTGGGGTTGATTCAGCAGACCTACCTTTTATTTTTCCAAATTGCGAAAAGTTCTTTACCCCCGCAGAGAACGCGTATCCATTGGGCATGCTTGATGGGAACCCGAGTGGAAGTTATTATATCAGTGCATAAAGTTATCCTCCATAGCCTCCCGCTCCTATTGTTTTTAGTTCACATAGCTCATTCATCTATTGTAACTGCCGATTTTTCTCAAGGAACAGATGGGTGGAATCATGGACAAGGGCTCTGGGTTACAACAACTAATGCAAATGGATTAAGCATCAATAACCCATATCTGTATCTAGACCCCATAGGAACTAACCCTAAAAGAGGAGTTATCGTTTGGAATGATCAAGAAAGCTGGACCGGAAATTATTCCTCAAAAGGCGTTACCAGCATACGTTTTTATGCACGGAATGCCGGACTTGGTGATCCTTTATACTTCAGAATAGCGATAGGGAATACAAGAAACCCGATGTCAGGAACTTGGTTTGTATCCGATAATTTACGAGTCGTTCAAAATAACGATGGATGGTCATTGATGAATTTTGATCTCAATTCAAATACCATGGTCAAAGCATCCAGTGCCATGGAAAATGGATCTCCTGGTTCCGGATCTTTCAATGACGTTTTCACGGATGTAGCCGCAATCAGAATTATATCTCAAGGCAGCGCATTCAGTGCCGTGGCTCAAGACCATTATGGAGATGTCTATATCGACTCCGTAGCACTTATTCCCGAGCCACACACCGTCGGCTTCATCACACTGAGCAGCCTCTTGCTCGCCCTGCGTCGCAATGCACATCGAAAAAATCAGTCCTATCTTCGATCTCAACTAACTCCACACCTCCCGCAAGTCGAAGATCGATTTACAACTCAAAACCCCGACTTCTAGCATCGGCTTAATCTCAAAGAAATAACGCACTTCATCCCGATCCGATCCATCATAAAACCCGCATAAATGCCCTCATATACTTGAAATATCCGATAAACCCCCTCTCCCTAAAGGCTTTAATTTGATGAATAAAAACCTTTTATATTCATTAAAAAAAGGTAATAAGAAAGTATATCGAAAGTAAAAAGGAAATAATTTGCAAGCGAGCATCGTAGATCGAAAAGAGAAAATTTTACAAATGCTGACCGATGAAAACAGTGTCAGCGTAACAAAAATTTCTGAAAAACTCGGGGTAACCGTCGTTACCGCCCGCTCCGATTTAGCCGCATTGGAAAGCGAAGGGCTTCTCATCCGCACCCACGGTGGTGCTGTACCTTCCCGCCATCCAAAACTCATGAAACGCATGCAAACCAAGCGAGAAGAAAAATCAGCCATCGCTCAAACCGCCGCCAGCCTTATTGATGATGGAGAAACCGTAATCGTTACAGCCGGAACCTCCACCGCCCTCATTGCAAAATATCTTATCGGCAAAAAAGATGTTCATATTGTCACCAATAACACCCTCCTACTCAGCTTTGCACGCATTAACATGCAAGTTCGCATCACCCTCATTGGCGGAGAGTTCCGCCCCTCTGAAGAAGGCATGATTGGCCCGATGGCTATGGCTTCTCTAGATCAATTTCATGTCTCCAAAGCATTCATCGGCATCGATGGTGCCTCTGAAAAACAAGGCTTCACCGCTCACTTTCTTGAAAGCGCCGAGCTCGTTCGAAAAATGGCACAACAAGCCGACGAAGTCATCGTCCTCTCCGATTCAGAAAAATTTAACTCCCCCGGGTTTGCACGCATTATTCCCTACACGGATGCCGATATTTTAATTACAGACTCCCACCTTCCCGCCGCCGAAGAACAAGCGCTCCAAAAAGCACGTGTTCGCGTTATTAAAACCACATAACAGGAAATAGATTATGGCCTCCGAAATTCTTATGCCCCGCCAAGGACAATCCGTTGAATCATGCATCATCATCGAATGGAAAAAACAAGAAGGCGATCCGATTACAGAAGGCGATATTCTCTGTGAAGTCGAAACCGATAAAGCCACCTTTGAAGTGGAATCAACCGCAACCGGCGAATTACTAGCCATCCTGCATGAAGCCGATGCCGACGTAGAGGTGCTTAAACCCATCGCCATTGTAGGTGAAAATGGAGAAGATGTTTCTGCCTGGAAAAACGCTTCCGCGCAGCCCGAGCCAGATGCAGACGCAACATCCGCTCCAGACTTCACCCAGAGTCAACCGCCAAAACCCTCAATCCCCGCCACAACAAACTCATCGAATGCATCTGAATTCATCAGCTCACCCCGTGCACGCACAACCGCTGCTCAACGAAGCATAGATATCACGCAACTAACCGGAAGCGGCCCCCATGGAAGGGTTATCGAACAAGATGTGCTCGCAGCCAAACCCACCCCGCAGAAAACGGCACCATTACCTCCCGGAGATCTAGGCGAGCAAACTGAGATTCCAGCCAAAGGCATCCGTAAAGTAGTTGCGGAGCGCATGCTCAACTCACTCCAAACCACCGCACAGCTCACCTTAAATAGTTCGGTAGACGCACGCTCTATCCTTCGCTTTAGACAGCTTTGCAAACAACCCGAACGCCAAGAAAAATTTGGTAAAGTTAGCATCAACGACACCGTTCTATATGCCACAGTCAAAGCCCTTAACGCCTTCCCCGAGCTCAACGCTCACTGGGCAGGGGATCGAAGCATCCAATACGAAAATATTCACCTCGGATTTGCTGTCGATACCCCACGCGGGCTAATGGTTCCCGTCATAAAAAAGGCAAACACCCTCTCACTCCTCGAACTCTCAGCCGAAGCCAAACGACTCGCTAGCAACTGCATCGAAGGAGCGATCGATCCCGATGATTTAACAGGTGGCACCTTCACCGTCACGAACCTCGGCGCCATGGGTATTGAAAGTTTTACCCCCGTTTTGAATGCCCCCGAAGTAGCTATTCTGGGCGTATGCGCTATTCAGCCAAAACCCATCATGAACGGATCTGAAACTGAATTTATTCCCCACATGGGACTCTCACTCACCTTTGACCATTGCGCCGCCGACGGAGCACCCGCAGCACGCTTCATCGCTCATCTACGTGAAAAGATAAGCAACATCGAACTCACTCTACTTGAAACCCTTTATTAAAAGAAAGAAGCGATAAACCATGCCAAAAAAACAAATTATTGATCCTAAAAAGACCCGTCAATCGAGTGAAATTACCTTTCAGCCGATTCCAGCTAACCAATATCAATCTAACTTTAAAAAAGAGCTCAAAACCCACGGTAAAGAACGACTCATTCGCATCTATGAAGATATGCTGATCATTCGTGAATTTGAAACCATGCTTAATTTGATCAAAACCCAAGGTGCTTACGAAGGAGTCGAATACAACCACCCCGGCCCCGCCCACCTCTCCATTGGCCAAGAAGCGGCCGCAGTCGGTCAAGCCGTACACCTCTCACCGGAAGATTTTATCTTCGGCTCACACCGCTCCCACGGCGAAATTCTTGCCAAATGCTTTTCTGCCATTCATCAACTCGACGATCAAAGTTTAACCACCATCATGGAGACCTTCTTCGAAGGCGCCACCTTCAATGCCATTAAGGACGAAGCGCATGCCACCACGCGAGAACAAGCAGAAGCATTCGTCCTTTACGGCACACTGGCTGAAATTTTTGCTCGCGACACAGGGTTTAACCGCGGGCTCGGCGGCTCCATGCATGCCTTTTTTATTCCATTTGGCTCCATGCCCAACAACGCCCTCGTCGGGGGTTCGGCTGATATCGCTCTCGGCTCAGCGCTCTTCAAACTGATCAACCGAAAGCCCGGCATGGTCATTGCCAACATCGGTGACGCTTCACTGGGTTGCGGACCCGTTTGGGAAAGTTTCTCCTTCGCATCAATGGATCAATTTAACGATCTCTGGGACGACTCGTTTGGCCGCCCCCCCGTTCTCTTCAACATCATGAATAATCACTACGGCATGGGAGGACAAACCGCCGGCGAAACCATGGGCTTCGATATGGCCGCTCGGGTAGGCGCAGGTATTAATCCTGACCAAATGCACGCCGAACGGGTAGATGGCTATAATCCACTTGCCGTGGCAGACGCCACGCAACGCAAAAAAGAAATTCTCGCCTCCGGCAAAGGACCCGCCTTCCTCGACATCGTCACCTACCGCATGTCCGGACACTCGCCCTCCGATGCCTCCTCCTATCGCTCCAAAGAAGAGATGGAGCTCTGGGAAGAAGTCGATTGCGTTAAAAGCTACGGAGCCTACCTCATCGAAAACGGAGCTCTCACAACCGAACAACTCGAAGCACTACAAAAAAACACCACCGCAAAAATCAGACGAACTCTTGAGCTTGCAACCGATACCGAACGCTCGCCCTACTCCGATATCAACCTCATCGAATCCGTTATGTTTTCGAATCAGTCCGTCGAAAAAATGGATGACCGCGAACCAGAGGTACTCCTAGCCCGCGAAGAGAACCCCCGCAACAACCAACTCGCACGCAAAGAGCGCTACGCCTTTGACTCAAGCGGAAAACCCTTTTCCGCAAATAAAATCTACACCTACCGCGACGGCATCTTTGAAGCCATGCTACACCGCTTCCACACCGATCCCACCTTCATCGCCTACGGCGAAGAAAATCGTGACTGGGGCGGCGCCTTTGCCTGCTACCGCGGATTAACCGAATCCATCCCCTACCACCGCCTCTTCAACTCCCCCATCTCCGAAGCCGCCATTGTTGGCACCGCCTGCGGATATGCCATGAGCGGAGGCCGCGTCTGCGCCGAACTCATGTACTGCGACTTTATGGGTCGAGCCGGAGACGAAATTTTCAACCAAATGGCAAAATGGCAATCGATGTCGGCCGGCATTCTCAATATGCCCCTCGTACTTCGCGTCTCCGTCGGCAACAAATACGGTGCCCAACACTCGCAAGACTGGACCGCACTCGTGGCCCACATACCCGGGCTCAAAGTATTCTATCCTGCCACACCCACCGACGCGAAAGGCATGCTCAACCTCGCTCTAAACGGAACCGATCCAGTTGTCTTTTTTGAATCCCAAAAAACATACGGGATCGGAGAACAGTTTGAAACCGCAGGCGTTCCAGAAGGCTATTACGAAACCGAAGAAGGACAACCCATCGTGCGCCGCGAAGGAACCGACCTAACTCTCGTCACACTCGGACCCGTACTCTACAGCGGCATACCCGCAGCAGACGAACTCAAACAGACCTATGGACTCGATGTTGAAGTCATTGATCTCCGCTTCGTCAACCCCCTCAACTACGACGTATTGATCGAATCAATCCGAAAAACAGGACGCGTAGTATTAGCTTCAGATGCCGTCGAACGAGGCTCCGCCCTGCACACCATCGCCTCCAACCTCACCACCCTCTGCTTCGACCACCTCGATGCACCCCCCGTAGTGATTGGCGCAAAAAACTGGATCTCTCCCGCCGCCGAAATGGAAAAAGAGTACTACCCACAAGCCGACTGGATCATCGATGCCATTCATGAGCGTATCCTCCCCTTAAACGGATACACGCCCAAACAAAACTACACCCGAGAGGAGTTAACACGCATTGCAAACCTCGGCGTCTAATCCCCATCAACCGGAAGAAGTGAACAACCACGTTCACTCCACCTACTCATTTAGCCCCTACTCCCCGACGCAAATTACCGAAGCCGCCGTAGAAGCCGGGCTAAAAACAGTTGGATTGATGGACCACGACGCGATTGCAGGCGGCCCAGAATTTCTTACCGCCGCTCGCTCCAATGGCATTGCCGCAACCGTCGGATGTGAAATCCGTGTGCATCTCAATGGGACCCCCTTGGAGGGTAAACGCGTCAACAACCCCGATGAACCCAATATAATCTACATCGCATTCCATGGCATTCCCGCCAACCAATTTGAAGCCACAGACCAATTTCTCAAACCCATTCGTGCCGCACGCCTCAAACGGAGCCAAGCGGAAACCGAAAAACTCAATGCGTGGTTACAACAGCGTCACGGCCCCACGCTCGACTTTGCGACCGACATACAACCCTGCTCACGCATACAAGAAGGAGGAACCATCACCGAAAGGCACATTTGTTTTGCCCTCGCTAAAAAATTAATCCAACAACACGGAAACGGAGAAGCGCTCACCACCTTTTTAAACGAACACCTCGGATTATCCCCCTCCAAAAAAATAGCTCACCAGCTTCACGAAGAGTCAAATCCCCACCGGATCTATGATTTACTCGGCTTCCTAAAAGCCGAACTCGTGCCCCACTTTTTTATTCCCTCCGGAACCGATGAATGCCCCTCCGCCCGCGACGCCGCTGCCTTTGCACGAAGCATCCATGCCATTCCCGCCTACGCCTACCTCGGCGACGTCTCCGAATCACCAACCGGCGACAAACGAGCACAAACCTTTGAAGACAGCTTCCTCGATCAGCTTATCAACACCTTGAAAGAGCTCGGCTTTCAAGCCATCACCTATATGCCACCCCGCAATACGCACAAACAACTCCAACGCCTCCAGCAGCTATGCCATCATCACGGGCTCATGGAAATAAGCGGAGTAGATATCAACAGCTCCCGCCAATCATTTAACTGCCCCATTCTTCTCGACCCCGCCTTTCAGCACCTCTGCGATACCGCCTGGGCTCTCATTGCTCACGAAAAATGCGCCGCACAAAACGAAACCCTCGGCCTCTTTCATCCTGAAAACCCACTTATCGATCAATCCCTTGAAACCCGTGTACAACACTATGCTACCATCGGACGAAACATGAATCCCCACCAACCTGAAAATATAAAGGAGTTGCTATGAACTCATTCGACATCGCACCGCTTCTCCGCGGACACACCTTTAACGGTACATCCAGTGCCATCGTCCATCATGTAGAACACCTCGACCAACCCGAACTCACCTGCACCTACGAACAACTAGCCAGCCAGCTCACGCCAACAACCCGCTCCGTTCACATCAAAGAGGTCGGATTCTTTCTCATTGGAGCCGACTATGACGATGCCGTTAACGGCACATCCCACGCACCCCACGCCTCAGGCCGCGCAGCCACCGTTCATAACCGTGTCGCCGTCGTAACCGGAGGAGCCCAAGGCTTTGGCGAAGGAATTGTTCGCGGACTCTGCGATCAAGGTGCGCTCGTATTTATTGCCGATCTCAACTTGGAAGGCGCCGAAACACTCGCCCATGAACTAAATCAGAAAGCCGGCCGCACAACCGCCTTACCCCTCGCCTGCAACGTAACCGACGAAGCCTCCGTTCAATCCATGATTCAATCCATCGTTCAGCAAGTCGGCGGCATAGATCTCTTTATCAGCAATGCCGGCGTGCTCAAAGCCGGTAGCGTCAAAACACTCAGCAAAGCTGATTTTGAATTTGTAACCGATGTCAACTACCTCGGATTCTTTCTCTGCACCAAACACGTAGCGCCCATAATGGAGCGCATGAACCGCCCTTCTGGCAACTATGCAACCGATATCATCAGCATCACCTCCAAGTCCGCACTCGAAGGCTCCAATCGCAATGCCGCCTATGCCGGATCTAAATTCGGCTCGATTGGGCTCGTCCAAAGTTTCGCCAAAGAGCTCGTTGAAGATCGCACCAAAGTGAATACAGTCTGCCCCGGAAACTTCTTTGATGGTCCGCTCTGGTCCGATCCCACCACCGGTCTATTCGTCCAATATCTCGAAAGCGGAAAAGTGCCCGGCGCCCAAACCATCGAAGACGTTCGCCGCCACTACGAAGCTCAAATCCCAATGGGACGTGGCTGCTCCAGTAACGATGTTCTCAAAGCCATTTTATATCTCGTAGAACAACAATATGAAACCGGACAAGCCCTTCCCGTTACCGGCGGTCAAGTCATGCTCAACTAAAGGAAAATGAAATGAAAACAAAAGCCATCCGACTTCACGGTGAACGAGACTTACGCCTCGACGACCTTGATTTGCCCGCCATCCAGCCCGATGAAATTCTGGCCGAGATTGTTTCCGATTCGATCTGTATGTCCTCCTACAAAGCCTCCACACAAGGCACCAAACATAAGCGCATTCCCAACGCCATCGCCAACGAACCGATTATGATCGGTCACGAGTTTTGCGGGAAAATTCTTGAAGTAGGCACCGCCTGGAAAGATCAATTCACCCCCGGTGAAAAATTCTCTATTCAACCCGCACTGAACGACCCCACCGGACCCGTCGGCATCCTCTCCGCCCCCGGCTACTCCTACCCCCATATCGGCGGCGATGCGCAACACGTTATCATTCCCGCCGAGGTCATGAAAAACAACTGCCTACTCCCCTTCAAAGGCGATGCCTACTACCTCGGCTCCCTCGCAGAACCCCTCTCCTGTGTCATCGGT
>ERZ802830.3318-NODE-3318-length-13800-cov-19.2435_pt1 | contig 13800 bp, 14 predicted proteins | sample MGYA00345654_ERZ802830 | MGnify/ENA primary metagenome ERZ802830 (study PRJEB30503, sample SAMEA104212375) | marine metagenome | biome: Westerlies Biome; feature: [SRF] surface water layer (ENVO:00010504) within the epipelagic zone...; material: water... | reverse complement strand
ATCTTGGCTTCCATATTTACGACGTCGGTTTCCAAAGCCCCAACATAGAAGCGGCACGGCCCTTGGTCTACGCCACCGCGCTCGTCTTGGTTGGATTGATTGTGGGGCTCAACCTAGCGGCGATTACACTCCGTAATCGCCTAGAGCACCTCTATAAAGATGTCGAGACGTAGGGCAGTACAAAGATGACAGAACAAGACCATCAAGGGACACCTGTGGATGGCTCGGCAAGAGCGTGTCTAGAGATGCGTGACTTATCGATGTGGTATGGCAGTGAGCCCGCACTGAACGGAATCTCAATGGATGTTCAGGCACAGAGCGTAACCGCATTCATCGGCCCCTCTGGTTGTGGCAAGTCATCGCTGCTCCGCTGTTTCAACCGGATGAACGATCTAATCGACGGAGTTAAGACGTCAGGAAGCATCAAATTCTATGGCGCTGAAATCAATCATGACCCAATTGACGTTTCCGAGCTGCGGCGCAAGATTGGCATGGTCTTTCAGAAGCCAAATCCCTTTCCAAAGAGCATATTCGACAACGTTGCCTTCGGATTAAAAATGCAGGGCTATCGTTCTAGGGTCGAAATTGAGGAACAGGTCGAGTGGGCGCTTAAAAGCGCAGCTTTGTGGGATGAAGTGAAGAACCGGCTCAAAGACCCAGCTCTGGCACTATCGGGAGGACAGCAGCAACGACTGGTCATTGCCAGGGCCATTGCCATCAGGCCATCTGTACTGCTCCTTGACGAACCTGCTTCATCGCTAGATCCGATATCGACCCTGAAGATTGAGGAACTCATCCATCAGCTTAAGAACGACTACACGATAGTGATTGTCACTCACAATATGCAGCAGGCGGCTCGGGTATCCGACTACACGGCTTTTTTGCATATGGGAGAGATTGTAGAAATTGGCGCCACTGACCAGATTTTTCTAAACCCTGTGCACCAGCAGACAGAAGACTATATAACGGGTCGCTACGGTTAAAAGATTGAGAGTATTGAAAGCGTGAAACACATCTCTGAGCAATATGAGCAAGAGCTTTCGCAGATCCGTGACACCCTGATGGAGTTGGGTGGTTTGGTGGAACTGCAGGTGAACAACGCATGTAGTGCATTGGTGACGCATGACGTGACGCTCGCTGAAGATGTCCGCGATCAAGAGCCAACTGTGAACCAACTGGAAGTTGAAATTGACGATCAATGCGTCGCCATATTGGCGAAACGACAACCAACTGCAGGAGATCTTCGAGCGGTTGTCAGCGTGATGAAGGTAATTACTGACCTTGAACGAATCGGTGATGAGGCTGACCGTATTGCCTCAATCGCAATCGATTTCGGCGATTTGACGCAACCGGACGATCAATATGCGGACTTCAGGAAGATTCATACCAGTGCCGTCAAAATCTTAAAAAGAACCTTGGACGCATTTGCCCGCTCTGATGTAGAGGCTGCCCTTCGTGTCTTTGAGGACGATGAAAAGATCGACCGTGCCTATAACAAAACAGTACGCCAATCGATTGCGGCGATGCAGAACAATCCAGAAGAAATAGAGCGTACGGTGCGGCTGATGTGGGCGACAAAAGCCCTAGAGCGCATTGGAGATCATGCCAAGAACATCAGTGAGTATGTTATTTATCAGGTCAAGGGCAAGGACATCCGGCACGCAGATCGAACTGACCAGCAGTGGACCGAGCAACTGAATCCGAGCAAGTCTATCGATAATTAGGCGCATTATTATTGTGTTCGTTTAGTCTGCTACGTAACATTGCGCCTCCGCCCAGGTGATGGAATTGGTAGACATGCTAGATTTAGGTTCTAGTGCCAATATGGCGTGAGAGTTCGAGTCTCTCTCTGGGCACCAAACACTGTTCTGCTACTCATGGAACTTCAAGATCCGTTGATTGAACCAGCTGCTGGGCACAGGGAGAGACTGCATGGGCCTGAATGAAGCGTTAATGATCGTTGGGTTCACGCTGGCGGCCTATTCGGTGGTGTCTAACGATTCGATTCAAACGCTCGGAACATTTTTATCTGCCAACGCAAATCGGCGTTGGTGGGTCCTTTGGATCTTTGCATCTTCGATCCTAGTTGCGGTTTTGCTGTACGGATGGGTGGTAAATGCAGGAGACCCCTCATACGGGCGACTGGCCAAATTTCCTGAACCCGTCAATGGCATCAGCTGGCTTCATATCGCCGCACCGCTGACCCTTCTGATTCTCACAAGGCTAGGTATTCCTGTTAGCACAACATTCTTAGTTTTGAGCGTTTTTGCGCCAGGCAACATTGAATCAATGTTGTTCAAATCATTGCTGGGATATCTGGTTGCATTCGTTGTGGCCATCTTGCTCTATGTCGGCTTGCGAAAATTCGTCGCCTCATTCCTTAACCCGCTTGAACCGTCTGCCTCGTCTCGGTGGGTTGTCATCCAATGGGCCGCGACGGCGTTTCTGTGGAGTCAGTGGCTGATTCAAGACCTTGCCAATATTTTTGTATTCTTGCCGCGGGAGCTATCTTTTAACTGGCTCATATTTGGCACTGTCACACTAGTCGTCATGCAGGGCTATACGTTCTACCAGAAAGGTGGCGCGATACAGGAAATCGTTCGGTCTAAACAAGGGGTTGCTGACATCCGAGCAGCAAGCCTTATTGATATCGCCTACGGACTCATTCTGTTCTTTTTTAAGGAACTCAATGACATGCCGATGAGCACCACGTGGGTATTTTTGGGCCTACTGGCGGGCAGAGAACTCGCGATGACCTTACACCTTGGTAGTGAAGATCGACAAAGGGCGCGAGGATTGATTGTCAGCGACGCCTCGAAGGCGGGTTTTGGGTTGGTTGTAAGCGTAGCACTGGCGTTTGCTGGGATTTACTTCATCGATACGACTTAAACGACGACTGGAACAGGCGATCAGGTCATGGTCTCCGTCAGCTTACAGCGCTCTGGCCAGCAAAAAAAAAGAGGACTCGTCGAGTCCTCTTTCTCCCCCTCTGTAACAGTCTCATTTGAAACCTATATCGGGCCTTTAAACGTTTGCCATTAGGCAGCTGTTTTGTGCCTCGACACAGGCATCAATGACAAGCGAGCAAGGTTTTGCAGATCTGTTTTGATCGTTAGTAAAACGATATCTGGGATAATCTGCATAACGTTACTGGCTAAACCTATGAATTCAGACTTGCGACCCTGCAGCGCAGTTTTTCGTTCCGCTCACTGCGTTGATCGACGATGTAGAACGGTACGCCGTCGTGAACTCGATTCGCTGTGATCTCCAAGCTCAAATCCGCGCCACTGGTCATGCGCTGGTTAAAGTCTTCAATAGAGCACAGTTTTGGTTCTACAAGTATGGTCTCGCCGCTGTGAAGATTTAACACCAGATGATCTTGCTGGTATCCCCAACTGTCTATCGCGTTGGTTTTTACAGCATCTCTGGCGTGCACGAACGATGTCGCCATCAAGCCAATCAGTAAGGTAATGAGTAATTTCATATCGTCCTCCGATTCAATTGCTATCTCCGATACATAGGAAGTATCGGTCGTGTTTGTAATTAATCTGTAACAATAATACGACATAGTATCGACGCTAGGGTGTTACTGTAGATACAGTAAATTTACAAACGATATTTAACGTATATACGTTTTTTGGGGAAGTCAATGGCTGTGACCAAGAAAAAAGACTCTTCGCTGCTCGTTAAAATTAACGCCGAGGACAAAAAAAAGTTCATTGAGCTGTGCGAAGAGCAGGATACTTCTGCCTCTCGAGAGGTCAGGCACTTTATACGCCGTTACCTCAAAGAAGCTGAGAGCCGTGCTTGATGGGTTGGCTGGCCAAGTATGCAGTCGGGCTTATCCTTGCGAGTTCATACCCCATGGTGGCAATGGGCGCCGAACTGCCGGCCTATCTCAGCTCAGATGCGCAGACCCTCGAGGTTTTTAAATCGCCATCTTGTGGATGTTGCAACGACTGGATAGCCCATGCGGAACAAAAGGGATTTCTGGTTGAGTCAAGTCACCCTACCTCTCTAGCAGCACTAAAACGCCAGCTTGGCATTCAATTGCGATATCAATCCTGTCACACAACCGTTGCTGAAAATGGTTTCGTGTTCGAAGGACATATCCCGATCAAATTAGTGACTCAATTCCTTGATAATCCACCGGACGAGGCTATAGGCCTCGCCGTACCCGGCATGCCAGTCGGTAGCCCGGGCATGGAGGTCGGCGACAAATTCATGCCCTACCAAGTGTTGTTGCTCAAGCGTGACGGCAGCCATGAGATATACGCTGACATCAGCCGGCCAGAACAACAGTATTGATCCGTAGACGTCCCTATCAACATTTCAGCAGCCTTGCTGATCCCTTCGGCAAAGGCGCGATGTCAGCTACCGTGATTCCAACTCAGGTCTAACTGTCGCTGGCGATCTTCTAGCCATCCGCCTCTATGATCATCGCTCACCACAACACAAGGTTTTGAATCGCCATGTACCACCTGAGCGAAGCCTATTTGATGGCCAGCTACATTTCGCTATTAGCGATTTACCTTGGCGCTCTTATTTTCGGTACGGCTGCCGTGGCCCCGATTGCGGTCGGCTCGCTTGCAGAGGATTCAGCTGGAATTTTTTTGCGCCGTTACTGGGTGACCTATCACCGCTTTGCAGTTTTCGGTGGCCTGTTCTTCGCCGGTACCGCTGCCATTGGATCGACGGTCTCTGCGGTTCCTTCGCGCTACGCTCTGCTGTTGGTGAGCTTGGCCGGTCTTATGACAATATTGTTTTACTCGGCGATGCGCCTGATACCTAGCATCAACTTTGCACGTGATGCTGCTGACGATGAGACATTCAATCGCCTGCATCGCCTCAATGTGATTTTAGTGAGCCTTGGCATGCTCACGGCGATAGCGCTGCTTGCGGCGTTAATCTATGTGCTTCCCGGTCAGTTTACGTTTTGGCCTACGGCGAGTTAGTCCGCGATCGCAAGGTTGTGGTCGCAGAAAATACTGACCGGAGTGCACTGCTGGTGCAGTACGGCGGCGATAGGAAACCGATGCGGATCATTGCCCCGCCACGCCTCGCATAGTACCTCTGCCTTTTGCGCACCTGTGACATGCACAACCATCTGCTCGGATCGCAACAGTCTGGCAAGGGACATACTGATGCGTTGATGCGGTGCTTGGGGCGGATCAACAACGAGGCAAGCCTTCGGATTAGTGATATCGAGCCCTTCGGAGAGCTGGACAGCGTCTGGAAATAGCGACGCCGTATGACCGTCGGTGCCCATACCCAGAATCACTACGTCAAATGGAGGCTGTTCGGCCAGCCGTGTATTGAGTATGGCGACCTGAGCGACTGCATCGTCCCCTGCCCCACGTAACGATAAAAAGCCGTCTGAGACCTGCTCTGGCAGCAATGTGCGCAGCTGCCCCTCATTACTGTCTGCATCGTCAACTGGCACCCATCGCTCGTCGGCCAGCGTGATTTCAATTTTTTGCCAAGGCAATGGTTTGTCGGCCAAGCGTTTGAAAAAACCGCGAGGCGTCGAGCCGCCGGAGACGACGAGGCTTGCCCTGCCGCGACTTCCTACCGCCTCCAAGAGCGCTTCCTCAACATATTGAGCCAGAGCCTCATCTAAGGCCTCAGTATTGGCAAAAATCCGTTTTTTTGGCTTCGCATAGGATTCGCTGGCGCTACTCATGCCAACTGCGTCCGTCGCGACCGATCAGCAGGTCAGATTGCGCAGGCCCCTTGGTGCCCGCAGCATAGGGCTTTACCTTCAAACGGTTGTGCTCCCAAGCGCTGATCAAACGATCACACCACAGCCAAGATTGTTCTACCTCTTCGCGTCCGACAAACAAAGACTGATCCGCGCGGAATACATCGAGAAACAGTCGCTCGTAAGCATCCGGTATGCGATCAATGCCCGAGGCCGACAAAAAGTTCAGATCAAGAGCTTGGGGCGTTAACGCAGTGCCCGCTTCAATACCGTGCTGCTTAGACAGCATATGCATCTCAATACCCTCGTTTGGCTGAAGTCGGATCACGAGCCGATTCGGGGCATTTTCGTGGGAGGCAAAGATGTTGTGTGCCAGGGTTTTGTAGGTGATCACGATTTCCGTGACCTTTTCACCCATGCGCTTACCCGTGCGGACGTAAAATGGCACCCCGGCCCAGCGCCAATTGTCGATGAATGCTTTGACCGCGACAAAGGTCTCGGTATCGGATTGAGGATTATCGGCATCCTCAAGCTCCAAGTACCCTGTTAGCTCCTCTGCCTGGTACCAGCCGCTGGTATATTGCCCGCGCACCACATGGTCAGCAACACTGGTTTCGTCGATGACTCTGAGCGCCCGCACAACTTTTACTTTTTCGTCGCGAATATCCGCCGCGGTCATGGTGTTTGGCGGCTCCATGGCCACCAGACACAGCAGCTGCATAAGGTGGTTCTGCAGCATGTCGCGGAGCTGGCCGACTTGGTCGTAGTAAGAAAAACGACCATCAATACCCACGGTCTCGGCAACCGTGATCTGAACATGATCAATGCAGGTGTTATCCCATTGTGCATTGATAAATCGATTGGCAAAACGCAGGGCCAGCAGGTTTTGCACTGTTTCTTTGCCAAGATAATGATCGATTCGATAAATCCGTTCTTCTTCGAAGTACTCTCCAACGGTTTGGTTCACTTCTTTGCAGCTGTCGAAGTTTCGACCGATGGGCTTTTCGAGCACGACCCTAGAATTTTGATTCAGACATCCTGCGGCACTGAGGTTCTCGCAGATGCCTTGAAACAAACTGGGCGGCGTTGCGAAGTAAAAAACAGAGGTATGGGCGGGATCCAGTTCTTGGTGCAGGGCCTCGTACTGGTCAACTTCAGTGAACTCGACGCGTACATAATGTACGCGCTGACAGAATGTTTCCCAAAGCGCCTTCGACCAGCGCTGCTCCCCTAAATAGGCTTGCAGTGTGGCTTTCTGCCCGGCCATGAAATTCTCGACATTCGTTTCCTCGCGGGACAGCGCCAAGATGCGGAGTTTCTCAGGAAGCAGTTCATCGAATTCGAGATGCATTAAAGCCGGCAGCAGTTTACGACGGGCTAAATCGCCACCCGCGCCAAACAACACCAAGTCGATGGGTTCAGTCTGCATCAGGGGTATCTCCCTTGGTCGCGGCGCCAGCGGCGGCTAGGGCCTGCTTGGTGCGCTGGGTAATTGCCTGCCAGTCGCCGCGCTTCTGTAAATCCGGCGGTGTCAGCCAGGAACCGCCTACACAGGCGACACTCGGTAAGCCCAAATAGTCCGCTATGTTGTGGAGCCCAATGCCTCCCGTGGGGCAAAAGACCACATCACCAAATGGGCCTGCAAGGGCCTTGAGCGCAGGGATACCCCCAGAGGCCTCGGCCGGAAAAAACTTAAAATCGCGGTACCCGTATTCCAGCCCGAGCATAATGTCGCTGGCGCGGGAAATACCGGGTAACACCGGCAAGGATGAATCTGCGCCGGCCTGAGCAAGCGTCGGCGTCAGTCCGGGAGTAACAATGAACTCACTACCCGCATCGACCGCAGCATGAAATTTGTCGAGACTCGTCACGGTGCCTGCACCGACGATGACGCCCGGTACTTCCTTACGTATGCGCGAAATCGCCGCCAAGCTGTCTGGGGTTCTTAAGACGACTTCCAAAATAGCGATACCGCCTTGCTTTAAGGCTTCGGCTAGGGGCACGGCGCAATCAGCATCGGCGATTTCGACCACCGGCATAATGGAAGTCATTTCCAGCAAATTTTGGCTATTGATCTGCATAGGTTGTCCTTGTTTGATGATCTTGGCCGCGAGTGCCTAGGAATTGGGCGGCGCCACGCAAGCCGATATCTGGGGCTGTGACGACGTATACCGGTATATCCGTCAGATAAGCCCGCAGCCGACCCTTGGATTCAAAGCGCTGGCGAAAGTCACTTGTCGCCAAAATCGGCAGGATCTTGGTGGCAATACCACCGGCTATGTAAACGCCGCCTTGGGCGCCCACAGTCAAAGCCATGTTGCCAGCAAAAGACCCCAGCACCCGGCAAAAAAGCTGTACGGTTCGTATCGCTAGGGTATCAACGCCTGCTAGCGCTGCGGCATAGATGTCTTCTGGGCGCAGGTGTTCGGGGCTTCGACTGGCTAACTGAGCCAAGGCTTGGTAGGCGGCGAGCATGCCTGCGCCGGACAACAAACGCTCATAAGACACTCGACCGAAGCGCTCCATAAGACAGTTCAGCACGGCGATTTCTTGCGCATCCACCGGGGCGAAGTCCGCATGACCGCCCTCGCCCGCAAGAACCGTGGGCGAGGGCTGCGTTGGTACCACAGTACAAACGCCCAGACCTGTGCCTGGACCGAGCACTGCGGCGGGTTGATCAGTCAGGGCCTGGTGTCCACCGAATTGACGGTAGTCGGTGCGCTCTAGCGCCGAAATCGCGTAACCAATGGCGGCAAAGTCGTTAATCACATAAAAAGGCACATCGCCCAAGCGTTGACTTAAGTCCGCAGTGTCGATGGACCACGCACTGTTCGTGAACTGCAAATGTTGCATCTCATCCGCCCTGCCAACGGGGCTGGCAACCGCTAAACAGGCCTCTTGTGGGCGTTCTGCCCAGCCACCAAGCGACGCGATCTGAGCAAGAAAAAGGTCGATCACGTCAGCAAATACCTGATGCTCGGCGACAGAGAAATAGGTGATTTGGCAAATCTCACCGTTGGCCATGTCAACCAGGGCGAAGCGAGCGTTGGTGCCCCCAACATCGGCCACCAAGGACCAGGCCCGCTTTTGCACCGTGTCGTTGGGGCCCATGTTAGGCGTGCATCTCCTGTGCGCTCGGATTCGCAGCCTCGGAGGACGATGGCGTAGCACTGTCCTCAAAGAGTACGCTGGCACCCTGTTCGGCGCCGGTTACCGCCTGCCGGAACAGGCCAAAGAACTCCCGACCAACCCCTGTGTTGCTGATTGCGCCATTTGGAAGTGGCTCGCGTTCTGCCAACTCTTGTGCGCTTAGTTCCACCATGAGCGTTCCGGTGGTCGCATCAAGCGATATCCAGTCACCGTTGCGTATCATCGCCAAGGGGCCGCCCTGACAGGCTTCTGGCGTTACATGAATGGCTGCAGGCACCTTGCCGGATGCACCAGACATACGTCCGTCAGTGACTAGAGCAACAGCATACCCCCGGTCCTGTAGGACACCTAAAATCGGCGTGAGCTTGTGCAGTTCTGGCATGCCATTGGCCTGAGGACCTTGGAAGCGAACCACCACGACACAGTCGCCGGTTAGATCTCCAGCGTCGAATTTTTCTTGTAGCGCATGCTGATCCTCTATCACCACGGCTTGAGCGCGCACCTGACGATGCTGGGGTGCCACGGCGGAAATCTTGATCACGCCGCGACCCAGATTACCGGTCAACAAGCGCAATCCACCTTCAGCGTCAAAGGGTTCAGCGACACTCGTCAGCACCTTAGGATCGAGACTTTGCTTCGGGCTTGGCTGCCATGTGAGTTCGCTGTCGATCAGTTGTGGTTCGCTCGCATAATCGGCCAGCGACTTGCCCCAAATCGTTTGCGCATCACTGTGCATTAGCCCGTGCTGCATCAATTGGTCGAACAGGTAGCCGGTACCTCCGGCGGCATGGAAGTGGTTAATGTCTGCTTGACCATTGGGATACACCCTTGCGAGGAGCGGTACCGTGCGGGACAGCTCATCAAAATCAGACCAGTCAATGATGAAGCCCGCTGACCTTGCCATGGCGATTAAGTGAATGGTGTGATTGGTCGAGCCGCCCGAGGCGAGTAAGGCTACGATCGCGTTAACAAAGGCGCGTTCGTCCAAGGTTCTGCCAATAGGCCTAGGGCTTTGGCCAAGGGCCGTAATTTTGGCGACGTGCTGCACTGCTGCCGCGGTCAACGCATCGCGCAACGGCGTGCCGGGATTCACAAACGACCCCCCAGGCAATTGCAGGCCAAGGGCCTCCATAAGAATCTGGTTGCTGTTTGCGGTGCCGTAAAATGTACAGGTGCCCGGCGAGTGATAGGAGGCCGACTCTGCATCAAGCAGTTCATCGCGGGAAACTTTGCCTTCGGCAAAAAGCTGTCGCACGCGCGCTTTTTCACTATTGGTAATACCCGACTGCATGGGTCCGGCAGGTATGAATAACATGGGCAGGTGCCCAAAGCGCAGGGCCCCCATCAGCATTCCGGGCACGATTTTGTCGCAAATGCCAAGACAGACGACGGCATCAAACATCTGGTGGGACAACGCGATCACCGTCGCCTGAGCGATATGGTCGCGACTGAATAAGCTTAACTCCATGCCGTCTTGGCCCTGGGTCACACCATCGCACATGGCCGGCACTGCACCAGCCACTTGAGCGGTTGCGCCCATGGATCGAGCGTGTTTCTTGATCAGCTCTGGGTATTCGGCATAAGGCTGATGGGCCGACAACATGTCGTTATAGGCAGTCACGATGCCGATATTTGGCGCGTCGACAAGACGAATTCGCTCCTTGTCGCCGGCTTCACAGGCAGCAAAACCATGAGCCATGTTGCCGCAGGAAAGTTTGTTCCTAGGCGGCTGAGCATTGGCGTTAGCGTCGATCAGAGTCAGGTAGGCGTGCCTGAGCGCCTCGCTCCGTTCAGCGATGCGACGCGTGACAGCATTTACGACATTGTTCATTTTTTTAATCCGGGCCTTTGGCCCCCAAGGCGCACGATTGCTGTGCGTGTTACTACGAAAATATCCGTCGCCATTGCGCCGCCGGACAACGCAAGATCCTACTCGCAATCCAAAGGAAATACGCGGAAGTAGTCGACAATTAGCTCACCCGGTAAATCCGTTGTCCAATTTTCCCACGTAAACTGCGGCCGAGCGCAAAACTCAACGTGAAGCAGATTGGATCTCTTTGTGCACCCTGACACACAGGAATCAACAACGCAGCTGTACCTTAGAATCTGAACGCCTGATAAGCCGCTCGGGATACGTTGGTTAAATCGTATGAGCACGACCGCCTTCGGGTGGCGATACTCCAAAAGTGGCTGTGTGTACATTGAGGAGGCGAGTAAGCCTAAATGAAAAACAGGGAGTCTAAATTGCAGCCTGCTTTGCGGATTGGGGCAACGCTGACGTTGCTGGCCGTGCCTGTCTGGGTCAACGCGTTTAGCAGCGACGCGTTCGAGTGCTATGTTGCCGTCTATAGAAATATGAGTGATCCGCCATCGCTCGTAGATCCTGCACTTCGCGTTGGCCTGCATCCTCAAGGCAATGACCCTGTCCTGCACATTTACGCCGACCGATTGACAATCTTGCCTCTAAAGTCCATCACCATTTCAGATCGGTTCATCCGCGGTCAGATTTATTCCAATGATAAAACACCAGTCGAGCTAGGCAGCCTGCTCTTGCGGCAGCGAGGGCTGACAATCAGATTCGACTTAACTCAAAGCAGGCGCGGCAGCCCCGAGCCAATGGCTGATCTATCAATGCGTGGCGAGTGCTCAAGCATTGGCTACCAATCATAATCATCGCGGTTGCCAAGCACCGCCTTTCGCAAACCTCAACGCGATGGCTCGTACCAAATTGGTGAACTCCACGCGCGTTCCTGCTGAACGGCCTGCAGATCTGGGTTGGGTTTAATACCCACACTTATGGCATCCCAGGTAGACCAGCGGCAGCTTGGATTTTCGAGCACGCGCAGATAGTAAAAGGCTTCTTGCTGCGGATTGAAGTCGGGATCTACCCAGTGCGCTTTGAGCTCTGTAGCGCCTTTGTGAGTAGAAATGCTGCAATCCTCCAGATTTACTTGGGCGCCATTGTCCGGACATCGATGGGTGTTTGGGTCTACCTGCAGACCATCTGAACAGGCAACGTCGTATACGGTTTCGTAAGTCTTGCCGTCCTCGAGCCAACCCTTGACGATTTGGGCACGCTGCAGCCAGCCCTCGTTGAAATCGCGCACTGCCCATAGCAAGAATTGTGGCACCCGATTTTTGGCATTGGACAGCACGCCTCCCATGGGAACTCCCTGTGCATAGGCTTTTGCAACCAGATCGGCTTGGTTGAGTGTTTGCGCAGAGAACTCAAAGCTAGCAAAAAAGCGGACACGGATTCTTGGCCCGCTGGTCGCGAAAGTTTCACGACGCTGCATCGCATCGAATAAAGACGCGCGGGTATTTTCCTCAGCCCAAATGCCGGCTAAACCACCCGTGCCGTGTGTTGCACGGCGACCGGTTTTGTATCCAGCCCAATTGTTATCGGGGTTTTCATAATCGGGATAGGCGGAACCTCGTGCCACTGGAGAGTTGTCCGCCAGCGCGAACAGATTTTTTTCGTCATAGGGGCCTGCCGAAACATGGGAGTCGGAGGCGCCAATAGCGCCAAGCTGAAAGGGATTAGTACCAACAGAAGTCTTGAGTGCCAAACCAGTTTTCAGCGCGTCGCGCCAATAGCCGCCTTTAAACGTTGATATAGGATTCGAATTCGTTCGCCGATTTAGGTAGTACTGGACAATTTGAAAGTTAGCCCATTCGTCGTTGGGCGACAGCGAAGGATGGGTCTCTGACGTGCCCTTTTGCTGGGAAATCTCGGCAATCGGTTCATTGCGAATGCGCTTATCCGCAAAGGCCTTGTCGATGGCATCGCCTCTCCAAGTTTGTGCCATAAACGCTAAACCATCGCTTTGGTTCATGTTGTGCGGAATGGCAAGCGCTTTCGTGCCGTTGACGCGCAGCTCATCCATCCAGTCCCACAAATCCTCTGGGTTAGACGAATCTCGCGCACTAAAAGGCTCTTGCGGCACATTAGCGTCACGAAACACCACATTGCGATGCAGATGACGACTGCCCGGCGTGGGGGTGTATTCGTAACCGATAAATGCGGTGAACTTGCCAGGCTGATTGTGTCGCTGCGCAGCTTGTATGGTTTTTTGCCACGCGTCGGCGATAACTGGACGCCCGAGAAGCTCATGGTTTTCGCCAGCAAGGGTCAATAGGCCGGCAAATACATCAGCCAGCGAGTTTGATTCAGGCACTAACAGATCAGACTCAGGGTGTTCGTAGGTCGGACTGGTCGGATCGCTCAATGCGGCGTGTACGCCCAAATAGGCTGCGTGATCGCTGACCATCAAGAAATCCAATGGTGCGCCGCTGAGGCGCAATATGCTGCCATCTACATGGGGTATTGCCTCTCCCTTGGCGTAGCGGTATGCGTCGTCCGGTGTGGTACGGACACCACCAGACATGAACGCGTCCATCGAATAATGGGTATGGATATGGGTATCGCCGAAAAATGCCGACCTTTGCGGCGTCTTGTGTTCGCTTGGCCAAACGCTGCTGCTAAGTAAAAGGACCAAGGTCGAGCACGCAGTGCCAAGGCCAACATTAGATCGCTTGATAAGATCAGTTTTTAACATCCAATCCCCTCCCCAGAGTTTTGGTTGTGATCGTCGTCGTATCGACACGACTCTGGGACTATCAAAGCAGCACCCGAGGTTGTCAACGTAGGTGCCGCCGATCGGTGCTTCCCCAATGCACTGCTTTTAGGCCGTCTAATTGGCTCGGTAAGTGATCTCTGCGGCCAAGGTGGCTATACTCCCCGCCCTGCTGCCCGGGTGGTGAAATTGGTAGACACAAGGGACTTAAAATCCCTCGAAGGCAACTTCGTGCCGGTTCGAGTCCGGCTCCGGGCACCATATCTACTTAGAAAGTCTTCACAAGTCTCTGAATTTGCTCACGTTTTCATCAACGCGGACTCAGGCGGTAGACAAAGTGGTAGACATTTCTCATCCCCAATACACCTATAC
>ERZ802830.3314-NODE-3314-length-13812-cov-6.16341_pt1 | contig 13812 bp, 14 predicted proteins | sample MGYA00345654_ERZ802830 | MGnify/ENA primary metagenome ERZ802830 (study PRJEB30503, sample SAMEA104212375) | marine metagenome | biome: Westerlies Biome; feature: [SRF] surface water layer (ENVO:00010504) within the epipelagic zone...; material: water... | reverse complement strand
GACAATTATTGTCCCTGCCGATGATTGCTATCGGTGCCGCTATTATGATTTGGGCGTATCGCCGCGACGCGAAAAAATAGGACGTTTTGCATGCAGCAGTATTTGGATCTTTTGCGCGATATTCGGGACACGGGAGTGGACCGAGGTGACAGAACCGGCACAGGAACGCGGTCAGTATTTGGCCGCCAGTTACGCTTTGACTTGAACGACGGTTTTCCTGTCTTAACGACGAAGAAAGTGCACTTTAAAAGTGTCGTCAATGAGTTGATCTGGTTTTTAAGTGGCGACACCAACACCAAGTGGTTGCGTGAAAATGGGGTTTCTATTTGGGACGAATGGGCGACTGACGCGGGTGATTTGGGCCCTCTCTACGGCGCTCAGTGGGTCAAGTGGCCAACCCGAGACGGTGGCGAGATTAATCAAATTGATTACGTGCTTGAGTGCCTCAGGAGTCGTCCTGAGAGTCGACGTATTCTTTTCCACGCCTGGAACGTTGAGTATCTGCCGGATGAGGGCCTGTCGCCCCAGGAAAATGTAGAGGCGGGGCGCATGGCCTTGCCGCCGTGCCATTTGCTCTACCAGTTCTATGTTGCTAACGGCCGTCTTTCAGCGATGCTCTACATTCGCTCAAGCGACGCGTTTTTAGGCTTGCCGTTTAATATTGCCTCGGTCTCGCTCCTGGTTCATATGTTGTGCCAGCAAGTGGGCCTTGAGCCGGGCGAAGTGATCGTTACCATGGGCGACTGCCACCTTTACAGCAACCATGCCGAGCAAGTGGAGACCCAGCTTTTGCGACATCCCAAGGAGCGTCCAAGTCTTCGCATCCTCCGCAAGCCAGAAACCATCTACGATTACTGCTTTGAAGATTTTGAGCTTGTTGGATACGACCCCGAACCCAATATTTCGGCCCCTGTGGCAGTGTAGCCATGAGAGAGTCTGACTCATTACCGGTCTCCATTGTTGTGGCCGTCGCGGATAACGGTGTCATTGGGCGCGGCAATGCATTGCCATGGGACCTTCCCGACGATCTTCAGCACTTTAAGTGCACGACCATGGGTCGCCCGATTGTGATGGGTCGTACAACGTTTGAGTCGATCGGCCGGCCGCTGCCGGGGCGTCTTAATATTATTTTAACGCGCGACCCGTCTTGGACGGCCCATGGTGTGTCTGTTGCGTCATCTATAGAGCAGGCTATTGATCTTGCAGAGGGTCAGGCCTTTATTGACGGTGCTGACAGCGTCATGGTCATTGGTGGTGCGGAAGTTTATCGCCAAGCATTGCCCTTTGCCTCGCGAGCGTTCGTTACTCGGGTCCATGGGCAGGTCGACGGCGATGCCTTTTTCGATCTCGACGAAATCGCGAGCTGGCGAGAGGTTGCTCGAGAGCGGGTCCCGGCTGGTGGGCGCAATAGCCATGACTTTTCCGTTACTCGGCTCGAAAACCCGTAATAAGCTCAATATTTATCGAATTAAGTCGGATTAACTTTCTAGAGGCGTTGCACTGCAACATTCTAGGCTATAAAGTTTCAGTCCCGTTGATCCTAAGGCTAAAAAAGATCTGCGGCCGGACTTAAACCGTACCGACGAAAAACGGACCACTTGTGGACCACGGACTCTTTTGCGTGAGGAAATACGAATCCCATGACTAACACTCGGATTAAAACTCTTGTTGGCGTTGCGACTATCGTAGCCAGTTTCGTGGGTGGTGCAGCTTATGCTAAAGCTGACTCACTCGAAGATATTATGCAGGTTGGAATTGACCGCACTAAAGCCGCACTTACTTCGCAGGGCAAGATCGATCGCTTAGCGGACGAGACGCGCGACCTACTGGCCGATTACAAGACTGTGATGAAGCAGGTTGAAGGTCTTCGGGTCTACAACGCCCGCTTAGATCGCCAGATTGCGAATCAAGAGCGTCGCATTAGCGACATCGATCAGTCCATTTCAGACGCGGCGATTATTCAACGACAAATTCCGCCACTAGTGACGCGAATGCTCGATGGTTTGGATCAGTTCATTGACCTGGACATGCCATTTGACCTGTCGACACGTAAGGGCAACATTGAAGCCGTACGCGCTAATTTAGATCGCTCGGACGTGACCTCGGCTGAAGCGTTCCGCCAAATTCTCGAGCTGTACTCCATTGAGCTTCAGTACGGTCGCGGTATCGAAGCGTACTCAGACACCATCGCAGTTGATGGCGCCGAGCGTGAAGTGGATATGCTCCGCATTGGGCGTGTCGCGTTGGTTGCTCAGACCACCGACGGTGCTGAAACACGCGCATGGGACAACGAATCGCGCGCGTGGGAAACATTATCTTCAGCAGATTACTCTGCGGCCGTTCGTAAGGCTGTCCGCATTGCCAAAAAGCAGGCAACGATTGAACTTTTGAACATGCCTATCGCAGCTCCGGAGGCTAACTAAAATGAATGCTAAGTTTTTGACAGCAACGACCTTTGTCATTGCAGGTTTGTTCGCAAGCATTGCAGTCGCGCAAGACGACGCAGCCGCTCCCGAAGTTCCGGCAGGCCCTACTCCGCAGGAAGTGGCCGCGCAGAACATGAGCGACCTTCTTGATCTGGTCAAGCAGGGCCGATCGCGGGCCGATGGTGAAAACCGTGCTCGAGAACAGCGCTTTTCTCAAGATAAGTCGAATCAGCAGTCCGAGCTCAATCGCGCAGAGCGAGAGCGCACTGCAGAAGAGCGACGATCGGCGCGCCTTGAGAAGAAGTTTGAAGATAACGAGCTACTGATTGCCGCGAAGCAGGAGAAGCTTAAGGAGCGTTTAGGTACGCTTGGTGAGTTATTTGGGCACTTGACCGCGGCCTCTGGCGATCTAGCGTCAAATATTGAGGTGTCACTCGTCAGTTCAGAGTATCCGAACCGCGAAGGCTTTTTGAAGGACCTCATTGCGAAGATGACCGGCTCCGATCAGCTGCCTCAAATCGAAGAGATTGAGCGCGTGTGGTACGAGCTGCTTAACGAAATCACGCAGCAAGGTGTTGTTTCCCGATTCACTGCTGATGTTGCCACACCCTCGGGTGAAATCGCCAGCCGCGACGTGGTTCGTGTTGGCGCGTTTAACATCGTCGATGTGAACGGCAACTACCTGTCCTACGGGAATGACAAGCTTGCTGAACTACCACGCCAGCCCGGCGGTAGCTCCGTTGCCGACGCAGCAGCCCTTGCTGATGCAACTGGCGGACTCAGTGCGTTCGGCATCGACCCTACAGGCCCCACTGGCGGCTCATTCCTCGCGGCAATCATTGACACGCCAACGCTCGAAGAGCGGTGGCATCAAGGTGGTTACGTCGGTTATGCAATTACTACCGTGGGCGCTTTTGCCTTCTTGTTGGCCATTGTTCGCGTCATCATGCTAACGATGATGGGTGCGGCGGTGAACAGCCAGCTTAAGTCAGGCGAAGCGAAAGCAAATAATCCGCTGGGTCGTGTGCTTCTGGTCAGCCAAGAAAATCCAAACATTGATACAGAGACGCTTGAGCTGAAGATGGCGGAAGCGGTACTTCGTGAGACGCCTAAGCTAGAATCCGGTTTGACTCTGCTGAAAATTATCGCAGCGGTTGCACCGCTCATGGGTCTACTCGGAACGGTCACGGGTATGATTGTTACCTTCCAGGCCATCACGATCTTTGGCGCAGGTGATCCTAAGGCGATGGCCGGCGGTATCTCGAGCGCACTGATCACCACGGTTCTGGGTCTTTTGGTTGCGATTCCAACCGTACTGCTGCACACCGTTGTCAATGGTCGGGCTCAGAAGATCATGCACATTCTCAACGAGCAGGCGACGGGCATCGTTGCTGAGCGTGCTGAGGCTGCGGGTAATTAGTCGGTAAATTGGACGGAGTAACAGCCAATGGCAGAACTGCTCGATACCATCATGGCGTTTATGGACAAAGGCGGCAATGTTCTCTGGATCATTGCTACCCTCGTTTTCTTCATGTGGACACTGATTGTCGAGCGCTTCATCTACTTTTTGGGCGGAGGCTGGAAGTCGGATCGACTGCTCGCTGTCGACGCCTGGGAAGATAGAGGAGAGCGCAAGTCTTGGAACGCGAAACAAATCCGTTCGAAGTTACTCTCGGAAAGCCGCAGTGTTATTAACGATAATATGGCGTTAATAGCGACCTGCGTTGCCCTCTGCCCATTGCTGGGTCTGTTGGGCACCGTCACGGGAATGATCGAAGTCTTTAACGTGATGGCGGTGACCGGTGGTGGCGACGCCAAGTCGATGGCGGGAGGCGTAGAGCGCTCAACCATTCCGACGATGGCGGGTATGGTCGCCGCGCTTTCAGGTTTGTTTGCCAATACGCAGCTCCAACGGATGGCGTTACGCGAGCAGCAGCTTCTTGAAGACCAATTGACATCAGACCACTGAGTGGCCAGTTGAGGATTTTTAAGTGAGAAAAATTGGAAAACCACAAGCTGAAGAGGGTGCAGAAATTGATCTGACACCCATGCTTGATGTCGTGTTCATTATGCTGATCTTCTTTATTGTTGTTGCCTCGTTTTTGAAGGAGGCGGGTATTGAGATTAATCGTCCTGATGACAACCAGCCTCAGGACCCGAATGACTCGGTCAGCATTGTTGTCGAGATTTCCGCCGATAATCAGTTGTGGATGGAGAACCGCCGTGTCGATGTGCGCGCTGTGCGGGCTAATATTCAACGACTGTTGGCGGAAGACCCGGAGGCTCCTGTCACTATTAAGGTAAGCAAAGGAGCAACGTCGGGTGTCGTGGCGGATGTCGCAGATGCGGCACGAGAGGCCGGCCAATACAATGTAAGTTGGGCGACGGACAAGGGCTAAGGTATGAGTTTAAGAGATCGAGCCGGCAGGTCCGCTGGCGCACAAGAAGAAAGTCAGATCGATCTGACGCCCATGCTGGACGTCGTTTTTATTATGCTGATCTTCTTCATTGTGACTTCTTCTTTTGTGAAGGAGCCTGGTGTAGAGATCGACAAGCCCGGTGCAGGAACGACTGAGGCATGCCCCAATGGCACCATTATCTTTGCCGTAGATAACCAAGGCAAAATTCACTACAACAAAAACGAAATTAAGCTTGAGCGCGCTAACTTTTTTGCCAAGGCAGCGAAAGACGAGACACCAAGAGCGAATATCGTCATTCAGGCTGATGAGGAAAGCCCGGCGTACGTGGTCGAGCAATTATTTGATACTTTGCGCAGTACATTTTCTGCGCCTCCCTGTGTTTCGACATTAGATGAGTAAGAGAATGCCAGCAACATTGCGATCAATCGTTGGAGCTGTTGTAGCGATTCCTATCGCTATCGGCCTGTTTTACGTCATGCAGAGCTTAGTCACGCGTGATTTTGAACAGGAAGACGTCAAGGCCAGAAAAATTGCCGATATCGTCGTTCCGGATAAGGTTATTGAAACCAACCTAAAAGAAGTGCTTCCAGAGAAGGTCGAAGATCCCGACGAGCCTCCGCCCGATATGGAGCCTTTGGATTTCGACACGGATCTCGATATGAGCACGGCGAATATGGCACCGACGGTTACGATGAATGTCAGCATCAATGCGTCCGGACTGTCCTCCGGGGACGGCGAGTATTTGCCAATTGTGAAAGTTGCGCCGATTTATCCACGTCGTGCGCAGACGCGCGGTATCACCGGTTTTTGCATTGTCACGTACACCGTGACAACAACCGGTGCGATTCGCGATCCGTACGTGGCTAGCGAAACTGATTGCTCGCCCAAAGGTATTTTTGAACGCGCATCGGTCAAAGCGGCACTTAAGTTTAAGTACAAGCCTCGGGTCGTCGACGGAGATCCGATTGAAGTTGCGGGTGTGCAAAACAAATTCACTTACGAGCTCGAGGGAGGTCGTCGCTAATGGCTTCATTGCTGAAGTTCTTCCGGCACACAGTTATCACCACCTTTATGGCGGTGTCTGTTGTTGCGGTATTGGTGGTTGCTGATCAGGCCGCAGATCTGAGGCTGGTAGCAGACGCGTCGGCTCAAGATGCGCCTAAAAAGAAAGAGCGCGAAACGCGAAAAACACCGGCGCTTAGGAATAATATTTACGAGAAGCTGGCCGAAGCTCAGGTGTTTGCGGAAGCGCAGCAGTTCGCTGAAGCTGAAGAAGTGCTCAATGAGATGCTGGACGCCACCAGCAAGAAAAGTAAGCTCAACAAGTACGAGCTCGCAAATGTTTACAACACGTACGCTTACCTTCGTTATGCCGTAGAAGACTACGCCGGAGCCCTGAACTACTACCGAAAGGTCATAGACCAGCGCCCTGAAATTCCGCTGGCGCTTGAGATTGGTACGCTGTACACGGTCGCGCAGTTATATTTTCTGCAGGAAGAGTGGCAAAAAGGCATCGATACCCTTAATCAGTGGATGGCGGCCAGTGATAATCCAAGTACGAACGCCTATGTGTTACTTGCAAACGGTTATTACCAGTTAAAAGATTACGATAAGAGCCTGTTTAATATAGAAACAGCGATTGAGCGTGATCAAGCTGCGGGGAAGTTACCGAAGGAGCAGTGGTACAACTTAGCGCGATTTATCTATTTCGATCGAGACCAATACCGCAAGGCGCTCGATATTCTCGATATCCTCATCATGTACTACCCTAAAAAGTCGTACTGGCTTCAGGCGTCTGCGCTTTACAGCGAGTTAGGCGACGAACCTCGACAGCTCGCAATGCTCGAAGTCTCTTACGAGCAAGGCTTGCTCGATCGGAGTCAGGACATTGTCAATCTTGCATCAATGTACTTGAACGCTGAGGTCCCTTACTGGGGTGCCAAAGCCATGGATACTGGGTTCAGCGATGGGATCGTCGAAGAGGAGTCCAAAAACTACGAACTGGCAGGCGCCGCGTGGCGACAGGCTCAGGAAGTTGAGAAGAGTCTGCCAATGCTAGAAGCAGCTGCTTCGACCTCTGAAAAAGGTGAGCTTTACGCGCGATTGGGCAACGTTTACCTCGACGTCGACAAGAATAAGCAAGCGATTGAGGCGTTAAAGAAAGGTTTAGACAAGGGCGGGATTAAACGCTCGGACCAAGCGCAGCTCGCACTCGGCATGGCTTATTTCAACTTGGGTGAGTTTAATGCCGCACGTCGGGCGTTTCGTGATGCGCGAAAGGACAAGCGGGCCCGCACCTACGCGGATCAGTGGCTCAAGTACATTACCAGCGAAGAGCGACGCCTTGAGGAACTTGCAAAAGATCTTGGGTGAATGTCTTAGGGATGCACAAAAAGAAAAGGCCGCTTAAAAAGCGGCCTTTTTTTTAGAGGGAAAAGAAATTTAAACAGGAACTACGTTCTCTGCTTGTGGTCCTTTTTGGCCAGCTGTGACTGTGAATTCGACTTTTTGACCATCGGCTAAAGTTTTGAAGCCATCGCCGTTAATCGCGCTGAAGTGAACAAACACGTCGGGTCCGCCTTCTTGCTCAATAAAACCGAAACCTTTGGTTTCATTAAACCACTTAACGGTACCTGTAACTGTAGACATACTGTTTTACCTATCGTTTAAAAATGTAACAGTGCATAACGCACTAACTCGGCCAGAAATTACAAAACAACCTCTGAGCGGACTGACACTATAGGGGCTCAAGAGCCTCACGTCTAATGAACCTTTTATGGCGTTGTCACTTTTTAACCTATTGACAATAGTTTTATGGAGTTTGTGGCGCCTGCTTTTCCAATTAATGTCCCCATTGTCATGAGGATATGGTCGCCTTTCGTGATAAATCCGGCATCGCTTAAGAACTCCATCGTGCGTGACTCGATGTCTTGAGGATCGAATGCCGTAATGTCAAAGTAAAGCGGTATGACCCCTCGGCACAGCGCCAGGCGCTGTAGCGTTTCAGCGTTGCGGCTCAGTGCAAATATGGGCAGGCCCGAACTCAGCCGTGACATTAAGGTCGGGGTACTCCCAACCTCCGTGTGAGTTGCGATACCCCGCACCCCTGGGAAGTGATTGGCGCCGTACATCGCAGACAGCGCAATGGTCTCTTGCGGCGATCTAAATTCGCGATCTTGTCGGTAGCGCGACTTGCGTGCTATCGGATGGCTCTCTGCGCCGACGGCTGCGTTGGCCATCGCGCGGACCACCTCAACAGGGTAGGAGCCGACGGCCGTTTCTGCAGACAACATAACAGCGTCCGTACCATCCAGAACGGCGTTAGCCACATCAAACACTTCGGCACGCGTTGGCATGGCGTTGCTGATCATTGACTCCATCATTTGTGTCGCGGTAATGACCATTCGGTCTCGTTTGCGGGTTCTAGAGATCAGGTCTTTCTGAATACCAATCAGCTCAGCATCGCCAACCTCAATACCTAAGTCACCGCGTGCCACCATAACGCCCTCGCAGGCGTCGATAATACTGTCGAGTAGGTCGTTATCAGCCACCACTTCGGCGCGCTCAATCTTAGCGATGATCGCCGCAGTAATCCCAGCGTCCGTCAACAGCGCGCGTGCCTCTTCGATATCGGCGACCGACGCGACAAAGGATACCGCCACAAAATCGGGTTTGATGACCTCCATAGCACGGATGTCTGCTTTGTCTTTCTCGGTCAGCGCAGGCGCAGCGATGCCGCCACCAAGCTTGTTAACCCCTTTTCGTGAGCTCAACTTGCCACCCACAAGGACCGTACAATCGATGTCGGTAGCCGTTGCACTATCGACGCGCAGCCGCATTTTTCCGTCATCTAAGAGGAGTATGTCGTCGACGGCCACGCTTTTGGGTAGATCTTGATATTCAATACCGACGCCTGAGGCGTCACCACTTTCGGAGTCAATCGAGAGGCTTAACCGAAATGCGTCGCCCGCGGTCAGATCCACCTGACCGTGTGCGAAGCTAGCAACGCGTATTTTGGGTCCTTGGAGGTCAGCAAGGACGCCCACATAGCGGTCCTGATGTCTCGCTTGTTTTCGAATTGTGTGAGCGACACGTTGATGATGCTCTGACGAGCCATGGCTGAAATTTAATCGGAAAACATCGACTCCAGCGGCGATGAGACGACCAATCATCTCTTCGCTGTCACTACCAGGGCCAACTGTGGCTACGATTTTTGTTCTGCGGTGTACGCGGTGGGCGTCATTTAACACTAAGTTTATTTCCCCAAAAGTTGAAGTAGCGCTCGTGTTTGATCTGGAAAGTCTGAAAAAGCGCCGTCGACACCTAAGTCGATGAAGAGCTTTTTGTGAAGTGAGGCGAAGTCTACACCGGGTAAAGATTCGGAATCTGCACGTAGCGTGTAGGGATGTAAAAAAAGACCAAGCTTTTTTGCTTCTTTGAGCATTTCGCTTGGTGCGCCGTGGTCATCTTCGAGAAGACTGACGTCTGGGCCGATACCGTGCGCATACTGGGCGATCTGGTGAATACCCTCTGAAGTGTGCATGATCTGCACATCGCCACGCATACCAAGGATGGTTTCCGTCAAAATCAGTTGCACCCTAGGGCCTTTGAAGATGCCGTCGGATCGAACGCGTTTGAGTGTTACGGGATCGAAGCACTGAATCACTGTTTCAGGGTTGTCGCCCAGTCGGTCGTACTCTCTCAGTACTTGCAATACCGATGCGTAGAGATCGGCGCCCTCAGACTCGTGAAATTCGGGTCGCTTTAATTCGATATAAAGTCCTGCGCACTTTCCTGTGTTGGCGTTCAGAGTGTCGACTAGCTCGATTTCCTCCGCCAGAGTAGGGACCTCGAAGTGAACCCCTTCACCGCTGTACCGGTCTGAAAAAATGGCTTTTCCACTGAGGTCTGTTCGCTCATGCGCCGTCAGCTGTTTAATTTCGGCAAGTGTAAAATCGATGGCATAAAAGAGACCATCGTCTCGTTGCCTGCCTTCAAAGAGAGACGCAACATTGGTTGTGAGTTCTAAGGTGACGTCATGGAGCACTATTGGAATGCCGTCTGCGGTGAGGACGACGTCTTGTTCGAGGTAGTCAGCGCCCTGCTGATGCGCCAATTCGACTGCTTGGAGGGTGTGCTCGGGTAAATAACCACAGGCCCCTCGATGTGCAATAACCGCTGGATTTGCCATTGTCGACATGTCGAGACTCACTCCCTCACCCGGTCAAGCCGCAGACAGCACTCGTTTATTGAGCCTGATGTCTCGCCTTTTTATATCGATGCTTGCTATTGTCTTTGGCGCACAGTTTACGCGCTTTAACGGGGTTGTCGTTGGTTTCTTGACCATCAGCCCTATCGTTCCCCGCGCTTTGGGTTGCAATGGGACGCGCGTTGACCGCACGATATCGCGATATGAAACGGGGCTGGGGTTTTCGAAATAAACCCTGTATTTTTCCAGCTTAAGTGTTCAGTAACCTTGGGCGTTGTTTGAGCCACGCTGGTGTTAAATTAATTGGAGATTGTTAGGTGAGTGATCGTCCGGCTAGCCGAAGAGCATCAAACCCGCCGCTGGGTTATTCGAAAGAGTGCCACTTAACCGAGGCTAAACAAATTCGGTTGGTTGCGGAGTTTCATGCGAATCGCATTCGGCCCAGCCGTATCGCCTACCGATTAGGTATTGATATTGCGTTGATTGACGCCTTAATTGCGGGCGACTATCAGCCTCAATTTTTTAATGAGCAGCTGGTGTCGGCGCAAAAACGCCGACGTGATCACCGCGTCCGTTCGTCTGAGCGTCTGCGCGGACAAGCAGCCTATGAAATTAGAGCTAAAGCACAACGTGATTTTGACGCGTCGCTCGCACAGCTTTAAACACATTTCGAATAACACGAATAACAGGGAGACCCTATGACTGGATTAGAGCGTTGGCATCATGTGATGCGCGAGGGAGATATGAACACCCTTTACGACCTCCTGCACCCTGATTGTGTATTTTTGTCGCCTGTGGTCCACACGCCTCAGGTGGGACGCGATATTACCTACGCGTATCTGCGTGCTGCGAATAAGGCCCTCTCCGAAGATTTCCAATACGTCCGTGAAGTGACTCAAGAAAACTACGCCATTTTAGAGTTTACGGTCATGGTTGATGGTGTTTTTGTAAACGGCGTGGACATGATTACCTTTGAAGGCGATCAAATTATTGAGCTCAAAGTCATGGTTCGCCCTCTTAAGGCGGTTAATGCTGTTTGGAAGCAAATGGGGGAAATGCTTGAAGCGCTGAAAGCGGGTTGACGAGTCGTGCGCTGATGTTAAAAAAAGGGGTTGTCCTGAGTTAGGACAACCCCTTTTTTGTTGCTCAGATAGTATTGCGTATCAGAAGGAAACGCTGGCCTTTACACCCAGGTTGCGACCGGCAAGTGGCACTTCATTTTTAACAAACGAGGTGTGACTGCGAGCGACTTCATCGGTTAAGTTTCGCCCAAATGCACTGATTGTCAGGACGGCTTCGTCACCTAGATCGATACTGTGTGACAAGCGTGCATTAACTAACGTGTATCCTGATGTCGGTGTTTCAAAACTGCTGATTGAGTTTTGGCTACCCACGTCTTGGAGCTCCAACAAGGCACGCGATAAACCTCGGCGGTAGTCCACAGCCAATACGTTTCTTGACGGTGTAACGCGAGGCACGCTACCGCCTCGTGCGAAGTCGGCTTTAACCTGATCGCGTTGAAGACGAATTTCCATTTCGCCACCAGCCACATTAAAACGTCGTCCGATCTCTATTTCATAGCCACTGAAGGTCGCATCATTTTGCATGTACTCGGCAAGCATGAGGTCACCGTGCTCGACATGCTCTTCCTCGTGATCGTCGTCGCCTGCCTCATGCTCCTCGTGTCCTTCTTCAGACTCATCTCGTAAATAAATGTAGTTGTCGACATCGTTTCGGTAGATCGAGGCGTTTGCGAACCAGGTGTTGTCGTCGTAGCGGAGATTGAAGTCGAGGTTGTTGGATCGCTCCATATCGAGGTTAGCGTTACCCACTTCATAGCGGGCCACGGCTAAGTGCTCACCGTTGATGAACAACTCCATAGCAGACGGCGTTCGATTGACCAGCGCGATGTTAAGCGATGCGTGCAGAGAATCGGTCAGTTCACGGCCGATCGTGACCGCGCTACTAAGCGACTGATCTTTGAAGGTAAAGGGCTCGAGCTCAAAGCTACCGTGTTCATCATGGTGCTCCTCTTCCCCTTCATGCTCGTCGTCGTGGTGCTCTTCTTCGTCTTCATGCTCGTCGTCATGATGCATCTCGCGAATCATCCCCTCTCGCTCAACATCGTCCCAGCGGGCACCAAAGTCGATATCAAACCCTGCGGTTTTGAAACCCGCAAACGCGCCGAGCGTCGTCTCACTCGACTTAACCGGCTCCATAAAGGCTTCTTCGCCAAGAACAGCAACTTTCTCTGTGACTTGGTTCAGGACGATGCGCCGCGGGTGCTCCGCGCTACCCAAATTAAAGACTATTTGCACTTCGGTCGAGTCGTTGGTGAAGAAAGTGGGCTCCTCGGAGTGACCTTCGTGTTCATCCTCATGCTCGTCTTCATGTTCGCCCTCTTCATGCGCCTCTTCCGCATGCTGCTCAAAGAGTGTGTAGTCTGTGTCTCGGACGCTAAACTGGATGCTGTTAAGAAGGGCACCGTTCAGATTGAGCTGACCTTCGAGGGTAATAACCTCGGAGTCTGTTTTAGAGACAATGCGCTCACCCTCGTGCTCCTCTTCATGACCACCGCCGTGGAAGGGAATACCGTAGGTGTAGCTGAGGTCTTGATACGAAGCGCCGATGTAACCCCAGTCGCCCGTCTTTGAAAGTCCAAATCGATGGGTTTTGGTCTCGAAGTCTGAGTTCGCAAGCGTGCCCATATCCTCGTCGTGCTCGTCGTGCTCGTCGTGCTCGTTGTGCTCGTCCTCATCATCATGTTCGTCGTGCTCTTCATCGTGAAGCACTGCGCCGCTGGGTATCTCGTAATCTTGTGCGTCAAACCTATTAAAGCTGTAGCTGAAGTTAAAGCCGGCAATATTCTGTTTTAGGGCCGCGGTAAATCCTTCACCTTTATTACCTGTTTGCTGTTCGGCAGACAGGGTGACTAAGGGTTCCTCAATATCGGTCCGCGCGATCGTGTTATCAACGATATTGATGATCCCGCCACTGGCACCGTTACTGTGTAGCAGTGCTGCAGCACCGCGTACGATCTCGATTTGCTCAATGTTGCTCAGGTCCAGGTCGACGGGGTGGTCCGGTCCAATACCCGACACGTCCCTGACGACCATATTGTTCTGCAAGACCTTAACCCGGTTGCCTGACATGCCGCGTATGACGGGTTGTCCCACTGCAGGGCCAAAATTATTCGATGAAACACCGAGCGTGGTGCTTAAGTGCTCGCCCAGAGATTGGCTGAGGTTCTGAGTGATGTTATCACCTGAAATGACCTCAACCGAGCTCTCATTTTGTCCTTGAACTTGGTGTGTGAAGGATGATGTAACGACGATTTCTTCTAACGTCGTCTCTTGTGAAAACGCGAGTGGTGCGAATATAAGCGCCATCGCTAAGTAGGCAAAACGTGCCATAAACTAGCTCCTAGTCAATAAATGAATCAAAAAAGTGGATTTGATTCAGATACGTGGCGGAGCTCTACTCGAATAGTTGTTAAACGCTGGCGCGACGGGACAGACAGGTCTATCGCCAATTGTTACCCGTGCGGTGTGCTTTGGGACTGTTGTGTTCGATGACGCATCTGCCGCGGAAACGACATTACAGCCGTAGCATTCCACGAGCTCATGTGCGCTATCCGGTGCTAGTTCATGGGTTGAGGCGTGCGCAAACGACCCAACCACCAATAAGGCGGCCAGCAATGTCGAAATAAGCAGTCTCAGCTTCAATGAGGTTTCCTTTGCTCTGTTGGCTTGGCTTC
>ERZ802830.3312-NODE-3312-length-13817-cov-15.1595_pt1 | contig 13817 bp, 11 predicted proteins | sample MGYA00345654_ERZ802830 | MGnify/ENA primary metagenome ERZ802830 (study PRJEB30503, sample SAMEA104212375) | marine metagenome | biome: Westerlies Biome; feature: [SRF] surface water layer (ENVO:00010504) within the epipelagic zone...; material: water... | reverse complement strand
TCGGCGTAAAACACATGTCGATGCTGGCGGGAATAGTTTTCTTCACCCACCAGCTTGGCTCCTTCGCTGGGGGCTGGATGGGAGGTTGGCTTTATGACCGGACGGGCAGCTACGATATCGCCTGGGGCATTGCGATTGGCCTGAGCATTGTTGCGGCTGTCTTAAACTGGCCAATCACGGAGCGAACACTAGCGGAGCGGAGAGCCGCGATATGAGTTCTAATTCGATATTCCAAGTGGTCGCAGCAGCGTCTTTAGTTACGCTGTTAGCATTGCTATTCTTACTATATCAGAACCCACTGTTCGAGATTTATCTGACCAACTGGGGGATTTGTTAGTATATTTTCCCAAGAGCAGTCATAGATATATTTCGCAGCATCCGTCACTATGGGCTCTAAACAGCCATTCGCTGCAATCCGATTAAATGTCTGCAATGCGGGACGAAGCGGCCTTTTGCAGGCGCAGCGAATGCTCACGCAGCATTTGTTCGCGAATTCGGCACAAGAAATTCAATAATGCGGTGATTTTCTCCGAACCGGCTATTCAATCGCATCAGAACTGGAAGGCTCCAAACTACCATTCACGCATTTTATCTGAAGGTATTGTTTGCGATAAAACGTTGTCCACCAAAACTATCCAAGTTGATTGTTCCAATTTTCGAATGTGCACCAACAGGGTAAGTGACCCACCGTTGATTTTCCGTTGAGCGGCGGTATATTCCACAGATGGTGCAAAACAATTTAGAAAAGCCCAAACGGGCAACCTCGACTGTCGGGCACACTGATCACAATAATGACTGGCGTTCCTACATGCGTGTGCCAAATATGCCCGGCTTGGATGAGATTGCCACGGACCGGCCTGGAGACGGTGTCTCGCCGCAGGCAATGCTCGCTTCAGCATTTGTTCTTGCCAAGATTGGCGATCCGACTGGAGCGCGCGAACAACTAAGACACATGACGTCCGCGACTGACGAAACTGATCCTGCTGTTGGGACGCACGCTGCGGACCTGCTGCTTGTTGATGCCCATGTCAGGGTATACGAGGACCGCGCTCTGACCGAGGAGCACTCGGCGCGTTTGAAAAGATTGTTGTCGACGCTACCGGCGAGTGATCAGGTCGGTCAAGCACTAACGTTCAATCACCTGTCCACTGCAGCGCTTCATCGCGGAGAATTCGACCGCGCGCAGGATCATGCTGAAAACGCAATTCGGCTTTATCTGTTAGGCGGGGCGCAGTTCGGCTCGTTACACATGCATACCCATCTAGGACAAATTCGTATGATGCGCGGGGATCTGACCGGCGCCATAGCCCAATATGACCAGATGGAAAGAAGCCTAGACCAGTTGGATGGTGACCCGCAGGGGCTTCGTGCGATCTGTAAGGCGCTGAAATCCGAAGTTTACTACGAGATGAATAAAATGGGAGACGCTCAATCGCTGTTGACCGATGCGTTGACAAGTATCGAGCAAACGGATGCGTGGCTTGATGTTTTAGCGGCAACCTACCGCGTTCGTGCCCGACTTGCCTTTGTGCAGGCCGGACTGCCGGGTGCTTTAAGCGAACTTGCTCATGCAGATGCTGCGGCCCGCGACCGTCAGATGCCGCGTTTAGCGCGATTGATGGCCGTCGAGCGCATACGTGCGCTGACGCTCAGCGACGAGATCAAGACAGCCAACATCGAGATGCAACGTATTGGTTTGGACCCAGGAAAGCTGGATGCAAATCAGCCGCAAATGGATTGGGGTCTTCGCCACGGCACCACCAACGTTGCTATCGCCCGTTGGCTGGTTCGTGCCCGCCGCGCCAAACGTGCACTTGATTTTGTGGATCTGGCTGAAGAAAACGCGATCAGAGGCGGACAACTGCTGTCTCTGGCCAAACTCCGTGTGATCCGCGCTCAGGCCCATTTGCAGTTGAACGGGCGCAGCGACGCAACCAGCGCGCTTTTGTCGTCGATTCGCCTTCTTGGGAAACAGCCTTTTCGGCGATTTATTCTTGATGAGGGGCTGTCGCTTCAACCCGTAGTTCAGGCCGCTTTGGACGGCGAACGGGTGAAAGTACCCATCGACACGGTGCAACGCCATCAGCTGTCAGAAATCATGCATCATTGGTCATCGGGCGGAATTTCATCGACCGAGGGGCAATCACGCGACCGACAAGGTGATTCCAAGAGGCGGTATTTGGAGCTATTGGCGCAGGGTTTTTCCAACAAGGAAATTGGTCGCGTCATGGGGGTTTCTTCTAACACGGTCAAATATCATCTCAAACAAATTTACGGCGAATTGCAGGTTCATAATCGGGCGCGTGCGGTCAGTCAGGCGAGAATGCTGGGTATAATTGATGGCTAACTACCCGATTGGGTAGTCGTCTCCACATCACTTCTTAAGCAGGATCTTCCGCAAGAGAAACAGTTGGATCAGGGGGATTCGTTTTGAGCTGGGTCCACGTCATTACGCCAATCGTCACGACAGGCTTTCGCGTCGCTGCCTTGCCCGCACCAAACGGATGCAGAGTGACGAATTCTCAGATCAAACAGGGCCCGGCCTCGATAGAATCTGCGGTTGATGAAGTTCTGGCGGCACCCGGAGTGGTCGATTCCGCGATCAAGGCCGAAGAAGACGGCGTGCAGGCCGTCATAATTGATTGCATGCTCGATCCCGGCCTTGACGCGGCACGCGAGGCGGTCTCGATCCCTGTTATTGGCTGTGGTGAGGCTGCGATGCGAGCAGCAGGTACAAATTTCGCCATCGTGACAGTATTGCAGCGTCAAGAACGCGCCTTTGCCGATCTGGCGCGGAGATATGGGATGGCTGACCGGATGACTGAAATCATCGGTATCGGTGTCCCTGTTCTTGCCTTGAAATCGGACCGAAAGACCGCGCTCGCGGCGACTATCGAGAGCTCAAGGCGGGCCATGGAACGCGGGGCAACATCCGTTGTCTTTGGCTGTACCGGAATGCTTGGGTTTGCTGATGAAGTCAGTAGTGCCCTCTACGGGCTCAAAGTCATCGACCCTTTACCAAATGCTATAACAGCCGCCCATGAGGCGATCCAAAACAGTCAAACCACTGACAAAGCAGTCTACCCTTACCCGGACGCAAAACCCATCGTCGGTTTTCGTGAATGGGCAGCTTTGGATGCCTTGATGCGGAGCCAAGCGGATGACTAAAGCTACGGCAGTCAGGGCAAGCGGCCTTTCCCAACATCAATTTAAATGGCTTTTGGTCGTCCCGCTGGTCGCGTTTTTCGTGTTGTTCTTTGTGATTCCGGTCGGACTGCTGTTCGCAACGTCTTTCAATCCGGCGAAGGTCGGACAGGTTGCATTGGTTTCCGACCTGACGTTTGACAATTACATCCGCTTCTTCTCGCGTTCGAATTACCTAATAGCGGCGGGGCGATCGATCCTGCTGGCCAGCATCGTTTCTGTGATCACCTTAATCGTCGCCTATCCAATGGCTTTTGTGATTGCTAAAACAGAAAACCCGGCGCGAAACACCTTTCTGCTGATCCTCGTGCTGGCGTCGATGCAGTTGGACATGGTGATCCGACTGTATGGAATGATGGTGATTCTTGGCGACAATGGGCTGATCAACCAAATTCTTCAAAGCATGGGGCTGACGGATGGTCCGGTCGCGCTGATGTATAACTTTCGTGGCGTGGTCTTCGGACTGGTTCAGTTCGCGTTGCCTTTCATGATCCTGACCCTTGTTGGCGTGATTATGGGCATCCCGCCCAGTCTTGAAGAGGCCGCGCGCTCTCTAGGGGCCTCACGCCGAAGGGCGTTCATGCGGGTGACTTTACCCGCCTCAATGCCTGGCATTCTGTCGGGTTCCCTGCTGGTCTTTGCCTTGTCGATCTCGTCTTATATCGTACCGGCGCTGATGGGCGGATTTCGCGTCGGCGTCTTGCCGATCCACATCTATCAGCAGGTCGCTGAAAGCGCGCGGTTTCAGTTTGGAGCCACAATTGCCGTGATCCTGTTTTTGATCAGCGCCACGGCCGTCGCGGTTTATCTGAAACTGGGCAAAAGCAGTTCCGGTGGGCTTGCCTGATGGAACGCAAAATCCCGCTGCCTATGTTAATCCTTGCAATCTTGGGCTTTTGCTATCTGCTGTTTCCGATCCTTGTTGTGGTGCTTGCGGGCCTGACAACCGGAGAGTTCTTGACCTTTCCCCCCAAAGGATTGTCCCTGCGCTGGGTGATCTCTTTCCTGAACTCAGAAAAGTACCTCTCTGCCTTCTTCTTTTCGTTCAAGCTGGCCCTGATGACAATGATCGTCTCGACCATCTTAGGCACGGCGGCGGCCTTGTTTATTGCACGATCTCGCTTTGTCGGCCGCACCGCCCTCAGGGCCTTCTTCCTATCGCCCGTGGTCCTACCGGGCGTGGTCGTCGGGTTTGCCCTTTACGCCTTCTTTATCACCAGCGGATTGGGCATATCGCGCACGATCTGGGGCTTGTGGATTGGGCACATCCTGTACTCAACACCTTACGTTATCGGCACGGTCGGCGCATCGTTGGCAACATTCGATGTCTCGCTAGAAGAGGCCGCACGCAGCCTTGGTGCATCGCCCATGCGCGCCTTTCGCAAGATCACTTTCCCCAACATCGCCCAAGGCATTCAGGCAGGGTCAATCTTCGCCTTCATCGTCAGCTTTGGTCAGTTCGAGGTCTCGCTGTTCTTATCCGCGCCCAATTCCGAACCCCTACCCATCGCAATGTACAATTCACTGCGCTACAAATTTGAACCTGATGCCGCCGCCGCCGGCATCTTTGCCATCACCCTCGTTATCGCCTCGGTTCTTCTGACGAACCGGCTGGTGAACATCCGCCGATTGCTGGAACGGCAGGACGGCTAATATCAAAACCAACCAAAGGAGTAAGACAGATGACCATTGAAAAGAAACATAGCAGACGATTCATTTTGAAAGGTGGTGCGGCTCTCGGAGCGGCGGCAACCATCCCCAACATGTTCTACATCAACCACGCTTGGGCACAGGACGTCGTTTACGACGGCGAAGTGTTTGATGCGGGCGGTGCCACCCTGAATGTCGCGGAGTGGGGCGGCGGATGGGAAGAGTTTGTACGCAAGGGATTGACCGACCAGTTTGAAAAAGACTTCAATTGCAAACTGAACTGGGACAGCTCGTTCCCGTGGTTTCCAAAATTTGTTACCCAGGGTGCCAACGATCCGGTTTACGACGTGGCCAACTGGAACCTGCCAAACTTGATGCAAACCAATGCAGCGGGAGATTTTTTCTTAACAACAGAAGAAATCAAAGCTAACGTTCCTAACGCAGCCGATTGCTGGGACTTTGCCTTTGCCAGCGGGGCGGGTGTGACTTGGGCATATCAACCTTATGTATATGCCTACCGCACAGATCGTGGCGCGCCAGTCAGTAATTTCCGCGACTTCTTTGCGGAACGTTTCGTCAACAAACGCGGCACTTACGCCACCGAAAATGGGTTAATGCACGCATTTTTTATGGCGACGGCAAAGGAGTTCGGCAAGGATCAGTATGACATGGAAGCCGCTTTCACAGCTCTTGAGGGCGCCATGCCGATGAAGATCAGCGAATTCACATTCAACATGCTGTCGCTGTTGGAACGAGGCGAAGTTGATATCGCGGTACATATCGAAGGCGAGGCTTTGACGCTGAAAAAGCAAGGGGCGCCTGTTGATGTCTGGGAATGGGATAGCAAGCCAATTCTGACTCAGACCAAAACCATCAGCCGGTATTCGGATCCGATGCAGAAACGGCTTGCGCTTGCCCTGTTGAACCGCACGCTTTCGCCAGATTTCCTTGAGCCATTTGGCGAGGAATTCTTGTGGCGTCCGACCAATGGCAAAGCCGCCATGCCCTCCGCGCTTGCTGCCGAAGGGGCGACTAATACGGCTGATGCTGTATCCGCCTATTGGGTTCCAGACTGGGATTTCTTCGTGGAAAACAAGGCCGACATTACCGACAGGTTGAACCAGATCTTCGGTCTTTAAAAAATCATGACCGGGGGCATTGGTTCCCGGTCACGCCCTAAGGAAATCTGATGGTTTATGTAGAATTCAGCACGATCTCGAAACACTTCGGCACTTCGGTTGCCGTCGCGGATTTGGATCTGCAAATCGAGCAAGGTGAATTCTTTTCGCTGCTTGGGCCCTCTGGCTGCGGTAAGTCCACTACACTACGCATGTTGGCTGGGTTCGTGAAGCCGACCACAGGCCAAATCCGTGTCAATGGACGCAATGTGACGGCCTTGCCGCCAGAGGCCCGCGACATCGGAATCGTGTTCCAGAATTACGCAATTTTCCCGCATATGACCGTCTTTGACAACATTGCTTTCGGCCTTGTTGAACGCAAGTTGCCACGCGCCGAAATTAAGCAAAAAGTTGATGCTGCGTTGGCCGAAGTCGGCATGACCGGCTTCGAAGACAGGTACGAGCGAGAACTTTCGGGTGGCCAGAAACAACGTGTGGCGCTGGCCCGCGTGCTTGTGATCGAGCCTGAGATTTTGTTGCTGGATGAACCTTTGTCTGCGCTAGACAAGAAGATGCGCGAAGAGATGAAGTACTGGATTAAAAACATCCAAAAATCTGTTGGCATCACGACAATTTATGTGACCCATGACCAGTCCGAGGCGCTGACGATGTCAGATCGGATTGCCGTCATGGATCAGGGTCGCGTGCTCCAAATTGGCACCCCGGTCGAGATTTATGAACAGCCCGCCTCACGGTTCATCGCGGAATTTATTGGTGAATCCAATTTGTTGGACGGCACCGCCTTAGACGTTCACGGCGCGGTCTGTTCGATTGATATCGACGGCACCACCGTGACCGGACGGCTGACCCAGAACAATGCGGCCATAAAAGGTCAGGCGGTCACATTGCTTGTGCGCCCAGAAATGATCCGGCTGCATTCGCTGGATGCCAGTGAAAAGCCCAAACTGAACGGGACAGTCCGCGAAATCATCTATCAGGGGTCGGTTGTTCGCTACCGCATTCAGATTGGACATCAGCACGTGATGGTGGAGGTCGCCAACCGTCCCGATCTGGCTCGGCTCGATCTGGATGACGACGTTGAGGTCTACTGGAACGCGGATAGCGGTGTGGCGATGCCATGAAAATTGGTGTGGATGTCGGGGGCACAAACACCGATGCTGTTGTGCTGGGTCCAAATGGGGTACTTGGATGGCGCAAGACGCCGACCACGGCAGATGTTTATAGCGGCATTGTCGCGGCCATCACGCAGGCAATAGCTGACGCTTCGGTCGATAGCGCCGATGTGGATTGTGTGATGATTGGTACCACCCAGTTCACCAATGCCGTTATCCAACGCCGATCTTTACTGCCGGTTGGCATTATCCGTCTCGCGCTGCCTGCGACGTCGGCCATCCCACCGCTGACGGACTGGCCCGATGACCTGATCACCGAGATTGGCCGAAACGCGCATCTTGTTGGCGGTGGTTACGAATTTGACGGTAGAGAGATCGCGCCACTGGATGAAGTAGCAGTTGCCGAAGCTGCGCGGTCTTTCCGCTGCGATGGTATTCGAACGGCAGCGATTACCTCAGTGTTTTCGCCGATGAACGGTGACATGGAGCGCCGCGCAGCTGAAATTGTGCAAAACGAGGTGCCGGATATAGCAATTTCGCTGTCTTGCGAATTGGGCCAGTTTGGCCTGTTACCGCGAGAGAATTCCACGATCATTAATGCCGCACTTTCCGAACTATCCCGCCATGTGGTGCAGGCCTTCCGTCGCGCCTTGCAGGAACTAGCCATCAATGTGCCCCTGTTCATCAGCCAGAATGACGGCACCCTGATGCGCGCGGATGATGTGCAGCGGTATCCGGTGCTGACATTTGCATCTGGTCCCACCAACTCTATGCGAGGCGCGGTCTATCTGGCCGGGATTCAGGATGCGATGGTGGTGGATATTGGCGGCACGACCTCGGACATCGGCATGCTGCGCAACGGTTTCCCGCGCCAATCGACCAATTTTGTTGATGTGGGTGGGGTCAAAACGAACTTTCGCATGCCCGACGTCCTGGCAGTTGGTCTCGGTGGTGGAAGTCTTATCCGCGATCAAGGGCGACTGGTTGGACCGGACTCAGTTGGATACGAGCTGACCAGTCGCGCGCAATGTTTTGGCGGCGACACGCTGACGGCCACTGATATTGCCGCCGCTGGAGGGTGGGCCGATGTCGGAGACCGGTCGCTGGTTCGCGCAGACAAGGAAACCATTGACGCCGCCCGCGCATCGATGCGCCTATTGCTGGATATGAATGTCGAGCGCATGAAAACCGAAGCTGCCGACCTGCCCTTGCTGGTCGTCGGCGGCGGCGCAATCCTCGTGGATTGGCCGGTACAGTCGGTCTCGAATGTGCTGCGCCCCGAGTTCTCATCTGTTGCCAATGCCGTCGGCGCGGCCATTGCGCAAGTGTCAGGCGAAGTTGAACGTGTGGTGACCTTGAACGAAACTAATCGGAGGACGGTGCTGGATGACGCCCGCCAGGAGGCCAAAGACAAGACAATCAGCGCAGGCGCCACTGCCGCGAGTGTTGAGATTATCGAAGTGGAGCAGGTGCCAATCAGCTACTTGCCCGGAAACCCCACACGATTGCGCGTCAAAGCTGTCGGCGATCTACCAATATAGGAAGCCAAATGGAACTGAAATGCAAAGATGTTGACGATCTGTGTATCGGCGCAGCTTTTTTGGGCGCGGGTGGCGGCGGTGATCCCTATATCGGTGGACTAATGGTCAAACAGGAACTGGCCGCTGGACGGAGGATCGAGATTATTGACCCAGACGGGTTGGACGACTCCAAGCTGATTATCCCAACGGCAATGATGGGTGCACCCACCGTGTTGCTTGAGAAGATACCATCAGGCGAAGAGCCAATTCGCGCCCTGCGGGTTGTTGAAAACGAGCTTGGGCGACAGGCTGACGCGACTATGCCAACCGAAGTTGGCGGCATTAACTCGACCATACCGCTATTTGTGGGCGCAAGGCTGGGAATCCCCGTGGTCGATGCGGATGGTCAAGGGCGGGCTTTTCCCGAACTACAGATGGAGACCTTCGCCATCGAAGGTGTCAAAGGCTGCCCATTAGGGATTTCTGACGAAAAGGGTGACACGTCACTGGTTATGACGGATAACAATCATCGCATGGAATGGATCGCCCGCGGCATCACCATCCGCTTCGGCGGTACCGCATATTTCGCCAACTACCCTATGAGTGGCGCCGATGTGAAACGCAGCGCTGTCAAACACACTTTGACACTTGCACGGCATATTGGAGAGATTATCCGCAATTCCCGGTCCCGCAAGCAGGAACCCTTTGACGAATTGTGCCGTTTTCTGGCGACGACAAGTTATGCACTTGCCCGCGTTATCTTTGACGGCAAAATAACCGATGTGGACCGGCGCACAAGTGAAGGCTTTACCTTAGGCAGTGTTTCGATCGACAACCCGAACGGTCGCTGCGTCATCGAATTCCAAAACGAAAACCTCATCGCCCGCGCTGACGGCGATCTGCTGGCAATTGTGCCCGATATCATCTCAATTCTCGACGCAGAGACCGCAATGCCCATCACCAATGAAACTCTGCGCTATGGCCAACGGGTCAAAGTGATGGCTGTCCGGGTTCCGCCCATTATGCGATCTGAAGCTGCTCTCAGGCAGTTTGGCCCAGAAGCTTTTGGAATGTCAGAACCCTATTGCGCATTAGAGTGAAATTGAAAACTTTAAGACGGAAGTCAGTTTGCTGCGCATTATGCAGTTGGTAAAAAGGTCTAATTCACGCCGAATCGAGCTTTTCGGGCTAGTTTAAGAGATGTCCAACTGCGAACGTTACTCTGTTGCTGATTCTCTCGTCGATGATGTGTCTTGGACGAAAGGCTGGTTTTCTGCTGCACGACAGAACCGCGACTTATGCGCTTAAGGCCATTTTCTTGCTGTGAGCGCGTCTAACAAGATTTTGACACGTCTGCTTTGGGCTCCAAGCAGTCATTCGCTGCGGTAATCCCAAAGGTCTACTATGCGGACTAAACGCGCTTTCGCTGCGGCTGCGCCAATGGCTGCTTTATGTAAAAAAGCGGCTGCCTTGAGGCGATGGTGAACGGCAGTCGAGCTTAATCTTTCGCTCCTTCTTAGATATGGGCATTGCATGTGGACAAAAAATAGCCAGTCAATCCGTATCGATACAGCGAATATTTTTACCAGTACTGAGCATGAAGTCAGGTGCACGGGAGTTTTCTTCAACAAAATGGACATTCTGCATGTCATTGCCCAACGCACGAGAGCGAGCTTCGTGCGGACCTAGTCCATGATCGAGCCAACGTGAGATTAACCGGGCCTCAATTTCATCAAGGTTTACTTGCAGGCGAACCTTCAGATCAAAGAGCGGTGCGAGAGCGGCCCAGGGCGGACTACTCACCAAAAGGTAGTTTCCTTCCACCAGAACGATTTTCGTGTCTTCGCCGATGAGACCGCCGTCCGGCACAGTTTTGTCTGCTTCGCGGTCAAACGTTGGATATGAAATGACGTGCTCGTTACGCAATCTACGGACCAAATCGACGAAGCCTTCGCTATCAAATGTCTCGGGCGCGCCCTTACGATGTAGCAGCCCCATATGTTCAAGCTGTTCATTTTTTAAGTGAAATCCGTCCATGGGCATTACTGCTGCCGATGGACCAAGGCGAGTCTCCAATTTTGCTGCAAACGTAGATTTCCCCGACCCGGGCGGTCCAGCTATTGCGATGAGTACACGCCATTTCCTTGTGGCATAGGCTTCAATTTCCTGGATGAGTGTCGGCAAGTCTGTCAAGGTTAGTGCTCCCTTATATTTCACCCGTTCAAGGCCGGTTGGCGCCGACCGGCGATACGCTCACCTTACGCCAAATTCCAGGGCTACGCGCAATGCGTAAGGCAGGCCATTTTCTTTGGCCAACACCCCAGTTGCGACAACCCAGTTAGCATGGACGTTGCCTGCCCAAGTCTCCTCACCGCAATCGCAGTATTAAACCGCGCACTACTGGATTTTGGTGCAAACCCCATATTCGCAAAACCGTCTGCCCTGTGATCATATCAATACCCAGGTAGGTCATATCCTAGCTTTCCAGATAAGATTCCATTGCGGCTTCCAGACCGACCGCCCAGATCATCTTTAGCCATTTATCAAAGGCATTCACAAAGCGTGGCTGTGTGGACAGATCGCCGTAATACTGATCTTGCGATAGCCAGACGTTAGGATTTCTCCGGGCGGCCTTAGCCGCAAGTTGTAGATCATCCCAAACTGGGTCATTCGGTTCGATCCGGCTGCCATCTTCACGCTTACCTTCGCACATGCGCGCCCAGACAGCCGAAATAAATGCCAGCCCATCAACCGGCGTGTCCCTGGCAAGGCCGGTTCGGATTGACGGAATGATGAAACCCGGATGGCGGGAGGAGCCGTCAAACGCCACCCGACGCGTTGTGTCCACGATGTGTGGATTCGAAAACCTCTGCTTAATCAACGCGATATAAGCCTCTGGCGTCATCCCGAGAACGGGTTTTACTAACGGGGCGATTTCTTCACGTACGACCTTGTCAAACAGCGCAGCGACTTTCTCATGTTCCATGCAATCGGCAATGGTCCCAAGCGTCAAAAGTTCACCCGCGCCGGCAATCACCTGATGCCCGCCGTTGAGAACGCGGATTTTCATAGCCTCAAAGTCGTGCACATTGTCGGTAAAGGTCACGCCGACCTTGTCCCAATCCGGGCGTCCGGCGCAAAAATCATCCTCGATAACCCATTGACGGAAGTTTTCGTGGGTGACCGGAAGAGCATCATCAATACCAAGTGCCTGTACCAGTTCGCGTTCTTTTGTGCCTGTCGCGGGCACGATGCAATCGACCATAGAGTTGGGAAAGCTGCAAGTGGTATCAATCCAGCCGGCGAGTTTTGGATCGGACATCCGAGCCAGTGACACCACTGTTTGGCGCAAGATGGTTCCGTTGCCTTGTAAGTTGTCACAGCTCATGCCCGTAAAAGGTCCGATCTCGCGATCCCGCCGCAGCCGCAAAGCCACAACAATTGCGCCAAAAGCCGTTTTTGGGTTTTCTGGGTTCGCAGCGTCAAACAAGATGTCGGGATGTGTCGTGTCAAACTCTTTGGTGACAGGGTCGATGTAATACCCACCCTCGGTTACGGTCAGTGACACGATTCTGATTTCGGGTTGCGCCATTTGTTCAATCAGTTGGGCGTTGCCGGGTTCAATCGGAACATAGTCAATCATCGAACCAATCACCTCAGCCGTGCGACCCTCTGGTGACAATTCAATAAGTGTCGTCATGTAATCTTGTGCCGCAAGTTTCAGTCGTTGATCTTCGTCATATGGTCTTACACCTGCCCCAACTATTGCCCAATCCAGTGCCAGACCTTGTTGCATGAGCCGATGCAAGTACCACGCCTGATGTGCCCGATGGAAATTCCCTAAACCGATGTGAACGAATCCGGGGGAAAGTTTTGATCGGTCATAAGAGGGTGTCAAAACCCCATCCGGCAACCCACCAAGGGTCGCATCACAAAGTTTCATCGTCGGTTTTTCATCTGAATGCTTCCTCATCAACTCATCCAGTTTCCGCCGTCAACGTTGTAAGTTTGAGCTACAACGTAGGAAGCGCCGTCGCTTGCAAGAAAGACTGCCATTCCGGTCAGGTCATCCGCTGTGCCCATGCGCCCAAACGGAACGGTTGCAGCAACTTCTTTCTTCTTTTGACCCGGCGATTTGCCTTCGTATTTTGCGAAAAATGCATCGACCCCATCCCAATGTTCGCCGTCCACGACACCAGGCGATATGGCATTAACGTTGATGCCATGCTGTATTAAGTTCAGCCCCGCCGATTGGGTAAGGCTGATAACTGCCGCTTTGGACGCGCAATAAACAGAAACAAGGCTTTCTCCGCGCCGCCCGGCCTGAGACGCCATGTTTATGATGCGCCCCTTAATGCCGCGTTTGATCATATGGTTGGCGACAGCTTGCATGGTAAAAAGCGTGCCAGAGACATTAATGTCAAATACGCGCTGATAGTCCTGCCACGTGATCTCGGCTACGGGCGCGGCGGTGAAAATTGCCGCGTTGTTGATCAGGATATCTATCTGACCGAAAGCTTTGATTGTCTCTTTGACGCCTGCATCAATGCCAGACTGATCCGTCACGTCCATCTGCACGGCAATTGCAGAATTGCCGATTTCGGTGGCCGCAATCCTTGCACGATCAATATCGATGTCGCCAATGGCAACACGGGCGCCTTCGGCCACATAGGGTTTGGCAAAGGCCAGACCGATGCCACGTGCAGCCCGTGGGATCAGGGCGGACTGTCCGGCGAGGTGGGTCATGATATCCGCAAACCTTGGGCGTCAAACCGGTGTATTTCATCGACGCGTGGGTTCAGATGAATAGCGTCGCCGTGGCGCAGGCTGACGTCGCCAATGGCGCGCACGGTCAGCATGTCGGCCAGGCCGGTGTTGTGAATGTGAAAGAACGTGTCAGAGCCAAGGTGTTCGGCCAGGCCGACGGTGCCTTGCCACTGACCGCCGCTTTCAACCACATCAATATGTTCAGGGCGCACGCCGATTGTATGGGCATTGTGTTTTTCCGCCTCTGGACCGGTAATCAGGTTCATTTTCGGTGACCCGATGAAGCCCGCGACAAAGGTGTTTCGGGGGCTGCGGTACAGTTCCAGCGGGGTGCCCACCTGTTCGATCACACCGGCGTTTAGAACGACAATCTTGTCGGCCATTGTCATGGCTTCCACCTGATCGTGCGTCACATAGACCATCGT
>ERZ802830.3308-NODE-3308-length-13842-cov-10.1364_pt1 | contig 13842 bp, 16 predicted proteins | sample MGYA00345654_ERZ802830 | MGnify/ENA primary metagenome ERZ802830 (study PRJEB30503, sample SAMEA104212375) | marine metagenome | biome: Westerlies Biome; feature: [SRF] surface water layer (ENVO:00010504) within the epipelagic zone...; material: water... | reverse complement strand
CATCGGCATTGACCATCCCTCCTGTCAGGTTTGGTTTCCGGAAATTAACCTTGGGTTGTTACCCGGCTATGGTGGCTCAGGACGGGCCTTTGTCAGGATGGGCCTTGAGGCGGCGCTGGAGATGGTGCTGCATGGCAAACCGGTGCGCGCCAATGATGCGCTGTCGATCGGTGCGCTGGACCATCTCGTTACAGATCGGGACGCTTTGGCAGATGCCGCTCGCATGGCTCTTGGCGGAGGCATTGAGCGTGCGATCGCTGTGGATTGTGCCGACCCAGACGCATTGATTGCCGCCGAACGCGCTGGCATTGAAGCACGTACACGACCGGAAAACACGCCAGCACCTTTTGCTATTTTGGATCATTATTCATATAGAGATATGAATAAAGACAACATAATAGAGCGTGAAACCAAACTGTTTTCTAAATTAATGATGTCGCCTTCATCAATTGGATTTCGGCGTGTTTTCCAGTTGAATGACATGGTCAAGAAAGGGGGGCGTGGTGACCACCAGGTTGGGCATATCCATGTTATCGGCGCGGGTGTCATGGGCGGCGATATTGCCGCTGTTGCCGCGATGAACGGATTTCACGTGACCCTGCAGGATATAAATGCCGCTGCCATAAATGACGCTGTTGAGAGCGCGCGAGCTCTTTATGAGCGGCGGCTGAAAACCCCTGAGAAGGTGACGGCGACACTGGAGCGGCTGGTTGCCGATCCGGATGGTGACGGATTGGCTGTCGCGGACTTGCTGATTGAGGCGGTTGCTGAGGTGCCAGAGGTAAAGAAAGCAGTGTTTGCCGATGCCGAAAAGCGAATGAAGCCAGGGAGCATTATGGCAACCAATACCTCGGCCATTCCGCTAGAGGACATCGCCGCAGCGCTTGATGACCCCTCGCGGTTGATTGGCATGCATTTTTTCAATCCTGTGCCCGTTTTACCACTTGTTGAAATCATCTACACTGCGGCCAGCAAGACAGATTTTGTTGACCGCGCGATGTTTGTTGGCGGTGCGCTGAAGAAACAACCGATACGGTGCAAATCAGCGCCCGGTTTCCTCGTCAATAGGGCACTCCTGCCTTATGTTTTCAAGGCTATCGAAGCCGTTATTGATGGCGCTAACGCCGATATGATTGATCAAGCGCTGGTCCGCTTTGGTATGCCGATGGGGCCGGTCGAGTTGGCCGATCAGGTGGGACTTGATGTCTGTCACGACGCCGGTGTTGTTCTGGGTATTTCTGAAAAATCGCGAAAACATCTCAAAGCGATGATTGAGGCAGGGACGATTGGCCGTAAATCGGGATCTGGCTTTTATGATTGGGATGGCAAAAAAGCGTTGCGAGCCCGCGGAGAATATGATGCCGCCGCCATGGACGCGATGACGCTGGACCTGCTGGCACCTCTGATTGATGAATGCCGTGCGGCGGTAGACGAAACGGTGGTTGAGTCTGCTGATATGGCTGATGCGGCATGTCTGTTTGGTATTGGCTTTCCCGCTTATACGGGTGGCCCCTTGTTCTGGCACGACGGGCTTAGTCAACCATCTTGATGGGGCAAGGTGTTGGTAACGTAAACGTCCCCCGGGATAAAGCTGTGATCAGATCCATTTGCTGGATGCTGGTCAGCTGTTTGATGTTTGCCACCGTGATGGCGTGTATTCGTTATTTTCTATCAGATCTGCCGCCAGAGCAGACCGTGTTTCTGCGGTATCTGATAGGTGTTGGCTTGATGGCGCCATTGGTGTTCGCGCGCCTGCCCGAACTGGCGACAACGCACCACAGGGGCAAGTTTGTGCTGCGGTTTCTGTTGCATGGCCTCGGCGTATATACTTGGTTTTATGCGGTACTGCGATTGCCGTTGGCCGATGTAAACGCATTACTGAATCTGGGGCCGATTTACGCTACATTGGGGGCGGTTTTGCTGTTTGGTGAACGGCTCAGATTGCGCCGGATGATGGCTATTCTGATTTCCTTCATGGGCGCGTTGATCGTGATCAAACCGGGGTTTGCTGCGTTCACTCTCGGCACATTGGCGATATTGGCGACAGCTCCGCTGTTTGCCTTTTCCGACCTGATTGCCAAGGAGCTGAAAGCACACCATGATGATAATTTGATCATTTTTGCGCTGTCGCTCGGTATTTCAGCCCTGTTGCTGGTGCCGGCGCTTTATGTCTGGCTGCCAATGAATGGGTCTGAATGGTTCGGGATTTGCGCGGTTGCGGTTTGTGCAACGATTGGCCATGTGACGCTGATGCGCGCCTTTCGGGGGCCGATGTGGGCGGCACAGTCGGGCAAATATGTACAACTTGTCTTCGTTGTCGGTTATGGCATCGTGCTGTTTGATGAAATTCCGGCAATATCAACATTGATTGGCGCGGTAATTGTCTGTTCCGCCGTGACCTTTATCGCCATCCGGGAAAGCCAGTTGAGTCGGGAAAAGCCACCCGTTCATCCGGCAGGCTGAGGGGCAATGATGAGCCAACCCGTTGGTTTTGAGATGATGGCAAGTGCCCCGTTTTTTTTCTGGGCTTTGGCACTTACTGCCGTGATCGCGGTCGCGATTTCCAAATCAGGATTTGGCGGTGCGATGGGATCATTGAGTGTTCCAATATTGCTGTTTGTGTTGCCGCCAAAGGCAGCGCTTGGTGTGATGCTGCCACTGTTTCTTCTCATCGATGTATGGGTCGTTTATGTGTTGCGGCGCATGCTGGACCGCCGCATTCTGCTGATCATGTGCCTGTTTGGCTTACTGGGCCAACTGGTTGGGTGGCTGCTATTCGACTATCTAAGTGATGCACTGTTGACGGGATTGATCGGCGGTGTTGCGGTAATCACCGCGTTGAATTACCTGCGCCGGCGAATCTGGCCCGGCAAACGCACCACCACCGAAATTGCAGCCATTGTGACAAGACGCATCTGGCAGCGCAGTTTTCTGTGGTGCGGCCTGTCGGGCTTTTCGAGTTTTGTCTCGCTGTCGGGCGGCATTCCAGCACAAGTTTTTCTGTTGCCACATGGCCTGGCAAGACAGGCATTTGTGGGTACGTTATGCGTCTATTTTTTTGTTATAAATCTTGCCAAGATCCCTTTCTACTTCGAGGTCGGCATGTTTTCCCACCAGACAATGGTGGTCTCGGCACTTTTGATCCCGGTAATTCCAGCCGGTGTTTTCATTGGGCGCTGGTTGAATGCCCGTATGAGTGATCGTATTTTCTATGATATCAGCCACGTCATTCTTCTAGTGATGGGTGCAAAACTGATTTACGGGCTGACGTGAAAATTGGCAGTGTCCGCCGGTCGTAATTTTGTTGACTGCGTTATATGCTGGAGGAGTGCATAATGGTTAGATGTGGAGTTCACGGAGGTGAAGATGGCTAGATGGCGGCATTTGGCGGTGGCTGTGGGTATTGTTCCGGCCCTGATCATTTACATTGGTGTGATGCTATGGCTGTCGGCCTATGTGACGGAGATCCATGGACTGATTGATTTTCTGTTCTTTGTTGTTGCTGGACTGGCCTGGATCCCCGCAGCGTCTGTTGTGGTGAAATGGCTGGCAACACACGAAGCCAAATAGGGCTTGGCGAGATGAACGAACGAAGCGATTTTGGTGGTAAAACTGACAACAAATCCTTGGCTGAGCGGCCGCATGCCATGGCATTGGAATTGGCGTCACGCCTGATGAATGAGCATGGATTGACGGGATGGCGGGTGAAGCTTGATCATGCCCGCAGACGTGCTGGTCAATGTGATTTTGCGGCGCAGACTATTTCTCTTTCGCGGCATTATGTTCGGCATGCGGAGTCGGATCATATTCACGATACCATCCTTCATGAAATCGCTCATGCGTTGGTTGGACCAAAACATGGCCATGACGCTGTATGGCGCCAGAAAGCGCGCGAAATCGGTTGCACCGCCAACCGCTGCCACACGTTAAGTTTTTCCACGGCGAAATGGATCATGCAATGCCCCAATGGGTGCTTCAACGTTGAACGCCATCGCCGTAAAACGGGGCTTGTCTGCGCCAACTGCAAATCAGCTGTGGAATTCATTGGTGCGCAGGATGTTTGAGCTTGATGACAACAGGATAGGGCAGATGCGCCGGGGGTTGGCGCGCCTTAAAGAGCCAGACAGGCGTTGCGTCAGCTTCGATTTTTTTTCTGCAAATGAGGTTGCGCTTTTGCGGCAGACTGCTTTGGCTCAGGAGTTTCGTCGAGCGCAAAGCGAAATAAAACATCGGGGCAGGGCGGTTTTCCAAGATTTTGATGTCTGTTTTCCCGCCCCCAGAACGGGTGCTTTTGATCAGATGGCAACGCAGCTTGAGACGGGGCTTTTTAGGGCTTCAGGCGAATTGTCAGACCCGCCTCTGGCTGAGGCCTTTCGCCTGGCTGACTTTGCCATTCAACACTACCCTGTCGGTGCGCGCGGTATTGGCATTCACCGTGATGGTAAACGGTACCGTCAGATCGTGGTGATCATTACCTTGGATGGCGCCTCCCGGCTTTTTACCTGCGCTGATAGGCAGGGTAGATCAAAACGACGTATTGACGATCGCCCGGGACGCTTAGTGCTGTTGTCGGCTGAGGGGTTTGCCGGCCGCTCTGGCGAGGATGCCCGGCCTCTGCATGGCGTGGACCGAGTGAATGGCGGACGGCTCTCTCTTGGCTTTCGGACAGCACCACACTCTGCTGAGTAACATTGTTCCCAGAAATTTCTTGCCTTCAATTCTTGTTATTGGCACGGTTTAACTCTGGGGCGTCCATCTGCTCCTTTCATGCAGTGCTATGTATCGTGATGGGCGCGATGATCGTGCGTTCCAGCAGGAGCCCGTTTGTGCATCACGCACGCAAAATATGATGAAGGGAGATCAATTATGCAAATCAGTGTTTCAGGCAAGAATATGGATATGGGCAATGCGTTTCAGGAGCATGCTCAAACCTCGCTCAACGCCGTTGTGGAGAAATATTTTCACAATGCCGTCAGCGGCCATGTGACACTGGAAAAAGCGGATTCCGGATTCACCGTAAAAACACGCGTTGCGCTCTCACGGCGCATGGAACTTGAGGCAACGGGGCGTGCAGTTGATGCGCACGCAGCGCTTGATGCAGCGATTGAACATGCGGAAAAAAGACTTCGGCGACATAAGAGGCGGCTGAAAAACCACCGCAGTGCCATAACCAGTGCTGAGGAAAATGAGGTGATGCCTGCACCGATGACGGTCTATGCCTCAGCCGAACAGGTGATGGCTTCAGAAGCGTTGGATGATGGACAGGACATTGACAATGAGGCAGGCCTGCCAGTGGTTGCTGATCTGTCCTACGACATTGAGGTGTTGACGGTTGAGCAAGCGGTGATGCGGATCGAACTAAGCGGTGAAAATATGCTTATGTTCCGCAATGCCAGCCATTTTGGGTTGAATGTCGTGAACCGGCGAAGTGACGGATCCATTGGTTGGATTGATCCGCGCGGCACTCGGCAACTGACAGCCTAGAGCATCACTGGCGGGAGCCCAAAAGACGTTAGCCAAAGGACACCATCTGCCACGGCCCGCCAGCGCCGGTGGCCCTTTCTGGTTCCATCAAATTGACGTGCAGGACGGCAAAATTTTTCACCGAAATGCCGATCGCCCTTTGCGGTGGGAGTCCTAGAATATGGCCAAGCGCGGCGCTGATCACGCCAGCATGTGTGATGATGATCTGAGGGTTGTTTGCGCGCAGTGCGGCCTTGTCATTAAGCCATCCACCTATACGTTGGTATTGAGAGGTAAAGCTCTCACCGCCGGGAGGTTGTGTCTCCGGCATGATGAATGACCAATTGTGACGGGGACCATCGGCGATTTCGGTCCAGACATCGCTGACCGGTTGGTCATGCCAGTCACCAAAACTCATTTCAACAAGCCTGTCATCAAAAGTTACCGATCCCGGAACAAGGTCCGGCATCAGCAGATCCGCCGTCTGGCGAGTCCTCAAGAGGGGCGAGATATGCCAGTCGGCATGTTTTGGCAGGCGGTTCTTCAGAGGTGCCAAATCAAAGGGCCCGTCTTTGATTGGTGGATCATGAGGTGGCAAATGCTCTTCGCGTTTGATCACCGGTGCGTGCCGAACAAAATATAATTCAGTGATTGCCGGGTGTGTCATGGTCCCTATCCACTCGCCAGTGCGGCAATAATACAGCTCAGAATGCTGATCTCGCCAAGAATGATCGAGGCTCCCATGACATCACCCGAGAGCCCTCCGATTTGTCTGACGGAAAGTTTGCCGAGCCACAAGCTGATTGCGGTTGCCAAAACGATGGCGGCAACACAACCGAGCTCGGGAACAAACATCATCAGTGGTACAATCCAGATGGCCATGGCGACAAGGCCGCGCCTGACATTTGGCCGGCCGGTCAGCATCCCAAGTTTGGCGAAGCTGCTGATCGGATAGAGACGTAGCATGGCCACCACCTGAAAGCGGGCACCAGCGCCGACTATGGCCATGATGATAACCAGCATCAAGCCATCACTCTGTTCGGTGAGGGCAACAAGCAGGCCGATACGGGCGATAGTTGAGAGACACAGCCCCATGACCCCATAACTGCCAATGTGGCTGTCATGCATGATCTTTGCCTTAGTCTCAGCATCTCGGCCACCGCCAAACCCGTCGACCGTGTCAGCCAGGCCATCCTCGTGCATGGCACCAGTTAGCGCCAGCATTACGGCCAAAGAAAGTGCCGCTGCGACAATCACTGGAAGATCGAGCGAGACAGCAATCCACAAAATCAGCCCGGCGATACCGCCGACAGACAGACCAACAATGGGGAAAGCCCATTGTGCGGAGATAAAGTCAGGCGGGAAGTCATCGTCAAAGCGGTGCCATGAAACGGGAACGCGGCTCAAGAGCAAACAAGCTGCGGCAAGATCAGCGAGGAGCGACTGGGACGGTTTCACTGATCGTCTGTTTTTCTGCCCGTCTTTTGGTTGAGTCTGGTCTGCGTTCTGATCTAAGTTCTGGTCTGCATTCTGATCTGATTTCGGTGCCATTATGCGTTACTGATTCCTGCTTCGGCAAAGGTTGCCATGCCATTATGTGTTGCCAATGCTGCACGCACCAGCAATGTTGCGGTTGCCGCGCCGCTGCCTTCACCAAGGCGCATGCCAAGATCGATGATTGGTTGCTTTCGCAGAGCAACAGCAAGCCGCAAATGGCCCGGTTCAGCGGACATATGTGAAATTTCGCAATGATCCAGTACTGACAACCGGTCACCTGCCGTCAGAGCAGATGCAGCAGCTGAACTGATAAAACCGTCAAGCATTACCGGGATTGAGCGCATGCGTGCCGCCAAAACTGCACCTGCAATCGCCGCCAGCTCACGCCCGCCATAATGGGCCATCAGCGACACCGGGTTGTCGTTTAGCCGGCCGTGCCGGGCAAAAGCCCGATCGACAATTTTTGCCTTATAGGCAACGCCCTCATCATCAAGGCCGGTGCCGGGGCCGACCCATCTACCGGCATCACCGCCAAATCGTCCCATCGACAGGGCGGCGGCCGTCGTTGTGTTGCCGATGCCCATCTCGCCAACGACAAGATAGTCACAGCTGTCATTAAGCGCGTCAGCACCGGCATTCATCGCGGCAATCACTTCGTCTGGTGTCATCGCCATGCCCTCTGAAATGTCACCTGTCGGAACATCCAGTTGCAAAGGTGTTACGGTCAGAGACAGCCCAGCCTCACGGCAGAGCTGGTTGATGGCGGCCCCTCCCGCCTCAAAATTCATCACCATCTGCGCTGTCACCTCAGCGGGAAATGGGCTGACACCCTGGGCCACCACACCGTGATTGCCAGCAAAAACCAGACATTGACCGTTGTTAATTTGGGGTTTTGCCACGCCCTGCCAACCGGCCAGCCAGACGGCGATATCCTCGAGTTTGCCAAGAGATCCTGGTGGTTTGGTCAATTGAGACTGACGCTCACGCGCACTTTCCATCATGGCGATAGAGGAGTTTGGTAAATTATCAACAATTTTAATTATATGATCAGCAGATGAAAACAAAGACATTAGTACGCTCATTGACGGTTGGAAGGGATGAAAAGTAACCCGCTATGGTTTGATTTTCTGGGCAATTCCCGCTGTTACAAAAAAGACATCGTCTGATGCCTTAGCGACCATCTGGTTGAGGCGGCCACTTTCATCTCGGAATTGGCGTGACAATGCGTTGTCTGGAACAATGCCAAGGCCTGTTTCACTGGCAACGAATATAAGTGAAGAAATACTTATGGCCAAATGCGCGATCAGACTGTCCCGGTGCGCGGCAATATCATGTTCGCCAATGATCAAATTTGTCATCCAGACGCTCAGACAATCGATCAGAATAACATTATCTGGGTGCTCAAATCTGCGAAGCGTGTCTACAAGGTCGACAGGCGCCTCTGCCAGCACCCATTCGGGTCCCCGGCGTTGTTTATGTAGATCAATGCGGGCCTGCATTTCCTCGTCGAAAATCTGCGCCGTCGCAAGATAGACAAGCTGACCGGATGCGGTATGTTGCGTCTTTGCCAGAGTTTCGGCATGGAGCGATTTACCGGACCGCGCGCCACCAAGCACAAAGCTTGTTTTCCGGGAATTCTGATTGCTGTTCATCTACTCAATCCGATTAATGGCCTGCTGTTATCGCTTGTTCCGGGGGAAGGCGAAAGCAATTTTTTGAGTGGTCACCTTTTAGAGATCTTTGGTTTGAGCCCTAAAGCAGCGGCGTGGCATCCAGTGCACGCTCAAAAACATCAGTATCGACATTGCCGCCAGAGATTACAGCAACAACGCAAGTGGCATCCTCTGGCAATCTGCGGTCAAGCGCCGCTGCCAGCGCCACGACACCGCCTGGCTCAACCACCAGTTTGAGGTGATGAAAGGCAGCCGCCATGCTTTGCAGGGCCAATGAATCCTCAATTGCAAAACCACCTGCAAGTGTTTGTTGATTGATCGAAAATGTCATCTCGCCCGGCTGCGGTGTAACGATGGCATCACAGATCGAATGTTGTGATGTGTCTGCATGCTCGCGCCTGCCAGAAGCAAGTGATCGGATTGTGTCATCATAATTTGCCGGTTCCGCCGCCCAAATCTGGGTGTTGGGCATTTTGGCGCGAAGGGCAGTGCTGATGCCAGCGATCAGGCCACCGCCGCCGCAACAGCAGACAAGATGATCGGGGGTGACACCCATCGCCGCGCATTGTGTGGCAATTTCAAGCCCGACAGTCCCCTGACCGGCGATGATCCGGGTGTCCTCATAGGGCCGGATGAGAACTGCACCGGTTTCGACCGCCATTTGCTCACCAATTTCCTCACGATTCTCGGTGTAGCGGTCATATGTGACAACAGTGCCGCCAAAGGCGCGTGTTCCTGCCATCTTGACCTTCGGTGAATCCTCCGGCATCAAAATTGTCGCGTGCAGGCCGCGTGATGTGGCGGCGCGCGCGACGCCCTGCGCATGATTGCCACTGGAATAGGCAAAAACCTTTTTTATTGTATCATCGAGCGACCAGATGGCGTTGCTTGCACCACGCAGTTTGAAAGAACCGGTATGTTGCAGATTTTCTGGTTTGATCAACAGCCGGAAACCAAGCCATTCATTCAGCCGTGGTGACTCCAGAAGGGGGGTAGAGACAATGTGTGGCGCAATCCGCTGTGCTGCTGCTTCGATGGAAGCAAGGTCAATCCTGCCAGCCGCGTCCACACCGGAAAACTCATCCATCATCATTGTCTGCTCCCGTCAAATCACGCTTCTATATCAGAGTCAAATCTAGACTGTGAAGCTGTCGGCGACAACGGCCCTTACAGGTTTGCCGGTGGTTTATTCTGCCAGGTTGTTTTTGCCCGGTTGTTTTTGCCGGGTGACCGGCCTATTTTGTGCGCAGCCCAAACGGGGTGGGCCATTAACTCCTGTGATGGAAAAGACCCTTGGTTAATGACCCGCGGGAAACGACCTTCAATAAAAAGACCTGTAATGGAAAAGACAATGACAGATCAGAACGCAACACCGCAATTTGCCGGGTCCTATACCGCTCTTATCACACCTTTTGCTGATGGCAGGGTGGATGAAGCTGCGTTCCGAAAACTTGTCGATTGGCAGATCGAAAGTGGAACCAACGGTCTTGTTCCTGTCGGCACCACTGGTGAGTCGCCAACGCTGTCACATGGTGAACATGATCGGGTCATCGAAATATGTATTGAACAGGCGGCGGGCCGTGTGCCGGTGATTGCCGGTGCCGGTTCCAACAGCACCGCCGAGGCGGTACGTTTGGCCGAACATGCCGCCACAGCTGGTGCGGATGCCGTTCTGATCGTCAGCCCTTACTACAACAAGCCCACTCAGGATGGTCTCTATTGTCATTTCACCGCTGTGGCCACGGCTGTCGAGGTGCCGGTGATCGTTTATGACATTCCCGGACGTTCAATTGTTCGCGTTAATGACGATAATCTGGCTCGTATGGCGGCTGATTACCCGAATATCAGCGGGATAAAGGACGCAACAAGTGATGTGGCCCGTCCTCCGAAGTTGGTCACGATGTTTGGTGATGGGTTTTCCCAGTTGTCAGGTGAGGATGCAACGACGCTTCCCTATTTGGCTGCTGGTGGGCATGGGGCGATTTCAGTGACATCAAATATCGCGCCGCAGCAGGTGGCTGATATGCATAATGCGTGGCGCGCTGGCGATATCGCCACGGCACAGAAATTGAACCGGCGGCTGATGCCGGTGCATGACGCCATGTTCTGTGAGGCAAGCCCGGGGCCGGTTAAATATGCAGCCAAGCTGTTGGGAATATGCGGGTCTGAGACGCGGCTGCCGTTGTGTGAGATCGCGGATAGCAGCAAGGATCAGGTCAAGGCAGCTTTGATCAGCGCTGGGCTTATGACATAGAAAAGCTGCTGCTGTTGCGTCATCTTAGAGTATGGCGACAGGTGACCGGCGGTTAGAGGCGCAAAATGGCCACAGGACATATCACGACTGGCAGAATTGCGGAAAATCGCAAGGCACGCCACGAATATGAAATTGAAGACCGCATCGAGGCCGGCATTATCTTGCAGGGCAGCGAGGTCAAATCATTGCGCACTGGCCGTGCCAGTATTGCCGAATCATACGCTGGCGAGGATCAGGGGCGGTTGATGCTGTTCAATGCCAACATTCCGATTTATGAACCTGCCCGGGTCAATCATGAGCCAAAACGCCCGCGCGAGTTGCTGGTCAAGGCGAAGGAACGGAATCGGCTGCTTGGCCTGATCAGGCGCGAGGGTATGACCTTGGTACCTTTGAGCCTCTTTTTCAATGATCGCGGCCTTGCGAAGCTGCAGATCGGGCTGGCCAAAGGGCGCAAGAAACAGGACAAGCGGCAGGCAGCCAAGGATCGAGACTGGGGCCGGGAAAAGGCGCGGCTGCTGCGCGGTAAGGGGTAAGCGCCAAAGCCAAGAATCCCAAGCCAAGAATCCCAAGCCAAGAATCCCAAGCCAAGAATCCCAAGCCAATAGCTTATTTAATCAGTTCTCCTGCGGCATGGCCATCGTGCGGGTGATATCAGTGAATACAGAGGCAAACATCGCATCGGTCAGACGGCCAGTCTGTGTGTTGTAGCGTGAGCAATGGTAAGAGCTGATCAGCTGGTAGTTGTAGGCAATCAGGTAATTGCTTTGATGGGCGAACGGGTAGGCGGCCAGCCGACAGTCAAAACAACGAAGAACAGCATCATGGGCCAATTTTCCTAAGGCAAGGATGGTCTGCAGATTGGTCATCGCCGCAATTTCACGTGCTAGAAAAGGGCGGCATGACGTGGCCTCGGCGCTGGTGGGCTTGTTCTGTGGTGGCACGCAGCGGACAGCGTTCGTGATGCGAACATCATTCAGCACCACGCCATCGCCCGCATGGCCGCCATAGGTGCTTGTTGCCAAACCAAAACGACCCAGCATGTGATAGAGATAACCGCCTGCAGAATCACCGGTGAAGGGGCGGCCCGTGGCATTCGCGCCTTTCAGGCCCGGCGCCAGACCAACGATCAGAAGCCGTGCCGAGAGTGGACCGACAGCATCAACAGGCGCGTTGTGCCAGTGTGGGTGGCTGTCACGATATTTGTTACGAAAGCGGCGTAAGCGCGGACATTTGCCACAATTGGGCGCGGGTGGCGTAAAGCTGCGCGCCGCCGTCATCTGTTTTGGGTAATGCCACTCATTCGCCGGCATTCTCGCTGTCTTCCGGTTTTGGCCGCGGGGGCCGGGTTATCTGGCTGCGAATGCTCTCCATTTCGATGAATTCGTCAGCCATCCGGCGCAGCGAGTCAGCCACCATTGGCGGTGATGTCTTGGTGCTGGATACAACGGTGACCTTCACCGCCATGCCTTGCACATCCTCAAGCAGCCGGCAGAAATCTCCGTCGCCAGAAAACAGCACCGCATGGTCGATATGCGGCGCCAGCTTCAGCATATCGAGCGCCAGTTCCATATCCATATTGCCCTTGACCCGCCGCTTGCCCGTGTCGGGGTCGGTAAATTCACGCGTTAGTTTGCTGACCAACGCATAGCCATTGTAATCCAGCCAGTCGATTAGGGGACGCAAGGGCGAAAATTCCTGATCCTCGGGCAGGGCGGTGTAGTAATAGGCGCGCAACAAATTGGTGTCTTTGGCAAAGAAGGCGCGCATCTTGGCGTAGTCAATATCCATGCCGAGCGCCCGGGCAGCAGCGTAGAAATTGGATCCATCAATGAAAAGAGCTGTGCGCTCACTGGCATTTGTTACGGTCATGTTATTCCTGCTTTAAAAAGGTAGTTGGATTAATCTGCTGGGCGGTTTATTCACTTGTATCAATCAAAGATTACTTAATGCTCCGAAAATAAGGAGCGCATTTTCTTCGAACTGAGTAAAAGACACGACATGATTTTTGTCCAGTCAAATTGAATAGGAAGACAATTATCTGGTGAGCCGGTGCCTGCCCGGGCTTGGATGATTGTATCAACTAAAAGCCTGCCAGTATGAGCCGAGGGAAAATCAGTGAATGCTTCTGCCACCCGCATCATCCTAGGAATTGGCGCTAATCTCGTTCCCGATGGTTATGAAACGCCGCAACAGGGGTGTGCAGCAGCTCTCGAGCAGCTTGTGCAGCATGATATCACCATTCTGGAACAATCACGCTGGTTTGAGACTGCACCGGTGCCGGTATCGGATCAGCCCTGGTTCGTCAATGCTGTGATCCTAGCTGAGACAGCTCTGTCCGCCGCGGCGGTGCTGGCGGCGCTGCACCATATCGAAAACCAGTTTGGACGCACCCGCACCCAACGCAACGAGGCGCGCGTTCTGGACATTGATCTGGTGGATTATGACGGCATCGTAAGTGGGAGTGATGAATTGACCCTGCCGCATCCGCGCATGCATGAGCGTGCCTTTGTTCTTTTGCCGCTGTATGATGTGGTCCCTGATTGGGTGCATCCGGTAACGTGCAGCAGCATTTCCACGCTCATTGCAGCTTTGCCCGCCGATCAGATGATCCGACCTATGGTGGATGATGCGCCTGATGGCTGATAGTGGGGCCTTTGCCAAACCCCTTCATTGAACCCTCTTGTCAACCCTCTTGCCAGTTTTGCTGAATTGATGTATCCCATGCGCAGAGTTCAAATGTTCCAGATTTCAAAGTTTTGAGGGCACAGGGGCCGTAGGCTTCTCAGGCAAAGGGCCACAGTTCCATGTGGTCTATCCTGTCAGCTAAATCCCCTCAGCGAATACCTCGGTATAATGGAGACCTTCATGGCACGCGTAACCGTAGAAGATTGCATCGAAAAAATTCCCAACCGTTTTGATCTTGTTTTGACCGCTGGCCAGCGTGCGCGCGGTATT
>ERZ802830.3307-NODE-3307-length-13848-cov-5.97673_pt1 | contig 13848 bp, 12 predicted proteins | sample MGYA00345654_ERZ802830 | MGnify/ENA primary metagenome ERZ802830 (study PRJEB30503, sample SAMEA104212375) | marine metagenome | biome: Westerlies Biome; feature: [SRF] surface water layer (ENVO:00010504) within the epipelagic zone...; material: water... | reverse complement strand
ATGTCACCCAACAAAGCGCATGCCGGCTTCCTGATGGGTGCTGCAGTCATCTTGTGCTCTTGCTCCTTGGCAGCATCATCAGACTGAGCTTCGGAAGCGGCGTTCCAATGGGTGGATATCAGAACCAGTGCTCTAATCCTTTTCTCAGTCCAATAATCACCCAACTGTTTTAAAAACTTTTTCCCCGCATCCAATTGACCATATTCCCCCAGCAACCAGAGTAAATTACTCGCTGCCAGTTCGTTATCATGCATTGACTGAAGTGACTGTTGGAGGCAATGAATAGCGAAGGCATTATCCCCTGAATCAGCCTCTTGCCATGGTATACGAATGGTGAATGCAAGTTCTGCAAGATCATACCATGCAAGGGCAGTCGTTTGAACACTGGAAGTGTCGACACAGTAAATGGATCCAATATCCAATTGTGCTCGGAATGCATCCTTCAATGGCTGCTCTTCACTCGCCATGAGATCGAGTTCCTGTTTACCTGATTGTGAATCTTGATATTGCAGCGATAAAAGCTCGGATACATGAGCAACCCTTACCCCTTTTTTTGCAGCACGCATCAGTATTTCGTGATGCCCCGCTGCTTTCAGGCGAGTATCAAATAATCCGAGGTCGCTCAGGGTGGATTTACTCCAGAACTGCAAGCATGCCGTGTAAGGATAAAACAGACTCAAACCCGGGTGGTAGTCGGGATATCGAACCTCTTTGGTGATATGTTCGGATGAGAAATGATCATTGGATTTGGACGTCCAGACACAATCTGCATAGGCGAGCCCTGTTCCATCATGCTTCTCCATGGTCTGAGCCAACAACTCAAAGGCATCATCTCTGTATGCATCCCTGGTGTTGACATTGACAATGTACTTGCCACGTGACTCACCGACTCCACGATTCCATACCTCACCAGGGGTCGCCTGCGCATCCATGCGAACATACCGAATGTTGGTATGCTTTTCCTGGAAATGCTTGACTGTGACACCTTCTTTCTCGGGTGATGCATTGTCGATCACCAGAATTTCAAGACGATCATTCAGCGTTTGACGAAGAAGCCCGTTCAGGCATGCCTCCATGCATTGTTCATCTGAATTTACCGATACACAGACGGTAACCAGAGGCTCCAGCTCTTCCTTGTTTGTCGATGTCGTTTGAGGAAGTTCACCTGAAGCTGGAGTGTCTGGTGATGTCCTTTCGGGCATTTCATCTTGTGTGGACTCCAAGCGATTAATTTCCTCAAGTGTTAACTTTTCGGATGCTGATTCTCCGACTTGATGGAAGCACTGAGCCAACAATTTCAATGTGGGGACATGACCGGGCTCAGTTTGCAAACTAAGGGCCAGATGCTGTGCAGCTTTGAGAAATTCCTCTTCACCAATATACCACTGCGCCAGAAACCGGTGGGATGACGCATCTTCCGGTGTTGAATTCAGCCGTGATTCTATCAGTTGAAAAAAAGCGGGTTTGTTCTTATCTCGCAATACTTTTTCGATGACCAGTTGCTGGATCCTGGATGCATGTGCATCGCCTTTATCAGCTTTCAGAGCCAGCTGAATGACCCAGTCTTTCAGACCAAGACGAGATGCATGCTCGATGAATTGAAAGGCATGAGGTGATTCAAGGATATCCTCGGGTTTAAAACTCGAAAACAACGCGACGGCCTTTTTGGTTTCGCCCTTTTCGATCAAGGTCTCGAGATTTTGAATAATTTCACGCGGATCATTCGTCGCTGCTTGATTCGATGATTGTAATTTCGCATGTTGCTCAGGGCGCTGATCCCATAGTTTTTCTGCTTCCTTGAAATCTGGCTGACTCTGTTTCAACTCGCTCAGACATTGTTCAACCAGATCCCACTGCTGACTGAGTGCCGCTGCCCTTGCGATATGCCAGGAGAGCCTGTCATGCGTGCATCCATGGGTTTTGGCTTTCGCAAATTCCGATAGTGCCTTGGCCCCATTTCCATGACCAAGAAAAGCCAAGCCCGACCAGAATCTCAGCCACGCATCCTGTGTGTGGAGGCTAAGGTATTCCAAAATCCCATCCATGTGGGCCAGCGGAGACATTTGGCTGATTTGATCATCAGCCTCTAAAGCTTCTTGAAAATCTCTGGAAGTTAAACTTGTCCTATATGCATGTCCCTGATCTCCCAATGACAGAATGTATTGGGAAGCTGCGGAAGCTGCGGAAGATTGCGTTTGATTGTTTGAGAATTGATCGGATTCAGGGGAAGTCCATGCCCATAAATGCCTTCTCTTGGGGCGCTCAAGCAGAGATGCATAAAGGCGATTGAGCTTGGGCGCAGCATTGGACGCCCCGTAGAGCTGCCGGGCTACCTGCCGGGCGTTCTGCCCGATACGTTGGCGATCTTCCGCATCGTGATAAAGGTGCTCAATAGCTGCCTGATATTCTTTTTCAGTGTCGACCAGAAGCCCGGAATACTGATCCACAATAAGCCCCTTGATACCTCCATGAGGAAAAACAACCGGTGGTATTCCGGCATACATTGCCTCCTGCAAATTGAGATCACCCGAGACGTCGGTGTCTTCGCACAATGGGTAACCGAAGACATCTAATTGTTCGAAAATAGGTACCATATCGTCCACATGGCCCAGAAAAGAAAAACGATTGGCTGACTTCAACAACCTGGCCTGCAACATCAATTCTCTTTCGACACCTGAACCGCAGACAATGATCTTGAGGTCAGGTATTTCGATACCAGAACTCATTCGCATGAAATGCGGATGCAATCGATGATGATTTACACTGCCTATATAACCTACATTGAATCCTTCGTGATCTTTTGCACTAAGTTTGTCCAGACGACTGAAATCGGCAGGATTCACGATCATGGCGGTTTTGAGCTTTCTTTCCTGAATACTCAGCCCACTGAATGCGGGTACTTCATTGAAAGTCGTTGGATTGGTGGCAACAGTAACATCACCATATTCAAGTAATTCTGGAACAATCACCTGAGGAACATGCATTCCAGCAACATGACACCAGACAAGCATACGGGATGGAACAAAATCCATCCGCATGAATTCCAGTATGGCTGGTGAATTGCGCCAGTGCAGATGAACGATATCGGATTGAGCAATCTGATAGTCAAGAAACGGTTTGCCGCGGCCATGATCTACTTCATAACCTTCAAGCTCAGCGAGCTTGAGACCTTCCGGAGTGGGGCGCTGCAGGGAAATGACCCTGTGAGTAAGCTGTTGATCATGATTCGTCGAGTGCTTCGACAATCTGAGAGCAACTTTGGAGGCGCTGTCGTTTGTCAGCCGTTCAATGACATGAAGGATGATGCAAGTTCCATTGGTGGAAAATGTCGGATCAGTGTTCGTGACGTTCATGTCGATCAACCTTGACCAAAGCAGATCCCCTTTTCATCGAAATTAAGTATGTGATTCAAAAAAGCAAAAGGATCGACTCAAATAAGCTAGTAACTAAAATGATTAATTGTATGAGTCTTCTATCAGGAATTTATACTTTTTATGGAGGAAGCATGCAATCCCATTTTATAGATTAAATGAGTTATGCTTTTGATTTTTGACTCATCTGATTAGAATTCTTTTATTGGAAGCACTAGGCATGATTTCGTTGGAGTTCTAAAATATTTATTGGAATTCCCTCATGGTCTTTGAGTCAACTACGGTATCATGGGGTCCAGGCCTAGAACATACCCTTTTTTCGGGGCTAGGAGCTGCAGTGTTCGCTGTTGATTGACTTTATTAAATGTTTCGTAACAGCTGTTTTGTTGTGCAATGTACGCATTAGAAATTCATATTTTACTGCAATAGACTGAGGGTATTCCGGACCGCACTAAGAGTTGAATTTAGCAATTTCTACCGCTTCATCTGCTACATCCACATCTTGGATGCGAGCACTTGTAGCAACAAGGTTTTCAGTCATCACTGAGATTTGCTTCGAGACAGAATAAAAGCGCGCCAATGGTTTATCCAGATTTGCCTGGCTCTCTCCTGGAGATGCTTCACAGATGATATAGCTGAAATATTTGTATGGTTGGTTTAATGATCGTATTCAAAAATCAGGGATTAAAACCGCAAGATGCCGGATGTTACTGCGATATCTGCAATTCCTATTTTTAATCGTTGGCTACATGCCTCTAGTTAGGCGGTATAAGTTTAAGTTTACTGAAGCAATCGAAGCACGTTCTGAGGGATTTGATTGGCTTGCGCCAACATGGCTGTTCCCGATTGAACAAGAATGTTAAACCTTGCGAATTCCGAAGCCTCTTCCGCTACATCAACATCCTGAATGCGTGAACTCGCAGCAAAAAGATTTTCAGAAGCCACGACAATTTGTTCCGAGATGGAGTGCAGACGTGTCTGGTTGGACCCAATAATCGCTCGACTGGAAGCAACAAGCGATAAGGCATCTTTCATGTCGTCAAGCGCTACTCCCGCCGTGTCAAAAGTACTAATATCACCGCCCATCTTTTCGAGCACATCAGCCATATCAATGCCGATCATTTTAAATGTCCCCCCTTCTGAGTCCGTAGTAACAGACAAATCATTGTCTGAAAAAAGATTTATCCCATTCCATGTTTTGGTAGTAATATCAGAGACGGTCTGGGCTAACTGCTGATATTCTAAATCATACATCTCTCTGTCTGCGTCCGTTTTGGTACCATCTTTTGCAAGAAGCGAAAGCTCCCCCATTCGATCGAGTGCGGAGCCCATGTTCGCGAGGTAACCGTCTTGAGCCTGCGTAAAAGAAACAGCATTGCCTATATTTGCCTTGGCTGCCTTTAATCGTTCGATCTGACTATCCATTTTCATGGATACAGCCAAACCACCCGCATCATCGGATGCACTGGTTATTTTTGAACCGGAGCTTAGCCTGGCCAGTGATTTGTCCAAACTAGCCTGACTGGCTTGGAGACTTTTCGCTGCGGATGCAGCCGACATGTTTGTGTTAATTACCATTGACATAATATTATATCCTTATTTTTTATATTTAGTAATTTTATATACTACTATAATTTTAAACCTCTTCCGTGGAACTTAGTGTGCCATAACCTTTTTTTTGAGATCCGGCATATCCTTTTTATTTATTTTAGCCGCTGCCTGGTTATTGGATCTTATTTCGTCATGTATTTCTTTGCGAAAAATGGGTACGTCTCTGGGGGCATCTATCCCAATTTTGACCGTATCCTTTTCCGTTTTTACGACATGTATGATGATACGACCGTCAATGACAATGCTCTCCCCTGGCTTGCGTGATAAAACTAACATGATTCCTTTCTTGTTATGATTGGGCTTGCTCAGAGAGGCAGTGGTTGATCGACGGCAAATTCAAGAGCATTTTTGGCAATGAACTGACCGCCGATACCGTTGTCCATATTAAAAAGAACGGGACCTTTGAGATTCGCTGTTGCTTTGCCTCCGTCGCGTATGGTCACGATGTTATACATGACCAAACTTTCCGGGCTTTGGATTTTCAACAATTCGAGATCATCTTTGGACACATCCGGTGCATAATCCGGAAAAAATGAAATGGACGGAACTAACAAAAAAGAAAGCTCAGGTCCCTCCATCATCTGGAGCCAGGCATGAGAGGAATCATTATCTTTCTGTAATAGAGAGAATAGTTTCACACTCTCGAACCCAACTAATCCATGAGGAAAGCTAAAATCTAATTTAGAGATACCTTTGGCTTCGGTCTCGGTTTCTGTTTGGACAGCGTTCATGACTTTTCCCAATTAGCATCTCGCGTGCCAAAACGTTTAAACCACGCGTGCCAAGACCTTTAAACCAATCATCTTGTAACTCTCAAAAAGCTCTTCACCTTCGGTTTAATTTTTTGTTTTCTATTGGTATACAATAACTTAGCCTGTTTTTTTTACAAAGCTTGCAATGAATACAGAAAATATTTGCTACCCTATTTTGCAACAAAAGATATTTACTCTATCAAGGCAATGTACGCAAAACACGGAAGTTTTTGCCCGATAAATGTAGGTCAGTAATACCATCCTGTTTTGCCAAGCGGTCAATTTTGCCTCCTATTCATTCTTTGTCGAAAAGTAGGTAACATTTTCCGACACCTGACATCTTTGCCCTCTCATTGCATGGTGCAATAGGGTGATAAATGCCTACCTGATTTGAGCCTTTCAAAAATAATCCACATAAAAACAAATCCCTGCCAAACGTAGTAAAATCAGCATCAAACAAAGCAATAGAATCAATCCACGGAGTTAAATGTCATGCATGTTCCAAGAAACAAATAATCGATGGCATGCCTTTTGCTTAGCCGGTTTGAAGTAAGAAATTCGTTATGATTGAAGGCCTGTTTAACCAAACTAATTATGTCGCGACCAAAAAAATGATGGATGCGACGACTCTTCGACAGGAAGCTCTGGCCAGTAACATTGCCAATGTCGAGACACCCGGATATCAAAGAATGGATGTCGCCGAAAGCTTTGAGAAAGCGTTTTCAAAGGCTATCTCTCAGGGCGGCAAAGAAGCGTTTAGTGATTTGAGCGCAAGCCTCGAAGTGGACTCAACTGCCATCGCTAAGGATGAAACTGGAAACACAGTCGACCTGGAATCAGAAGTTTTACAGTTGGGAGAAAACCAAATCGCACACCAATTGGAATCCAAGATTATCACAGGCTCCCTTGCCAAACTCAGACTGGCCATCACAGGACGACCTTAATCAACCTGAACATTTTTAAATATTATGATACGTATCATGTCAGGAGCCGATGCCACCGTTGCCGCACTCAATGCGGAACGCATGAGGCTCGAAGTCATCTCCCAGAATATCGCCAATGCCAATGTGACCAATACGCCAGAAGGTGGACCATACAAACGCAAGGAAGTCGTTTTTGAATCTGTCATGAACGAGGCTTTCAAATCTCAGGATGGCAAAAACGAAGCGCCCATGATGGTAAAAGTTGGAAAGGTGGAAACTGACGAAACCATGGGAATGAGGATTTATGATCCAAATCACCCTGATAGAGACGCAGATGACTATGTCACTCTTTCGAATGTCAATATTCATGAGGAAATGGTGGATATGATCATGGCCTCGCGGGCATACGAAGCCAACCTATCAGCCATGAAATATGCAAGAAGCATGGCGGTTCAGACTTTGAGAATAGGTCGTTCCTGATTTTCACATTACTAGAAAGGACTCCTCATGGAAGGTATCTCCCAAGCCACCAATATCATGAATCAAGCGATGCAAGTCGCTAATCAGTCTGCCCAGCAGCCGGATAGCTTTTTGCCCGCATCCATGCTCGAACAAGCGGATCAGATCAAACAAGCCATTTCGGCAAACGATAGTCTGCAGACCAGCCAGGCATCCGCAACAGGCGAGGTGGGCACCAGCTTCGCCAACATGCTTAAGAGTCTGGCGCAAGATGTCTCGGTCAAAAGCGCACAAGCCGGGGAGGCAGTTCAGGGAGTGCTTGCAGGCGAAGGAGTACCCTTGCACCAGGCTGTCATTGCAGCCGAAGAAGCAAGTGTCTCTTTTCAACTCATGGTTGAAGTACGGAACAAACTTCTGGAGTCCTATCAGGAATTAATGCGAATGCAGGTTTAAGGGGAATGAATAAGCGGCTATGATGCAGCAAATCAAACAATTGGGAGAACAACTACTCGGCATTTGGAAACAGCTTGGGCTGAACCAGCGTATTATCGTTGCCACAGCAGGCGTAGGTGTTTTTGGAGCATTGATGGGCATTGCCTATTGGTCTGGTCAGTCAGAGTATTCTCTATTGTACGGGAATTTATCGCTCAAGGAAGCAGACAACATTCAAAGCCAACTGGAGTCAAGATCCATTCCTTACAAGATTGGCAGCAGGGGTAATTCCATTCTTGTTCCCTCTGGTCAGGTTCATAGCACCCGGATTTATCTGGCAGGAAAAGGCCTTCCGAGCAACAGCGACAAAGTGGGTCTCGAAATCTTTGATCGGCCTTCTTTCGGATTGAGCAACATGCAGCAGCAAGTCAACCATACCCGTGCTATTCAGGGAGAGCTGGCGAAAACCATCGCACGCATGGATGGTGTAGAGGCAGCAGATGTCATGGTCGTCAGGCCTGAGAATACATTGTTTGTAGACGAGCAATCTCAGGCTTCAGCATCCGTTTTCCTGAAAACTTCAGGACCTGCAAAGTTGGGAGAAGAACAGGTAAGGGCGATTCAACATTTTGTCGCCAATGCCGTTGAAGGACTTGGCACAGAAGACGTGACAGTCACTAATTCGAGAGGCGAATTATTGAGTCAAGAACAAGACCGAGACGCTGATGCCTTCCTGTCGGATCAACAACTGGAATCACTGAGAAACCTGGAAGCCTACCTTTCGCGCAAAGCAGAAGAAATGCTTACCATTGTACTGGGACCGGGAAATGCTATCGTCAGGGTCTCAGCAGAGATCAATCGAGACACCGTCACAACCTCCGATATTACATATAATGAAGATCCAGTGCAAAGAAGTTCGACTCAAACGACCGACAGAACTCAAACACCCAATCCAAGTCTTTTATCAACCAACGCCACCGCAACCGCAAGCAGCGCTACAATAACAACTGTAGATAGCACCACAGTGGATAATGAGTTTGCAGTGGGCTCTACAACCGCTGACACCATTCAAGTCGCTGGAGGCATCAAAAAAGTCACCGCAGCTGTTTTTGTCGCCAAGAAGGAGAATAAAGCCCCTGACGGCACAGTAACTTACGACAACAGGGACCCCGTTGAGCTGGAAAGTATTAAGCAAGCTGTAAGCCTTGCTCTTGGCATTGAGAACACGGCCACCAACCTGACCGTCGAACAATTTGAATTTCACAGGCAAGAAAAAGTCGATTACCTGAACGAATTCCAAAAGTATAACAAGTACAAAACATGGATTAGTATCGGGAAACAAGTCGGCTATCTGTGCCTAACTTTGGCTGTACTCTATGGGTTTGTGAGAACTTTCAGGAAGACTCCCATAGAAACCATTCCATTGGGAGTCCCTCTGGATGATTTAGGCGATTTCGCTGAGGCTGGAAACGGAAACCGTTCGAGCGGGGCACAGAAGCGTTCAAACTTTTCCATTTTTGAACCTGGCCCTCCAGATGAGCGGATCGAGTTGATGAACCAACTCATCAGAGATAACCCTCAAAATATGACGCACGCCATCGAGTCATGGTTGCAAGAAGATAATGGTAAGAGCAATTAATTCAAGAGTATCAAGCATGAACAAGTATCAAAAACTTGCCGCACTACTCGTCATTCTGGGACCTGAAAACGCAGCAGGCATTCTGAAAAGTCTTGATGATTCAACCGTGGAATCAGTGGTTGAGGAGATTTCAAACCTTCGTTTGTTGAGCCCAAAAGAACAGGAAGCTATCTTGAAGGAATTTTCGGGGCTTATCAATCAAGCCAGCTCCTCGCTTTCCGGAGGAATGAATATTGCGAAGGAAACCCTGGAGAGATCTGTCGGCCATTTCAAGGCAGCTAACGTCCTTGGAAGGATAGCGCCAAGCCCCTCTACCTCAGACTCGCTGGGCCACTTATTGGACATGGAATCCAGACAATTGTTCAACCTGCTTAAAAACGAACAGGATCAAACCATTGCTTTGATTCTGAGTTATTTTCCTGCTGATAGAGCTGCAGAAATTTCTTCAAAACTCAGTGAGGAAAAACGAGTTCGAGTCCTCGAGCGATTGGCAACACTGGCACCAACACCTGCTGACATAGTTGAAAAAGTCGCCAATGTTGTCCTTTCCAAAGCGAAGCGAGTCGTTCCTCAGACGATCACTCATTCCGGTGGTTTGAGAGCTGCAGCTGCCATGCTCAACGCCATGGACAGGGTGGACAGTAAGGGCATTTTATCAATTCTTGAACAGAAAGATGCCGATCTTGGCGCTGAGATAAAACAAAAAATGTTTACGTTCGAGGATTTTATTCACTTAAATCCAAAAGACGTCCAGAAGATTTTGAGGGATGTCGACATGGGCGATTTGGCGTTGGCTCTGAAGGGCGCGTCTGAACCTCTGAGTAATTTCGTTCTATCATGTATGTCCAAGCGTGCAGCTGAGTCCGTTACCGAGGAAATTGAGTTCCTGGACACAGCCAAACAAAAAGAGATTGAGGCAGCTCAATTGAAAATTTCAGCTACGGCACGCCGCCTTGAAAGTGAAGAAGAGATCGACTTACCAGAAGCTCTAGGGGGCGGGTCATGAAGATTTTCACGCACACGGTCGATTGGACAGGTTCACATGTTCCCGAAGAGGTGGTCATTGAAAAAACTGAAGACCACTGGGAATCCATTGAGGCACATTTTACCAACGAGCGAATGCAAGATTCTTTGCGTGTTCGAAAAGAAGCTGAAAATAATATTCGGCAATTACTGGAAGAGGAGCATCAGGAAAGGGCACGGAAAGTCCATGCACTGATCAAATCATTTGAGGAAGCCATACCCAAGGCTTTTCAGCAGATGGAACAGGCCCTGCCACATATGGCATGCACGCTGACAAGAAAACTGATTGCAGAAATCCCAATCGACACCAATAGAATGCACGCGGTCATTTCGCAGGCAATGAAGGAATTGGATACTGATTCGGAGATTTTCATATCCATTCACCCGGCTGACCTGGATCTATTGAAGGATGAATCAGGAGAGGATCCATCACAACGATTTACCAATTCAGGTAAACTGAAATTCGAAATGGACACCAATCTCACACGTGGCGGATGCTACATCCGAACTCCATTTGGCGATTTTGATGCCACTATGGAAACGAAGTGGAAAAGGATCGAATCACTCTTCCAGAAACAGGCTCAGGGTGCTGAACTACTCAATAAAGACTCACCAGATATCAACACGCCATGAGCACTGCACTTCCCATTCCCAAGCTGGACCTGGCTCGCTTTCTTTACTCAATGAGTGAGGTCGAGTCGCTTAATCCTGTCGCCCGCACAGGTAAGGTGATTCGCGTTACTGGATCGGTGGTTCAATCTTCCGGCCCACTGGCTTCCATTGGAGATCTTTGCCGTATCAAAACAAGAGACAATCATACTGAAATTCTGGCTGAGGTGGTGGGCTTTCAGGATCGGCATGTGCTGCTGATGCCTTTTTCAGATATGGAAGGTGTTCAACCTGGAAGTGCCGTTGTGAGTGAGGGCAAACCACTTCAAGTGCGCACGGGTTTTGATTTAATGGGGCGTATTCTCAATAGCCTTGGGGAACCAATCGACGATCTTGGGCCCATTTGGGGTGATGGATTCACGACATTGAAATCGTCTCCACCCCACCCCATGAAGCGGCATCGCATCACGGAAAGATTCCGAACGGGCATCAAGGTATTGGATACCTTCGTCCCGTGTGGCGTCGGCCAGAGATTGGGTATCTTTGCTGGTAGCGGTGTTGGCAAGTCCACGCTTTTAGGGATGATTGCGGGTCATGCCGAAGCCGATGTCAATGTCATTGCGTTAATCGGAGAGCGAGGTAGGGAGTTGAGGGAGTTTGTCGAACGCGACCTGTCTCCTGAAGCTAGAAAGAAATCAGTCGTCATTGTGGCAACATCCGATGAAACACCCATCATGCGACTCAAGGGAGCTTATACAGCAATGGCAGTATCCGAATATTTCCGTGACCAAGGCTCGAAGGTACTTCTGATGATGGACTCGGTCACACGCTTTGCCATGGCTCAGCGGGAAGTGGGACTTGCTGCGGGTGAATTGCCGGCAACCAAAGGTTACCCACCTTCCGTTTTTGCCACATTACCCCAGCTTCTTGAGCGAGCAGGTGCAGGCGAGAATGGGTCCATCACCGGTTTGTTCACTGTATTAGTGGAAGGAGATGACATGAACGATCCTGTCGCTGATCATGTCAGGTCCATTTTGGATGGCCATGTTGTCTTGAACAGAGACCTGGCCTTCAGAAACCACTACCCGGCAATCGATGTGTTACAAAGTGTCAGCCGATTGTTTGGTGATTTGAGTCAAGGAAAATCCCAGGAATGGATTCATCGTGCCCGGGAGGCAATGGCTGAATACCATGAGCATCGAGATATACTTTCATTGGGTGCTTACAAGAAAGGCTCCAATGAAGAACTGGATCGAGCCATAAGGCTGAGACCAAGCCTCAATACATTCCTCAAGCAAACTGTTAAAGAAGGTTATTCCGTTGAAGAAAGTCATACAATGCTTGAGCAGGTATTTGCCGGGGAAAAGTATACTGTGAACAATTAATACTGATTACTGAAAACGATTATGAAACGATTTGAATTCAAACTTGATGGCGTTTTGCAGTTAAGAAACCAACACGAACGAACAGTGATTGACAAGCACGCCGTTGCCTTGAATAGATTCAATCAATTGGCTGAAAAGATGAAAACGCTTCGTGAAGGACTCACGATGCAACAGCAGCGATATCAACAATCGCTCTCACAACCTCAATCAGTTTCAATGATGCAAAACCTCAGAAAAGGTTGTGAGTATTACGAACAGCGAATCGACGAGACCCTTCATGCTCTGAACAATGCAGAGCAAGATCTCGAGCAATGCAAGAACGCACTGACCGCTGCTCGCCAGGAATGCGAAGTGATGGAAAAATATCGTGACAGGCTTGCTGGCGCACATGCAAAAATTATTGATAAAGCGGATCAAACTTTTCTGGATGAATTATCCCTGCGCGGGGCTCATCAGTTTTCTTGAGGCGCATCATGAAGCATTTACTGAGTTCTAAAGTAATTTTTGTGATTCTTGGAGGCTTGATTTACATCGGCGTGACCATGTGGACTCTTTATTATTCAGTGGGAAAATGGAAATTTAAACCTAATCAAAAAGCCGATGGCACCCAGATAGGAATGACTCCCAACCTGGACGGAGAATCATGGAATTATAGAAACCCTGAATTGGAACTTTTGGTTCAGGAACTTAAAAAGAGTAAATACGATATCAAGAAAGAAAAGGAGGATCTCGAGTTGCTGCAAAAACGAGTTCAAAAAGATATAGATCAACTGAGTAGCATCACAAACAGAATGAGAAACCTTCAAGATAAATTTGAACGTTCTGCGACTACTTTAACCAAAAACGAGGAACAAAACTTAAATCGCCTTCTCGATTTATTTAAAACTCTTGAGCCTGAGCAAATTGGAACGATACTCGAGCCAATGGCAGACGAGAAAATAGCAAAGATTTTCAGCCTGCTCAAACCGGCGGAATTTGGCCCGGTGGTTGAACTTTGGCTTTCAAAAAATGAAAAAACTGAAGAACGCATCCACGATATTCTCAAAAAATACCAAGGTATTATTCCTGCGGAACAGTTAGATACACCTTGAACAGATGTAAGGACTTTCAACCAATTTGGTCGAAAGTAAGAGATTAAACCACAAATCCATTCACCTTGCCTCGATTGCATCGACAAGCGTCCGTGTTCAACAATTCTACCAACATGCAAACATCTTTGATCAAGGAGCCCTCTGGAACAGTCCCTTCCAAAACAAATCGCTCCTCACAGCATAAAAAAGAAGCCAGAACCGAGGACTCTTTTCGAGACAGGTTCAATGCTGAACTTTACAACAAGGATGGGGTGGTCAACAAATCGCCAGATAAAATATCCAAGGAACTGGAAGAAACTGCATGGCTAAGTGGTGCCTCTTCCGGATCTGCCCCTCCTTCTCCTGAGAACAACTTCAAATCTATGAAGCCCTCTGATGCTGGGATTCTAAATCGTGAAGGTCAGGAATCGCATTCCTCAAGGTCAGCATCCAAAATTTCAACGGAAACACCAGATTCCCAGACCTCAGGTGCAAAACAAGACGCAAGGGCCAAAGATACAAAAAACGCCCCTGAATCCGAAGAAAAGACACAAAGCGGCAAGATTATCACCAA
>ERZ802830.3304-NODE-3304-length-13850-cov-16.0503_pt1 | contig 13850 bp, 22 predicted proteins | sample MGYA00345654_ERZ802830 | MGnify/ENA primary metagenome ERZ802830 (study PRJEB30503, sample SAMEA104212375) | marine metagenome | biome: Westerlies Biome; feature: [SRF] surface water layer (ENVO:00010504) within the epipelagic zone...; material: water... | reverse complement strand
TCAACATACTACCTATCCAGTTTTAAATCGTATGGAATGGCTTAGAAGAAATAAAGACAGTAGTAATTTAACTAATCAGAATATTAAATTTCAATTTTCAAATGAGATTTTAGCATCATTATCAAATTTAATAACACCATCTTCTTTAACTAGTAATAACACATCTACGGCTGAACCGCAGTTTGGTAATTGGTCATATTGGAGCGAGGGAACCGTTAGTGTCGGAAAAGTAGGAGACACAGGCGCATCATCAGCAAAAAATATAAATTCTAGCGCTATAACAATTGGAGCAGATAGAAGAAATGATAAAAATAGAATGTTTGGGTTTGCATTTAGGTTTGGAAGTGATGACATTGATGTAGGTAACCTTGGCAGCGCTTTGGATATGAATGCTTTAAGTTTGACAGTTTATGAGACGCGTCCTAAAGGAAAAAATATGTTTATGGATAGCCTTATAGGAATAAGCGCAATCAATACTAATCTTTTAAATAATAGTGGGTCTATTTCTACAGATGGTGAGAGAGAAGGAAAACAAATTTTTGCATCAATAAAATTTAGAGAAACATTTACAAAAGAAAAATTAAATATAACTCCAAATATAAAATTAGATTTAGGATTTACATCTCTTTCTGATTATACCGAAACAGGGGCTGAGGGTTTGAATTTAAAATTCAATAGACAAGATATTGGTACGGTTATAACCTCTATAGGTTCAGTTATAGATAATACAATTAATATTGATAATGGAATTATAAAACCAAATATTCAATTAGAATATAACGCTGATATCAGCCCATCTTCTAAGCAAGAATTTGAATATGCATCAAATGGAACCTCTTATATTCTTGAAAATATTAATAGCTCCACTCATAATTATAGAGGAAGTTTTGGCTTTGACTTAATTACAGACAATGGCTTTTCGCTAATGACAAGCTATGAAAGAAATCAAAGTAAAGGAAATGGACATAGTGATAATATTTATTTTGGTGGAAGTTATATCTCAAAAAGAAATGAGACATATGCCTTTAGTTTAGATGGTAGCGAAACTTTTAATACAAAATTGAATTATAAACGAGATCTTAATGGCATAGGTATTAAAGTGAGCTCTAATTACAGTTTGATGAGTGAAATACCTGATTATGGTGCAACCATAGAAGTTTCAAATAAGTTCTAGTATAATCTTATCTAGAAATGAAAGTATAAAAGGAGGAAAAATGTCAATATTTAAACCTGTAAGTGAAAATAAAGCTAAAGGAAAGGTTAAAAAAGTTTTTGATGATATTAAAAAAACTAGAAATATAAAAAAAATACCAAACTTTTGGAGAGCTATAGCTAACAACCCAGAGACTTTAGAAAGAACATGGAACAACTTAAAACAAATAATGAAGAAAGGAGCACTTGATCCAGTTACAAAAGAATTAATCTATGTTGCAGTTTCGATTACAAATAGCTGTGAATACTGTATAAGATCTCATACAGCAGCAGCTAAAAAAAAGGGTGCATCAGATCAAATGGTTAAGGAAATGATAGATGTTGTTGGTATTGCAAATCAAAATAACAAGTTAGTAGAGTCTTACCAAGTAGAAGTAGATAAGATTTATAAATAGTATGAGTTATTTGACTGGTTATATTTATTTAGTATTAGCAATAATATTTGGTATTACAGCAAACGGATTCTTAAAAACCACTAACGGTTTTACAAATTTGTACCCAACAGTATTTTGTGTTTGTTCAATTATTATTTGTCTATTTTTTTTAGCAAAAGCAATGACAATAATTCCAGTGGGATTTACTTACGCAACGTATGGAGGCCTTACAATAATTGCTGTTACTTTGTTTGGAATTATTAAATATAATCAATCCCCTAACATTTATGGCACCATTGGTATTATCTTGATAATCGTAGGAGTAATTTTAGTTAATTATTTAGGGAAAATTAACACTTAAATATTTTTTAAAAAGTGCAAACTGAATTTATTTATAAAATTTTAACCAAAAATGAATATGAGGTATTTAAAAAAACCGATTACTATTCAGGAACTGAAAAAGATGTAAATGATGGATTTATTCATTTTTCAACAAAAGATCAATTAATTGGAACTTTAGAAAAGTATTATAAAAGTGAAAAAAATTTAATACTTTTAAAATTTCCGTCAAATAATTTAAAAAATTTAAAGTGGGAAGAATCTGGTAAATTATTTTTTCCACATCTTTATTCAAAGTTAAATACTAAAGATCTATTAGAAATACATGAACTGAATAATCTAGATACTAAATTTATTATACCAGTTAATTTTTAGTTAGTTTTTCCAAGTAAATTTACAATCAAAACACCAGAGATAATTAAAATCATTCCAACAATAGTGTACATGTCAGGCATTTGGTTAAATTTGAATATTCCAACAGCAATAGTTGCAATAATACACAGTCCAGCAAAAGATGCATATGTTACGCCAACAGGAATTGTTTTCATAACCAAAGACAAAGTGTACATACATCCAACAATTGTTACAGCAGTTAAAATGCTTGGAATTAACAAAGTAAAACCCTGAGCACTTTTTGCAAAACCATTGGATGCCGTGCCAAGCACTACAGCAATTAAAAGAATTAAATACGCAGTTAAATTACTCATATTAAAAACTATAGTTGAAATAATTTAAAATAGAAATAGATAACCCAAAGAATACAACACAATAAAGTCGTAAAAATTATAACAATTCCAGTAGCTGTATCATTATTATATTTTTTGTTAACTTTTTTACGCCATACACTTGGATATAGCGGAAGGGTAAAAGCATAAATTATTAGAAAAATATCAAATGCGGTTATGATGATTGCAGAAAAAAATAAATGATCCATTTATTCAATAATTATTTGTCCAATGATGCCAGTTTGGAAGTGACTGGGAATATTATAAGTCTTCTTAAATACTCTCTTTTTGTATTAATATATTTAATTGTTCAATCATCTGCAATGTAGATTGTGATGATGGGTAAATTTTATGAGCTTCAATGTAGCTATCAATTGCTTTTTGATAATTTTGTAATGCGGTTTGTACAAGACCTTGACCTGAAAGGGCACCAAAGTGTCTTTTCTCAAGGCTTAGAACCATATCAATATCATTTTGTGATAACTCAAAGTTTCCCATCATGTAAAGAACTGTTGCCCTTTTATTCCAGCCCTCTGCCCAATTAGGATCTAATTCGATTACTTTTGAAAAAACATTATGAGCACTAGTAAGCTGATTTTGCATCATATAACCAGAACCTTTTGCTAAAAGATCAGTCAAAGTTTTCTCAGATGGATGTGTGGTCCACAATTTCCAAATCCTATCCTCAATTTCTCTTGCATCAGCAGGATCTCCTATACTTTTTAATTGGGTAAATAATTTATTAAGTTCTATTACTTGATCATCCTTAGCATCGGCAGGATTTAAAAAGGTACAAAACAGAAAAACGATAAATAACTTTCTTATCATTTAATATTTACTTTGGTAACTTAGTTGCCCCAGTTTCTTGGTATACAACTTTACCATCCTTAAATTTATAATAAGTCATAACCGCTTCTTTGTTACCATCTTTGAAAGTTGCATATGCGTGTTCAAATCCAACTTCATCATTTTCAAAAAGAACTCTCACTTTTTCTTTTTGTATATCTTTCATACCAAGCCATTTAATTACATCTGACTTTCCTAGTTTTTTACCGGATGCATGCATTAAAAATTGATAATCATCATGTATTAATTGATCTGCTGCTGACGTATCTCCATCATTTATTATTTTCGACATTTTTTCTATTATTGACATTTATATTCCCCTTTATTTTTATTTTCCTGGTTTAATAACACTATTAGCGGCGTTAGCAGCGTTAGTAAATGCTTTATTGTAGTCAATTACTTCATGAACCATTAAATCATCCATAAGACCAGAATTTTTAAAAGTTATTTTTAAAGCAACAGCCTGTTCGTACTCACCCTCAACACACGAAATTACATCAAATCTTCCTCTTACCCACTCGTAACTGATTAATTTTAATCCTGCTGCCTCAGTAACTTTTTTAGTTGAAGCGTATCTATCAGCAGACGGATCATTTTGCATACGTTGCATTAAATCCTGACTAATCTTTCCAATTAAATAAAATTTTGCCATTATTTTACCTCTACTTTTGATAATTCCCATAGCTGTACATTGTCTACACATTCAGCATAAATCGCTTTAGCTTTTGGGTTATTTCCAGCAACAAATTCCTTCATTCCTGCTTCATTATGAACTGACACCTTAAACATAATCCCACTTTTGTCAGGCTTCATTGCTCCAATTGTTTTTTCTGGATAAGCAACACTTTTCCTTACTTCCATACCTTCATCAGACTGCATCCATCCCATAAAAGTTTCTAGTTTACCTTCTTTAAGATTAACTAAAGCTAACATTTCTTTTTCCATTTTTTTTCTCCTTTATATTCCTTTTACTATTATTAAATTTCCCTCAGCATTATCTAAACGCATTTGCTTGATAGGTTTATATTCATCTGAGTTGTACCATTTCAAAGCAATCTCATAGCTTGGAAATTCTATTATAACATTTCTAGAAAAATCCCATTTACCCTCTTTAGTTTGAAATTCTCCAGCTCTCACCAAATATTTACCTCCAAAGTTCTTTATTGTTTGTGGAACTTTATCAGCATATTCTTTGAAACCCTCTTTGTGCTTCATATTAATTTGGGCAATAACGTATGCAGACATCACTTACTATTTTTATCTCAACCTTCTAATTGTTATTTAAGATCTCATTTTATTGAAATCCATGATTTGTTCAATTACTTGATGTTTATGTGGCTCATAAAAATCATTCATAGGTCCTAGTTGTTCATTGATTGCTTCTTCACTCTCAGCCTTCCAGTGACAAAACATTACTAAATCGTCCCCAGGAGAAACAAATGATGATTGACAAACTGCCTTTGGACCAGTTGTAGATTTAACAATATCTTCAGGCGTCATTGACCCCATTGTTTCTTGCATTTTCTTCTTCATCTCTGCTGATTTAAACATATGTGTTGTTAAGTAATCTTTCATTTTTTTCCTTCTATTTTAGTTTTTATTTTTTCATAGCATTAAACATGCTTAGAGTATCATCAAAAGTCATCATAACTTTAGTTTTTCCTTCATCACTAGACTCAAAATAATGACCAAACATAGTATCCATATTGTCAGCAGTTGCATGCACTCTAACAAATACTTTATTACCTTCACTGATCATGTCTAAAATTTTTAAATGAAAATTTGGCCATATCGCAGGAATTTTTGACATTGCAGCCATCATTGCTTGTTTACCTTTATGCACCCCTGATAATGGATGAACACCTTCTTTACCTGGAAATGTCCAAACAATATTGTCATCAATCATTTCATTAAAAAAAGTTTCCATATCGCCTTTACCAAAAAGCTCGTAAGCTTTTCTCGTTTGTTCTTTTACGTCCATTTTTTCTCCTTTGTTAATATAATGTTTGAGCTACCTTCTTTACTCTCTCTTCGCCGTTTGGAATTGTTTTTTCAAGAAACGTATGACAACCTTCGGTTAATTTTTCATCATATTTAGATCCGTAATATTTATCTACAGACTTGTTAACTCCTGCATCCCAAACTTCCTCTTTAATTCCAATTTCTAAAGCATATTCTTTCCAAACTTTAACTGATGCCATTGATTTTTCTTTCATACCATATTCAAAACTTTCACCTGATGGTAAAAAGTAATTAGCCATGTAAATACCAACACAATCCCATGCCTTGTCAGTATTTTCTTTACTTAAGTCCTCTGCATTAGCTGTATTTATAAATATCAAGCTTATTAAAATTAAAAATATTTTTTTCATTGCAATTCTCCTTAACCTAAACCTAAAATGTTAAGAATTTATTATAAAGTGTAAAAACTGCCGCTGTGTTATGACTAAAATGCAAAGGTCAGGTTGTAAATTTACTTAATGTTTCTGAATCTAAGGTTATTTCTATTAAGTTCACTGATTTTAGTACAACCCATAAGTTTCATGTCTCTTTCTAATTCGGTCTTGTACTGTCCTAAAGCTCTTTCAACACCCGCTTGGCCCGCTGCAGCCAATGCATAAAGATATAATCTTCCACCTGAACATGCTTTGGCACCAATTGATAATGCCTTTAACATGTGAGTACCTCTTTGAAATCCACCTTCACAAATAACATCAATCTTATCACCAACTGCATCTACGATTTCTGCTAATTGATCAAAAGGAGATCTTGATCCATCAAGTTGTCTTCCTCCATGATTTGAAACCATTATACCTGTACATCCAATATCAACTGCTTTCTTTGCATCTTCTACACTCATAATTCCTTTAAGTGCAAAATGACCACCCCATTGAGAGCATAATTTTTCAGCGTCATTCCAATTCATAGATTGATCCAACATAGTTGAAAAATAATTACCGATAGAAGAGTTTGTACTGGTACCTTCTTTTACAAAATCTTGTAAGTGAGGTAATTCAAACTTTCCTTTAGTTAAGTAGTTTATTCCCCACATTGGTTTTGTAGCAAAACTATATAAACTTGATAATGTAAGTTTAGGGGGAGATGTAAATCCAGTTCTAAGATCTCTTTCTCGATTTCCTCCTGTTATAGTATCAACTGTTAACGCCATAACATCAAACTTAGCCGCTTTTGCTCTTTCCAAACATGAATCATTAAGCCCTCTATCTTTATGAAAATAAAATTGAAACATTTTTGGAGTATCAATTAAAGACGATATTTCTTCTACACTAACTGTAGCTAATGCTGAAACACCAAACATTGTATTAAACTTTTGAGCAGCTCTTCCTACAGCACGTTCTCCATCATAATGAAATAATCTTTGAAGAGCTGTTGGTGCACAGTAAAAAGGAAGATCTAATTTTTTTCCAAATATAGTGGTTGATAAATCTATATTTTCAACACCTCTTAAAACATTCGGAACTAAGTCAACATCATCAAATGCATTTGTATTTCTTTTATAAGTAATTTCATCGTCAGCTGCACCATCAATATAGTGGAAGATAGGTGAGGGTAATTTTTTCTCAGCAAGCTTTCTAAAATCTGCAAAATTATAACAATCTTTTAATCTCATATTAATAACAATATATCAATTATATCCAGCTTGGATACGGTAAACCTTTTTCCTCAAGAAATTTTTTATTAAACAATTTACTATTATATTTATCACTCTTGTCGCACAATATTGTTACAATGGTTTTTCCAGGGCCTAATTCTTTACCAAGTTTGATTGCTCCTGCAATATTTACTCCACAACTTGTTCCAAGGCTTAGACCTTCGTTTTGAATTAGATCATATAATACCGGTAAAGACTCATTATCAGTTATAGAAAAAGCTCCATCAATCTTTGCTTCTGCAAAGTTTGCAGTTATTCTACTAGAACCAATTCCCTCAGTTATTGAACTACCTTCACTTTTAAGCTCACCATTTTTTATATAATTGTAAAGTGATGATCCCGCTGGATCAGATAAATAAATTTTTACATCTTTATTTTTTTCTTTTAAAAAACTACTAACACCTGCAATTGTTCCACCAGTTCCCGAAGCGCAAATGAAAGCATCAACTTTGCCATCTGTTTGATCCCAAATTTCAGGACCTGTACTTTCGTAATGACCTTTCGAATTTGCAGTATTATCAAATTGATTTGCCCAAACTACTCCATGATTATTTGAATTTTTTAATTCGTCTGCAAGTCTACCAGCAACTTTTACATAATTACCATCGTCCTTATAGGGTTTTGGCGGCACTAGTCTAAGATCTGCACCAATATTTTTAAGCATATCTTTTTTTTCTTGTGTTTGGTTGTCATTCATTACAATTACAGTTTTGTAACCAATAGAATTACCTATTAAGCATAATCCAATACCAGTATTTCCTGCAGTTCCTTCAACTATAGTTCCACCTTTTGAAATAAGTTTCTTTTCTTCTGCGTCTCTAATTAAAGCAAGCGCAGCTCTATCTTTAACAGATCCACCAGGATTTAAATATTCTGCTTTACCATAAATATTACATCCCGTTATTTCTGATGCCGCTTGAAGTTTCACCAAAGGCGTATTACCAACACCTTCTATAAAATTATTTTGAGAGTTTTTCATTTAATTTTTATCACTTTGCTCGGTGATACCATAAGGTTTAAAAGTTGGATCATCAACTGAACTTTCACCTACATTTTTAGCTGGAATTCCAACCATGATTGCATTTTGTGGAACATCTTTTGTTACAACAGCGTTTGCACCAATCTTTGCATTTTTACCAATTGTAACAGGCCCTAATATTTGCGCACCTGATCCAACTACAACATTATCCATTAAAGTTGGATGTCTTTTTGTATTTCTTTGATCATCTGAATTAATACTTGGAGAAATACCTCCTAATGTAGCCATATGATAAATAGTAACATTGTCACCAATATCAGATGTCTCACCAATAACTACACCCATTCCATGATCTATAAATAAATTATTTCCAATTTTTGCCTTTGGATGTATTTCAATTCCAGTTAAAAATCTTGAAAATTGAGAAATTATTCTTGCTATCAAATCAAACTTTGCTATTGCAAAAAAATTTGCAATTTTATGAAAAAAAACTGCTTTAACTCCTGGATAAGTTAAAATTATTGAGAGTTTAGATTTTGCAGCAGGATCTCTTTTAATAATAGACTCTAAAAAATCATTCATAATATAATTTGGTTTTTGATTACAAAAACTACTTATCGCAACAACAAGTAGTCTCTTCAGGTTTGCAACGACAATCTATAGTGCCATCACATTTGCATTTACTGTTTATACAGTTAGGGCACTTACATTTTAAATTCTCACAAAGCATAAATGATTTATAATTATTCAACTAAAAATTTCAATGCTTAATTTGACGCTAATTATAATTGATCTGCTGTTAAGCCTTTTACATTAGCAGGGACTGCAATATCCATCATTTTTGGGTTTGCCAAATTTAAATTGTTCATAATCTCAATATACTGATCTTCAGAGCTTACTTGTAGTCTTGGATTATTTTTAATTTCGTTACCTATGGTCGATGATTTTTTACCGTTATAATCATGCGCAGGTAAAACAATTGTGTTTTCAGGAAGTTTTAATAATTTATTAAACAGAGAGTTATATTGATCCTTAGCACTTCCATTTTGAAAATCTGTTCTACCAGTTCCATTTATTAATAATGTATCACCTGTAAAGACTCTATCATTCATTAAAAAACTATAAGAACAATCTGTATGACCAGGCGTATACAATACTTTAAGCTCAATATTTTCAATTTTAATTTTATCATCCTCTTTAACATGCAAATCAACAACTTCAGACTTTGATTTTTCACCCATAATTTTTGTACAATCTGTTTTTTGACTCAATTCATTTAAGCCTGTTACATGATCAGCATGTATATGTGTGTCAATTACCTTAACTAATTTTAAATCCAAATCTTTTAAAAGTTTTATATATTCATTAGTATGCTCTATTACAGGGTCAATTATTAAAGCTTCCCTTCCTTTGTCACTTGCAAGAACATAGGTATAAGTAGAAGATTTATTGTCAAATAGTTGTTTAAAAATCATAACTTGTATCTCTGAAATGATTTTATTTAATTGGAACTATTTTGCAATAGCTTTATGTGCAGGTTTACTCCACTCTTTTCCTTTAAACATTACATTCCACTGCAACCAAGGAAAAAGTTTTGATTTCATTTGCCAATAAAATGAACTTGGTTTCGTTGGATCAAAAGGAAAACTAGGTGTGACCTTTCCTCCATAACAGAATTCAGCAAGCATTACCTTGCCATAAGCTACAGTTAAAGGACAAGCTCCATATCCATCGTAAAGTCTATATTCATCTGACGATTTATTAATATCTTTTATAATATTGTGCGCAACAATTGGTGCTTGTTTTCTTACCGCTGCACCTGTCTTAGCGTTAGGTGCATTCATTACATCCCCAAGACTATAAATATTTTCATATTTTGTATGTCTAAGTGTTCCATTTTTATGATCAACATCTACCCATCCACCAGCATCAGCAAGTGGACTGTTTTTAATAAAATCTGGAGAAGTTTGAGGTGGTGTTACATGAATAAAGTCAAATTTCTTTGTAACTTCCTTTGAATTACCATCTTTGTCTGATTGTTTAAAAACCGCTTCTTTAGCATTTCCGTCTACAGATATTAAATTATGCTGAAAACTTCTCTTGATACCATAAGAGTCGCAAACCTCATTTAAAGGTCCTTGAAAATGTGGAACACCAAATATAACTGGTTTGGCACATAAAAATTCTAAGTTACTATTATCTAGCATTCCTTTCTTTTTAAGATGGTCTGCTGCTAAGTAAGCAATCTTCTGCGGTGCACCAGCACATTTAATAGGCATAGGTGGCTCAGTGAATAACAAAGTTCCACCAGTCAAATTTTTTAAACATTCCCACGTATATACAGCCATATCTGCATCATAATTTGTACAGACATTATTTTTCCCTAATGACTCTTTTAACCCTGCAACTCCATCAAAGTTTAATTTTAATCCTGGACACACTACAAGGTAGTCATAAGTACAGTCACCATCCGAAGTTTTAACAGTATTCGACTCTGGTGAAAAACTTTGTGCATGGCTTTTAATCCAATTAACATAACTTGGCATCACTTCTGACATTGATTTTATTGTTTTATCTTTGTCATATGCTCCTGCGCCAACTAATGTCCAAGCAGCTTGATACAATGATTTATCTGATGGCTCTATTATAGAAATATTTAGATCTGATTTTAAACTGTGAAGTCTAGATGCTACAGATATCCCCGCGCATCCTCCACCAATTATTAATACATTTGAGTGTTTTGAGTTATTCATAATATGCAAATTGTAGCATCTAATGTTCAATAGAGATATACATCCTATAAGTTGAGTTCACAAAATTGAATATCGTTGAAATATGTAACTAATAACTTATAATTATTCTAATAAACAAATACTAATAAAGGGTAAAAATGACTTTAAAAATAAATAGTAAAGCTCCAGATTTTACAGCAGAGACATCTGAGGGCAAATTATCTTTTCATGAATGGCTGGGTGATAGCTGGGGTGTATTATTTTCACATCCAAAAGATTTTACACCAGTTTGTACAACAGAACTTGGTGCATTAGCAAAAATGAAACCAGAGTTTGAAAAGAGAAATGTAAAAGTAATGGGTTTAAGTGTTGACCCTGTTTCTGACCATGTAAAGTGGCTAGAGGACATTAAGGATGTTTGTGGTTTAAAACCAAACTATCCTATTGTTGCCGATGAAAAGTTAGAAGTTGCAAAACTTTATAACATGTTAGAAGGGGATGCAGGAACTAGTTCAATGGGAAGAACAGCAGTTGATAACGAAACTGTTAGAACAGTTTACATTATAAGACCGGATAAAAGAATTGGCTTATTTCTAACTTATCCTATGACTACAGGAAGAAACTTTAATGAGATATTAAGAACTATCGACTCTATGCAAAGAACTGCAGAACATAAAATTGCTACACCTGCAGACTGGCAACCTGGAGATGATGTAATTATTGTTACCAAGGTTACAGATGAAGAGGCTAAAAAGATTTATCCTGATGGATGGGAGACGGTAAAACCATATTTACGTAAAGTTCCAGATCCAAAGAAATAATACTAAAATAATTAAATAAACCAACAACTTTTAAAAGGGTTGTTGGTTTATTCATTTATAATATCTAAAACTTTGTTTTCATCAATAAGTCTCATAAACTTATCATGATGATTATAATAATCTTTAAATTTTAAATTTTTAAAATTTTCTATTGGATGAACTAATAAATCTTTATTTTTTCTTTTTAAAATAAGCCCCAATCCTTGATCAGCTTTAATGGTGTAAGTATCTATGTCAGCTCTAGTCCTTGAATGGACAATTGATTTCCAAACATCACCATTCCAACTAGAATGAGTTTGTGGAATAGTTTGATGCCAAATCTTGGCTGGAAGACAATCATGCAGCAAAATTACGCCTCCATCGTTTAAAACATTTAGGGAATTATCTATATCTTTCAATACTTGTTCATGAATATGCAAACCATCAATAAAGATTAAATCATAAGTATCTTTATTTTGTAAAAAAAAATCATCACTGGTCATTCGAATAGTTCCACCTGTTTGGGGGTCTACACCAACTTTATTATCAATTAAGATTTTTGAGAAATTAACATCACTTTGACATCCAATTTCTAGATAGGATTTAAACTTTTTTGTTTTAATAATTTGATTAATAATATCAAATCTAGTTAACGTTTTATTCCAATCATAATTAAATTTTTTGTTAAATCTCTCATTTTTTAAAAAATAAAAAAACCTTCTACAATACAAAGTGAACTTATTTGGAAGCGCATCGTTTCTAATCATTTCTTTTTGTATTTTTTCATTGAAACTTGAGCTAATAACAAGTTTGGATCTATAAAAATCTTAGATTCTCTTATTTTTTTAAAAGACTTATATGCAAAAATTGCAATTGGAAGTTCAGTGCATCCTAAAATAATTTTTTTACATTTTATTTTTATTAAATAGTTAACTGCTTGTTTAAGTACTTTTTCAGCATCTTTAACTCTTCCCATTTTTACAAATTTGATTGCTTTATTCACACTATTTTTTTGTAATTTTTTTCCAGGTGAAACAAGCTGAAAACTTTTATCGAAATATTTGCTATAAACTTTTGTTTTTATTGTCGCTTCTGTACACAAAATTCCTATTTTAGAATTTTTTTTACATGTTTTTTTGGCATGAAGATAAACTTCTTTAGGCATACTTATTAAAGGTATACTTATCCTCTTTTGAATATCCTCTTGCCAATAATGAGCAGTGTTACATGGCATAACAATAAATTTACATTTATTTTTTTGTAATAATTGACAACCTTTGATTAATTCTTTTAAAACGTTGTGATATTTTTTTAAATTTTCTGGTCTTTTAGGCGTGTCTGACTTGTTATATAAAATAAATTTTGGATACTCTTGATCAGATTTTCCTCTATTTAGTACAGCTATCTTATTACAAAAGTCTAACCCTGCTTGAGTACCCATTCCACCAAGTATTCCAATCATAAAAGATAAATCTAATTAAATTAATTCGTTTCTTGATCTCATAAAAACTAAAATTAAACAACCATTATTTGTATGAGATGAATGTGTAGACCCAGGTTCGTAGCTAACAAAATCACCTTTTTTAAAAATCTTTCCATCAGCGTCAATTAATTCTCCATCAAGCACATAAAATTCTTCGTAGCTAACATGTTTATGAGGAATACTTTTAGCACCTGGATCCATTTTAAGTATAAAGCTTCCCTGCCCATTAATTTTATCGTAGCTTATTTTATGCCAACTCATACCTTTCACAGGTTCACCATAATTATCAAATGGCTCAAAGGATAAATTCTTTGGATCTATAATTTTTCGTTTACTCATAAAATTAAAATATATCTTTTTTTAAAAATAAGAAATAATAAATGAGAGATGGAATTTTTAATATTTGGTTTTTTTACTGGATTAAGTTTAATTCTTGCAATTGGAGCGCAAAATCTTTTTGTAATAGAGCAAGGTTTAAAAAAACAGTACATTTTTATCGTTTGTTTAGTTTGTTCTATATCCGATTTAATTTTAATTTTTTTAGGTATTTTTTTATTTGAATATTTTAATGATTTTTTTACGAAACAAATTGAACTTATATTCAATATTTTATTATTTATTTTTCTTATATATTTTATCTTTACTAAAATTAGGTCTAATTATAGCAACATCAATTTTGAGATTAAA
>ERZ802830.3301-NODE-3301-length-13859-cov-24.3951_pt1 | contig 13859 bp, 17 predicted proteins | sample MGYA00345654_ERZ802830 | MGnify/ENA primary metagenome ERZ802830 (study PRJEB30503, sample SAMEA104212375) | marine metagenome | biome: Westerlies Biome; feature: [SRF] surface water layer (ENVO:00010504) within the epipelagic zone...; material: water... | reverse complement strand
ACGCTTGACCACAAGAGGAAATCTCTTAATGTTCTGCAATTAAGTGGGCTTCGCCATTTAATTTCTTAAGTAAAAAGTTCATGCAAAACTTTTACCTAAACATATTAGAAATCCCATACAATCCATGTTAGTACTATGGTAATGATTCATGATGATTACATTTTATTTTGTACTTCTCAGTGGATTGAACTAAAAGATATTGTTGAAAGATGTGGTGGTAATGAATCTGAAGTAGTTGAATCAATTCAAAGACTTGCCTATATGGGATTTCTTGAATCTAGAACTTTAAAAAATAATTTATTCTATAAAAAACAAGACAGGCCTCAAAGTCATGATCAATTTTCGTTAATGATGGATAATTTCTTAGAATATCAAAAATTTGAAATTGAACTGATCAAAAAGATCCCAACAATAATGTTGAGTGATGGTGGGAGGTTTGGTTTTAGTAAGGATGGATTGAAATTGCTTGAACATATTCAAGAAGAAATCAATAGGATAACAATAGTGATTTCAAAAATTGATCATTTTGATAAAATTAGACTTTTACAACATCCAATAGCACAACAACGAATTAAACGATTACAAAATCACATTAATCGAATTATGGATACAATGTTAGATTCTTACAAAGATGTTCGTTCTAATGTGGCACTTCAAGAATATTTTAAAACACATACTGGAAAATTAAATACTATTTGAATAGTTATGTGACTATCTCGTCAAGACGATCTTCTTCTTGAGCTCTTTTAATTTCCATTGCAATTCTTCGTCCAACTCCAAATGTTTGACCGTATTGGTATTTTGTATATGGGCTTGTTGTTGCAACAATTGGATTTCCTGGAACTCGTAATGATACATCATATACAATTAATTCTAGATCTTTTGTAATGACACTTTGTAATGAAAATGGTCCAATTATGCCTGGGGCATATTCCTTTTTAACTGCAGAGACAAACTTGTCTCCCATTTTTAGAACTTTTTCAAGTAAAGATTCTCTAATGCTTGCTGGAGTGTGACCTACTTCTATATTTTGTAAATCTATATCCATTTCTAATTGTTCTTTAGCTGGCAATGCATTATAGTCATGAATGTTAGTCTGAAGTCTTCTTTCAATTCCAATAAAATCTACTTGATTTGAAATAGGTGTATGAAAGAAATTAAAATTCATGTATGTTCCTATTGCCAATTCTTCAATACTGGCTTTCTCTAAATCTTTTCTTGCAATAACTCCTTGTTTGATTTTCTCTTCTGATTTTTCTTTATAGTCCTTGTATGATGAAACTGTAAAAAATGCTCTTTCTAATGGTCTTTTTTTTTCTTGAACTTTAACGATTGATGGTTTATTGATTCTTTTTGGATCTTTGAATAATTTTGGATATTTGATTCTGGCTTTTTCTAACAAATAATACTGTCCTTTTTTTGCGGTTCTTTCTTCAGCTTGAAACAATTTTCTATTTCCAAAAATTGGAACTTTAAATTTGTCTTCAATTGTTTTGTAACCGAGATAAACTGTAAGGGATCTATGTGGAACAACAATTGTATTTGAATCTCTTAACATTTTTTGATTTTTAGCCGATGCCATGTCTTTGAATTTATCTAACACTACTATTTGGTCTGCAATTCTGTTGAATCTTTGATAAGGTCCTTCTCTGCCCTTTTGGCAAAAAACAGTTGTTTCAAAATTTTCATCTTTTGCACCATCCATTACTTCTAAGGCTGAATGACTTCCAAGAACACCTATTTTTACATCTGAATAATCATTAACAATTTTCTTAATTTCAGATGTTTTTATCATATTATGCGTAAATATTGGCATCTAATATATGTAAAATTATAATATAATAGATCGTAAAAAACCAAAATGTTTTTTTTAAATGCCAGAGTAACCAAACTATGTTTTATTCATTTGAACTTCAAATGGCAGGTGTAATTTTACTAACTGCTATGACTGTTTGCGGTATCTCGTTATGGATTAAACGCAGAAAATTGGAAAAAGAGTCTATTGAACCTGTTGAACAAGAATCTACTGAATCAATTGAACAAGATGTATCTGAAAATCAATGATTTGATTTAAAAATTATTTTTGAAAGAAACTAGGCCTCTTCTTGTTGACAATTAATACACATCTTTTTTGATAAAATTTCAAACCATGCGAAATTATGGACATACCCTTTTTTACAACTCATAGGCTTAATCTCAATGAAGAAAATATTCAAGGTAAAGGGTCAAATCTAATATCGATCTAAGACAAATCATAATTTGTTTTATGCATAATTTACTTACAATTTACATCACTATTCAAAAAATTCTTGTTTGTAAAAATATTAAAATTATTTTTAGATTTTATTGCATAGTATTTTAACTAAAAAAACTTACATTATGTTATGAGATTTTTGTTTGTGATTTTATCTATCTCAATGTTCTCAATGATGTTGCCTGCATTTGCTGATTTGAATTCTGACGTAATAGTAGATGGACTAAACAATCCTTGGGAACTAGTGTTTGGACCTAATGGTGATATTTACTTTACAGAAAGAGATGGCCGTATATGGAAAATGAGTGAATCTGGAGTTGCAAAAGTCATCTATACCTTCCCCAAAAGTGGATCTGTTGAGGGTGGTACATTGGGTCTTGCATTACATCCTGAATTTGAAGAAAATAAAAAAATTTACGTGTATCAAACAAATTTAGAACTTGAATTTTATCAAAACAAAGTTTTCAGTTTTGAAGTTGATGAGAACACTCTTTCTAACAAACAGTTAATTCTTGATGGTATCCCTGGTGCCCCTTGGCATGATGGTGGAAGAATAATGTTTGGCCCCGATCAAAAACTGTACATTTCAACTGGTGATGCAATTAATCCTGAATTGTCTCAAGATTTGTCTTCTCTAGCTGGAAAAATTTTGAGAATTAATTCTGATGGAACTATTCCTAATGATAATCCATTTGATTCAAGTCCTGTATTCTCTTATGGCCATCGAAATCCCCAAGGATTGGCATGGTCTCCAGATGGACTTTTTGTTTCTTCTGAACATGGCCCTTCAGGAGAACTTGGTTATGGACATGATGAGATTAATGTAATTTTAAAAGGTAAAAATTATGGATGGCCAAATGTTGTTGGAAATTCATTTGATGAAAAATTTGTTAATCCTTTAACCCATAGTGGTGAATCAACATGGGCTCCTAGTGGAATGGTTTTCTTTGATTCTGAAAAAATTTCTGATTTTACTGGAAAATTTTTAGTTGGAACACTTCGAGGTGAGCATCTAATGGTGCTAGATATTGCAAACGATGGCTCTATGATTAGTTCAGAAAAAATGTTTGAAGGAGAATTTGGTAGGATTAGAACTGCTGAAATAAGTCCTGATGGAAATTTGTACCTTCTTACTGCAAATGGTAATAATGATAAAATAATTCGTATTTCTGAAACTCCTCTTGAGGATGTGAAAAAATTCACATCAAAGGAATCCGTTAATGATTTCACAACCTTGTATGTTGTAATTGGTATTGTGGGTATCGGGACAATTGTGGGCTTTGTTATAGTTAAGCGTAAATCCTGATTTCAAATAGAAATCATGCTTTTTATCTGATAATTATTCCATTTAGGTTGGAGGCAACGGAAAATGCAAAAAACTATCTTTAAAACAAATCCCCTTGGTGAGTCTATTCTAAATACTACTATTTTCCATACTAATCCATGAAGTTAATAATTGGAATTACTGGTAGTACTGGAGTTATTTATGGAATTAGGATGCTTGAGGTTTTAAAAAAATTAAACATTGAAACACATTTGGTAATGTCTGAGTGGGGTGAAAAATGTATTACAATGGAAACTGAATATACTCCTGATTATGTACAATCTCTTGCTTCAAGTTACTCCGATGAGAAAAATATGGCTGCAAGTGTATCCAGTGGTACTCACAGAATTAACGGCATGATAGTTGCTCCTTGTAGCATGAAGACGTTAGCTGCAATTGCAAATGGTTATGATGATACTTTAGTTGCAAGAGCTGCTGGTGTAACAATTAAAGAAGATAGAAAATTAATTTTAATGGTTAGAGAAACCCCAATGTCTGCAATTCATTTAGAAAACATGTTGAAATTATCTAGATTGGGTGTAATTATCTTGCCGCCAGTAACTGAATTTTATACTAAACCAAAAACCATTGATGATATAGTAAATCATGGAGTAGGAAAATGTCTTGATCAATTTGATATTGATCATGATTTATACCCTCGATGGGGAAGTTTCTAAAATACTGTTGACCAAATTTTCTTTAGAAAAAATTATCCATGCTAAACGAAAAAATGTTTTTGAGATTTTCTCCAATTATGAACAATATGAAAAATTAATTCCTACATATTTTCCATCCATACGTATTCGTTCAGTACGTGGAGAAACTGCAGTAGTTGAAGAACATTTCACATTGGGTGATATGGAATTTCTTTTAATGTCCAAACATGTGTCAAAACCGTTTGTTTTACATGAGGTTTTTGTCATTGGTGGGAAATCTAAAGGTAGTTACATTCGACAAGAGTTCATTGAAATTCCTGATGGAACTAAAATTTTGGTTGACGTGGATTTAAAATTAATGGGAACGATGAAAATTCCAAAATTACTGGAAAAATCAAAACTAGTAACTAATTATTCAAAATTACTAGATGATTTGGCTATTTTATGTGAAAAATCAGTCTGATTTTACTTCTTTATCTTTAGGAGATTCGTCAATTTTGCCTTTGAAATCTTTTAGTTCTTTATCTCCTTCAATTTTTCCTTTCTCAAATTCACCTTTGGCTTTACCAAATGTTTTAGCAAGTTCTGGGATTTTTTTAGCCCCAAAAATTAGTACCCCTATTACCACAACTAAAACTATGATTTCAGTACTTCCAAGCATTATAACCCTACTTCTCAGATTTCAGATTTAAGTGTTCAACTTTTCTCTTTGTTTACGCTCAATGAATAACATGCCTGCAAAATATAATCCAATCATTGGACCTGCAACAAACATCATTGTAACACCTGTTCCATCAGGAGTAATTATTGCGCCAAAAATTATGATGATCACAATTGCGTACCTTGCATTTTTTCTCCAAAAATCTTTGTCTACCATTCCTGACATCGATATTGCATACATGATTAATGGAAGTTGAAAAGAAAATCCAAATGCCAATAAAAATTGTAATACAAAAGTTACAAATTCCATTACATTTAGGAATGTAACTAGTCCTGCTGAATCTCCATATCGATATAAAAATTCTAAAATATATGGAATTACAAAATTATATGAAAATACACAACCTGTGATAAACAACCCTAGTGCGGGTAGCGAAATATTTCTACTAACATTAATTTCATTTTCTTTCAAAGCTGGTTTGATGAATCCCACAAATTCTCTAATGATCACTGGCATTCCAATTACCATTCCTACTAATGCTGAAACATACATTTGAGCAAAGAAAGCTTGTCCTGGCGCTGTTTGAATAAGTTGAACATCTGCAGGAACTAGGTTTTCTCTCATATGATTTGTGATTTGAGCTGCAATATTGTTTTGAGGATCTGGTGATGGATAGTATAATGTGACTTCTCCAATGTTGATTGGTTCTGCATGAAATGTCAAAACAACAACTGTGATGATTCCAATTACTATTACTATTCTTAGAAGTCTTTTTCTTAATTCCTCAAGATGTGCATTAATACTTTCTAAATTTGACATCTAATCTCAATTTATGTAATGATGTATGAAAATGTATATTTTTTAAAAAATACCTATTTTGGAACTGGTAATAGTTTTGCTTCTGGCATGCCTGATTCTTTTAATGCTTCAGCAGTAATGTCCTCAAATTCTAAAGATATGACTGCTTTAGTATTGAATTTACTTTCCATTTCTTTTGCTAAACCTCCAATATCTTTACTGGAGTAAATTTGATCTGAATCTTTCAATAATATTCTGTCTCCTTTTTCCATTTCTTTTCCATTAAATTTTCCTTGCAAAAATTTTGTAATTTCTGGAAGTTCTTTTCTATCTATGTTATTGTGAAAATAACAAACCCCCTTTACTGATTCATAATCATAAGCAGTACCGTTTCTATACATGAATACGCCGATAAAATGTGCTTCATCTTCTGGTTCTCTAATGCATTTAATTTCCCAGTTCAATAATTTACTATCATCATAATTGAATTCCATCATTTCGTCAGAAGTAAGTTTCCAGTATCGCATTCTCTCTTTTCTTGTCATGTGTAATATGTTCAAATATTCTGGTATAACTATCTAACCCTAAATTTCCTATCTAGAAATGTAAATTACTAGCCTGATGAAATTATTTGTAATGAATATGAGAAAATCTATTCGTGAACAATATTTGAAATTATTAGATAGGGAACCTACACTTGATGATTTAGATTTCTATGCTGATGAAATACAAAAAAATAAAATAAATTTAGAACAATTATCTACTCTTCTTAAAAATTCTAACGAATATGCTGAATTACAAAAAAAAGAAATTCCTCAAAATGAATCAATCAAAATAGATACTTACAATGATGTTAGAATACAAGGGCAAACTATTTCTCTAGGATATCGAGAATCTGTAGAACGTTATCAGGAAATTTTTAAATTTTGTAAAAAATTTAATCGTCCAATATCTGTTTTAGATTTGGGTGCAGCTGAAGGTTATTTTACATTTAGATTATCTGAGGATTTTTCCGGTGTTTTTGTTGCTGTAGAGAGCGATTCTAAACGAAATTTGTTGGATTCTTGTAAAAAAAATAATCGCCAAAATATTTTACTCCTTGAAAAACAAATGAATTTGAAACATCTACAAAGTTTGAAAGAAGTTCAGCACTTTGATATTGTATTAGCTTTGAATGTTGTACATCACTTTGATGAGCCTTTTCAAGATGTTCTTGAACTTCTAGTTTCTATGAGTTCATTTTGTTTTTTTGAACACCCTAACCCTTTAGAGAACACTGCTACAAAAAATTCATCTCGACTTAAAACTGAAAAATTGAATCTTGAAAATTTTTTACCTCAATTGCTAAACAAAAACAAATCAGGTTTAGGTGATTCTGCTAATCAAAAACTTGAAAGAAACATGTGGTTGTTAAAAAATACCGAATCAAAAACAATTGATCGTGCTTGGCGTGGAGCTGAAAAATATCATAAAGAATTTGGTCCTGATTCTCATATTGATATTAAATCAAATTTTGATGAAATTTTGATTAATTATGGATTAAGAGATGAAAAAAGAAATTGGATACAAGGAATTGATTTGAGAACATTTTTGGAAAATAATGGTGTTTACCCTACAAATGATCAAGTACTTGATATGATTAATTCTATGAATACTGATAATGCTCGTGACTTGGGACCTCATAATTTAATTTTAAATGGACATGAACTACTTCCTATTGATCAAGAAGATAAATTAGATGATGTAAATACAAAAGAGAAATTAAAATTATTTTTAATACAAAGTGGACTACTATAATTTTTAAAATTATTCGGAAGATAGATTAATCAGTATTTTACTAAACGATGATATGACAAATTATCAGGTTCATGTGACAATAGAAAACAAGCCTGGAATTAGTGATCCAGAAGGAAAAACAATTCTGAATGATTTAGTTTTGAAAGGCACTCATCAAAATGTATCTGAAATTAAAACTGCAAAAATGTTAAAATTTTCAATTGATGAAAAAGATAAGGAAACTGCTCAATCAAAAGTAAATGAAATTTGTGATGAATTAAGAATTTACAATCCTATGGTCAGTATAGTCAAAATTGATGTTTTTGACGCTTAATCTGTTTCAATATTTTCAACAGTTGCATTAATCAAAATTTTACTTCGTAAAAATTCTGTTAAATCTGTTTGAGTGATTACTCCTGCTAAATTCTCATTTTCTAAAACTACTAGGCGTCTAATATTGTTGTTTAACATTTTTTGAACTGCTGATTCAATTGATGCATTAGGTTCAACCCATTTGAAATTTTTGGACATAATTATTTCCAATTGTGTTGTTTGTGCATCGTTGTTATCTGCAACAATCTTTCTTACAATGTCTCTTTCTGAAACTATTCCTATTGGTTTTCCTTCTTTAACGACTACTAGAAAACTGATCTCTTTTTCTTTAAGAATAATTGCTGCATCATGTGCTTTTTTTACACTTTCAATTGTAATTACATTTTTTTGCATGATGTCTCTGACTTTTGCCATAGCGATCCCCCAAATTATTCACTTAAAAATTGTATCAGGCTGGGCTCAAATTAAATAACTCTGAAACTAAAAGCAATTGTGAATGTTGGAGTTGTAGTTTTTCCTGGAAGTAATTGCGATCGTGATATGTTTCATGTTTTATCTGATGTTTTTAATCTAAATGCACAATATTGCTGGCATGACAAGCCTCTTCCTGATAATCTTGATGCTGTCATTTTACCTGGTGGATTCTCTTATGGTGATAGATTACGAGCAGGTGTAATTGCTGCAAATAGTCCAATTATACAAGATGTAAAAAAAATTGCTCAAAAAGGACTTCCAATTTTAGGAGTTTGTAATGGATTTCAAATTTTGGTAGAATCTGGATTATTGCCTGGAGTTTTGCTCAAAAATGATTCTCTTAATTTTATGTGTGAGTGGACAAATTTGATTGTTGAAAATAATAAGACTCCATTTACAAATCAATTTGAATTAAACCAGAAAATACCTATTCCAATTGCAAATGGTGAAGGGCGTTACTATGTTGATGACGAGACATTAAACAAACTTGAAGAAAAGAATCAGATTGTTTTCAAATATGATAAAGTTGTAAATGGTTCGTTAAATCAAATTGCTGGTGTTTGCAATGAAGATGGAAATGTCGTTGGTATGATGCCTCATCCTGAAAGAGCTGTTGAATCCGAAATCAATCCTCAAGATAACAAACCATCCACATTAATTTTTGAATCATTGTTAAAAAAGGCAGGAATTGAAAATTGAGTTTAGAATCTCGTGAATTAGAGGAATTAAAAACAAAAATTGGTAGAGATCCAACTTCAACTGAATTACAAATTGTTGCTGCAGAATGGTCTGAACACTGCTCTTACAAATCTTCTAAAAAACATCTCAAAATGTTACCCATGGATGGACCATTAGTAATTAATGAAAAAGGATATGATTCTGGAGTTTTAGATGTTGGTGATGGTTATGTTGTAACAGCTCACATTGAAAGTCATAACCATCCTTCTGCAGTTGAACCTTATGGTGGTGCTGCAACTGGTGTCGGGGGAGTAATTAGAGATATTTTGTCTGCGGGAACTCGTCCAATAGCTCTTCTTGATGGATTACGTTTTGGAAATATTGAAAATGATCAACATGCAAAATGGCTTTTTAAAAATGCAGTAACTGGAATTGCAGATTATGGTAATTGTTTAGGAATTCCTACTGTTGGAGGTGAAGTTGAATTTGATGAATGTTACAAAAATTATGCAATGGTTGATGTAGCTGCAATTGGGTTTGGAAAAAAAGAGAATTTAATTAAAAATCATGCCAAAAAAGGGGACTTGGTGGTTCTATTAGGTGGTGCCACTGGTAGAGATGGTATTGGTGGTTCTCAATTTGCATCTGATTCATTAGAGACTGAGGATCGTTCAGCTGTTCAAATCCCTGATCCTTTTATTGAAAAATTAATCATTGAAGCAATTTTGGAAGCACGTAATGAACAACTAATTCATGCAATGAAAGATCTTGGCGGTGGTGGTTTGTCATGTGCTGTATCTGAAACTGCTGATGCTTTAGATATTGGAATAGAAATGGATGTGGATAAAGTCCATACTCGTGAATCAGATATGCATTCTGATGAAATAATGATTTCTGAATCTCAAGAAAGAATGTTAATTGTTACTGACAATGAGAAATTAATTAAATTACAAAAAATTTGTGAGAAATTCAGAATTGAATGCTCTGTAATTGGACATGTTACATTTGATAATAAAATGCATGTAAAAAAAGGAGAAACATCAATTGCAAATATTTCAACAGATATTGTTGCAAATGCTACTTTGCTTGATTTACCTTCTAGTAAACCCGTTTATCTTGAAAATATTGAATCTACAAAACAATTTCCACAATTATCTGATTACTCTGAAACTATGATGAAATTACTTGGTTCTCCAAATATTGCAAGTAAGATTTGGGTGTATGGACAATATGATCATGAAGTTGGAATTAGAACTGTAACAAAACCTGGTCATGATGCATCTGTTTTGAGGCTAGATAATGGAAAATCTCTTTCAATTAAGATTGACGGTAATCCAAAACAATGCTACATTAATCCACGTGAGGGTGCAATTGGTTGCTTTGAAGAAGCATGTAGAAATGTAGTTTGTACTGGTGCAAAACCAATTGGAATGTTAGACCATCTTCAATTTGGAAATCCAAATGATCCTGAAATATTTTGGACATTTTTAGAATCCCTTAAAGGACTAACTGATTTTGCAAAAGACTTTGAAATTCCATGTGTTGGTGGTAAAGTGAGTTTGTACAATGAAACATCTGACGGTCCAATCAAACCAACTCCTGTAATTGGTGTAATTGGTTTAATTGATAAAAAACCTTTGAGGATTCAAAAAATTAATTCTGGAGATTCATTAATCATGATTGGAGCCACTAAAGATGAACTTGGTGGTTCCGAATATTCTGAATATATTCATAAATTTGTTGGAGGTAAATGCCCTGCAGTTGATTTTGAAGAATCCAAGAAAAATATGAATTCTGTATTGGAAATAATTGAAAATGAATTAATCAAATCTGCACATGATTGTTCTAAAGGTGGACTGGCAATTGCAATATCTGAACTTTGTATGACAAATCAAATTGGATGTAACATTTCATTGGAAAAAATACCTGGTGAAAATTTAGATTCTGATAAAATTTTATTTTCTGAAAGTCATTCTAGATATTTGATTACTTTTGAAAACAAAAATCTACAAAAATTAGAGGAAGTTCTCAAAAAATATAATGTTTCTTATTCACTAATTGGTGAGTTTATTGGTAATTCCATTCAATTTAGTAATGATTCTAAACCAATAATTGATCTAAGCGTTGATAAGGCACAAAAGACTTGGTTTAATTCGTTAAAGGAGATGGTTCTACGTGCCTAAAGTTAAAGAAAATTGTGGAGTAGTAGGAATTTACAGTCTGTCTGGAAAGAATGTCGTTCCTATGGTTTTTGATGCATTACGTGCTTTACAACATAGAGGACAAGAGGCATGGGGATTTGCAGTACCTAACAAACCACCATTCAAAAAAGTAGGTTTAGTTTCTCATTCTTCATCAGAATTTAAAAAAATTGCACAAGAATATGCATCTCCATGTGTAATTGGACATGTTAGATATTCTACAATGGGAACCAGTACTTTGGCAAATGCTCAACCACTCAAAGTAAAAGATCTTTGTATTGCACATAATGGAACCATTGCTAATGCCCAAGAATTATCAAATTTAGTTGGAGGTTGTTCTTTTACACCACAAAATGCAAGTGATACTTTGGTTGCTGCAGAAAGATTGGTTTCATTAATTTCTGAAAATGGGGAAATGGGAAAAGCACTTTCAATTTTAAAAAATGAAATGGTTGGTTCGTATTGTTTTACTTTTATTTCTGATGATAATTCCGTATATGCTGCAAGAGATCCTAAAGGATTTCGTCCAATGGTTTTGGGCCATAAAGAATCTGATGACACATACATTGTAACTTCTGAATCAGCAGCTGTAACTGCAGTTGCTGCAACGTTGCAAAGAGATGTAGTACCTGGTGAATTAATTAAATTAAGTAAAAATGGTTTAGAGACTGAAAAGTTCTCAGATGATACGTCTCGTGCACATTGTTCATTTGAATTTACTTACTTTGCACATCCATCAAGTATGATGGAAGGACACAACATTTACGTTTCTAGAAAAAATATTGGAAGATTTATGGCAAAAAAATTCCCAATTAGAGATGCAGATTTAGTAATTCCTGTTCCAGATTCTGCAAGACCTGCAGCCTTGGGTTATGCACAAGAACTTGGAGTCTCTTTTGATGAGGGACTACTAAAAGACAGATACAGCAAGAAAGGTCCTTTGAGAAGTTTCATTGAACCTCACCAAAGTGACAGAGTAGAAATTAACCGATGGATAATTCCAATCAGTGAAATAATTCGAGACAAACATGTTGTAGTAATTGATGATAGTTTAGTCAGAGGTACTAGTTCTAAAGCTATAATCAAAGCACTCAGAAGAGCAGGTGCTAAAAAAATTAGCATGCTAATTACATATCCACAAATTAACTATCCTTGTTATGCTGGAATTGATTTTCCGTCTCAAGAGGAACTTGCAACATTTACTGATGGTAAAGAAATGAACACTGAAGAAATAACTGAAATGGTACGAAAAAGTATTGGTGTTGACTTTTTAGGATATAATGATGCTGAGAATTTAGCTGATGCTGTAGGAATGCCAAAGGATTCTATGTGCTTTACATGCTCATCTGGAAACTATGATTCGCTTGGAATAAAACCAGACTTTACAAAACGTGAGCAAGTCAAAGCACAAAATTAATCCTAAACTGACTTAGATAATTTTTCTTGAAACTCTATTCTAAATCAGAAGATTTGGTTAAATATGGTATTTTTTTATTAGTATCATGAAAGCAATTTGGAATGATGTGGTAATCGCTGAAAGTGATAATACTGAAATTGTTGAGGGAAATCATTATTTTCCATTTGACTCAATCAAATCAGAATACTTTTCAAAAACTGAACTAACTACTGTATGTGGTTGGAAAGGAAAAGCCAACTATTACTCTGTAACTGTTGATGGTAAAACCAACAAGGATTGTGCATGGTATTATGCAGAACCTAATGATGCTGCTAAAAAAATCAAAGGTATGGTTGCATTTTGGAATGGCGTCCAAATTCAATAAAACAAAGTACTTCAGTATTTTTAATGGTGTAAATTGAATTCATATTCAATAATTCTGATTATTGGAATTTCTGTAATCGGAGCAATGGCTGTAATTTTTGGAAATGATATTGTAAAATTATCCATCTCGACAGAAAAATATTCTCTATATGTTGATCCACTTCTTGACAAACAAAGTCTTTTTGTCATGGGTAGGGTAACTTTACAAAATACTGGTTCTGAAACCATTACTAACCTTCACATAAATTTTGGAGATGGTGATATTCTTGATATCTCATCATTAGAACCTGGAAAGAAAATTATTGTTTCACCGCCCCCTGGTAATTCGATGCAATTTGTTATGATAAGTGCTGATAACGAAGTATTTGTAAACAAAGCTTATCGTGAAATGCCTAAGATGGTTGGTATGATGGGTTCCTAGCCATCATAGCAGTTAAATCCTATTAATCAAAATTTGAATTGTTTGAATTTTTTAACTTCTGGTAAGGTAAAGGATCTATATGACGTAGATGAAAGTACCCTACTCTTCAAATTTTCTAACCGAGTTTCAGCATATGATGTAAAATTCAAGCAAGAAATTCCAAAAAAGGGGGAGGTTTTGTGCCGTTTTGCAGAATTTTGGTTTGATAAACTAGATGTTCCAAATCATTTTGTAAAGCGAGAATCTGAAACAGAGATTTCAGTTAAAAAAATGACAATGATTCCTATGGAATGTGTAGTTCGAGGCTATTTTTATGGTAGTTTAATTGGTCGATGGAAAAATGGCGATGTACAATTACCTAATGATACAGATACTCAAATGGCTGCAAAATTAACTGAACCATTTTTTGATCCAACTACAAAGTCTGAACATGATATTCCTGTTGACAAAACAAAAGCACTAGAAATGAATTTAGTTTCTGAACAACAATACTCTTGGTTAGA
>ERZ802830.3300-NODE-3300-length-13863-cov-7.59111_pt1 | contig 13863 bp, 13 predicted proteins | sample MGYA00345654_ERZ802830 | MGnify/ENA primary metagenome ERZ802830 (study PRJEB30503, sample SAMEA104212375) | marine metagenome | biome: Westerlies Biome; feature: [SRF] surface water layer (ENVO:00010504) within the epipelagic zone...; material: water... | reverse complement strand
TCGAGTAATCTCAGTATTAAAGTACAATTTTATTATAAGTGCACTAAATATTACGACAAGTGCAATTCTTAGAGAGTGCCCGAGGATCATTTTTCTCTCATCTGCTCCAGCGTCGGTTCCTATAAAAACTAACTCTGCTAGCCCGCCTGGTGGTGCTGAAAAGAGTGCTGTAACCTTATCCCACTTTGCAATTCTACTATAATAAAGATACGAAAAAAAAGTAACAATCAGAGTATACATAATGATTAGAGCGATACCCTTTGGCCATGTATATATCTTTGATAAAATAGCTGGTGTAAATGAAGAGCCAATTAAAACACCAAGTATTGGTAGCGCTATTTTACGAAGTCTATTATCAACAAAGAAATAGCTAAACTTTATTGATATTAACAAGGAAATAAAAAAAGAGCCCAACATCCAGGGTAGAGGGAAGTTATACAAATAGAAGATATAACCTCCAAGTCCTCCCATTAAGAGTGATATAATATTTTTTATTAATGTATTATGCACCAACTCTTAAATCCTTGATATTATGACTTTTCATTGTGTTTATTTATGAGATCTTTTGTTACTCCAAGAGCAGCAGCTTCGTAGGCATCATATATATGATTCGCACCATAGTTTTCTAATATACTGATATCTTCCTTTGATCTAGACGGTATAATTATATCACCTTCAAAACCGTATTTTCTCGCTTGTTTTGTAGACCATATTTGTGCTTCATATTCTGGAATTGCTAAAATAATTGACTTAAGCTTACCAAAACGCAGCTGAGACCAAAAACCAGGATCTTCAGCATCTGCGAATGTAACTCTTTTATTCTCATTTAAGAGATTTGTAATTAAATCAGTATCGCTATCAAAACCAACTGTCTTAATATTATTTTGAAGGAGATTATCAAAAATAGCATTACCAAAACGTCCCATACCTATTATCATTACTTCGGCGTCTCCACAAGTATGTGGTTCCTCATCTGGATGGCGTGTTTTTCTCTCAAATCTTATAAAGAAACTCTCCGATCTTTCAAATATTTGATGTGCATATTTATTTAATATAGCTGCAAGTATGAAGCTTGTGCACACAGAAACTATTAGTCCCGATACAATCATTGGTTCTAGGGATACATTTTTAGTTACTAATGATAGAACTATTAATGAGAATTCAGAATAAGTTGATAGGGATACTGCTATCAAAAAGGATGTGTAAGCTCGTAATTTAAAAAATATCAATAAGAAGAATAGAATTAGAGATTTAATAACTAACAATGACATTAATATTGTCAAGATACCTAATACATTCGCATCTAATGTAATTTGCATTCCAATAGATATAAAAAATGATAGAAGGAGTATCTCTCTGATACTCCAAATTTTTTCTGATAAATTATAAGCAGATTTGTAGTTTGATAATAATATTCCCATAACAAGGGCACCTATCTCTCCAGTAAGACCTAAATATTTAAATAAATAAGAGCCTAAAAATAGTGCAATGACCAGTGTAGCAATTAATTGTAATTCGGCATCTGATTCTGTTTTTTCTAATATATACTTTAATAGTGGCACTGATAGTGGAATAAGAAGTAGGTAGAAGCTTTTATATGTCAGTGCGTCTGATTCAATATACCCAAGTAAGAAAAGCGCTATGATGTCCTGAAATATAATTATCAATAGAGATATTCTTCCATGAAATGATGTGAGTTCATTTCTATCTTCTAAAGATTTTGTGGCTATAACTGTGCTTGAAAAGCTGAGAGCAATACAGATTATAATTTTAAGTTCTAAGCTTAAATTTATACTCGACAAAAAGAAATATACTATCGTAATAAATATTGTATGCAGAAGAACAACAATTATTAATTCAATATTCAAAAACGCAGATGGTTTAATTTTTAATCCAATTGAAAAAAGTAACAGCTCAACGCCAATCTCGGATGGAATAGAGAGATAAGAGTTAGTATCATGGTAGCCAAATACACTAAATATATATCCAGCTAATATAAAGCCAACTAAAGGTGGAAGTGATAAGTATTTAAATAGTTGCCCTATTACAAGAGCACCTGTCATCCATAATAATATTATTTGCATAAGTTAAGTCCTAGATGATTATATGATATATCATTAAGTTTGATTGGAGAATAGCTAGTGATAATTTTAAACTGCTAATCGCTATATAATTAATAATAATATTATTATTGGGTGATATTAGTAATAGCCAATAGACATTGGCGGAGGGGGAGGGATTCGAACCCCCGAACGAGTTACCCCGTTACCGGTTTTCGAGACCAGCGCTTTCAGCCACTCAGCCACCCCTCCGGTATATTAAGTTAAGATATTTTGCTTATATACTCTTTTGCTGACATTTGATGATATATAATATTATCAATCCCAATATCCACAGGATTTGGATCAACTATTTCTATTTTAGCATTATTCTGGATAGCATAACGGAGTGCAATATTGGTAATATTGACACTAAAAGATGTACCCATAAAAATAAAATGATTGGATTGTGACATCCAACTTTCTGCATCACTCATTTTATATAAATCAGTATAATATTCATCAAATAATAAAATAAAAGGTCTTAATGATATACCTATTACAGGATTCTTTGACTGATTAGAAATCAAGAATGCATCCAGTAGGTTCTTTTTAATTTTTTCATCATCATCCGTATCTTTGCTCATTTCTGCGACAAGGTCCCATGGCGCATCAATTAACGGAACTATATTTTCCATGTCCTGGAAAGTTAGAGCCTTATCGAGTCTTCCGTGGATTGGGATATAGGCAGTATTGCCAGCTTTACCATCAAGTCCATCAACATTTTGTGTAATTAATTTTTTATCAGATAACCAAGAATGCACAATATTTGGAGATATATGTCTATAACTTGCAAATCTTTTATAATACCAAAGTAGAAATTCTTCTGGATGCTGCTGGTACATGGCTCTGGTTGCCATCTCTTGGGGTGTGTAATTTACACTTCCAACAGTCCAATAACCATCATTACCTCTAAAGGTTGGAATACCACTTTCAGCACTTACACCAGCACCTGTAATATATAAAATTTTATTTTCATATTTATTATTCATCTTTTTAATAATAACCAGTTTGTAATTAATAGAAATAATTTCGTAATAAATTTATATTTAAAAGTATAAAAAATATTTGTCTAATAAATATTAATATATAAAATGTAAGTATATTTACTTACTATCGGGATTTCATCATGAATTATTTTATAAAAATTGTTTTCTTAATATTTATAACCATTCCATTTTCTTCAGTGACAACAAGTGCATTCTTTAGTGATGATATGGTGAATTCACTTACAGAAAGTTTGGAAGAGGCAACCAAGGAATTAAGTGAAGAAATGAATAATTTATCTATAGATGTCCCAGCCTCAGATAATGATGTTTCATCAGCTAATACGCAAGCGGATAATGATAGCAATTTATTTGCAGTGCCTAATATGAATGCAAGCCAACAATCGCAAGCACCAGAACAGCCCGATGAGATTGCGGTTCCTCAAGAAGAAGTTCAAGTTGCTGAGGAGGTTGAAGTAGTTAATGAAGTTGAGGTTATTGCTCAAGACGAAGGTATTTTTACACCAATGGGTCGCGATATCGAAAGAGTGATACAATATGATCTCCAAGGATATCCTATCATCATGGATATGGCTCTTTTTATGAATAGCGATACATCTATGTTTACTGAAGATATTGATGGTAATTTATCCTTTGATGCCGAGACTGTGACTGTAGCGTTTTATTTGCCACAGGCTTTTAAAGATGATGAAGTGGAATATAGAAACACAGCGCAATTTTATGAATCTATTTATGATACGGAATTAAATAATATGATAAATGATCTCATTATAGAAAATGTCCAAAAACTCCAACCAGACGAATATTTTAATTTTAAACCTTATACCTTTGAAACTAATATCATAAATATCCAATCTCGATATGATCCACCATTCAGTGTTGGTGATAGTAATTGTCTTAATGAAAAAATCATTGGAAGTGCTTCAAGTTATAACTTTATAGTAGCACCAGTTAGTTGTTTTTACTCCAGTTATGATGGTTGGTTTGACAGCGGGTTTGATCCTGCTGAATTTTATTCTCGAGAAGAATTTTTACAATTAGCAATGCTTGAAAAGAGTAAAAAAGAAAAAGATTATCAAATGTTAGTTGAAACAAATCCAAATAGAATAGCGTGGTTAGACTTACCTCCGGCTGAAGGTGCTGATTGGGGAAATACATGCTATGTTGAGGGACTCACAAGACTGCAAGTTGATACATCAATAATTGATAGGTGGGAAGATTATTATACTCCGATTTCATTCATTGATATCAACAGCCTATTTATTGAAGTAACACAAAAAAAAGAAAATAACTGTAATGACTTGCTATTAACTTTAGCCGATAAAGAAAGGCTGAGAAAAGCACTCGATAAAAAAACAATTGCGTACGAAGATGATAAAACAGTTATTAGTGAGGAAATTTCATCCATTGAATACATAAATAATTTTTATGAAAAAGTTTCAATTAAAGATGAACAATTTTATAACTTCTTTGCAGATAATAACTATGATGATGTCCTATTTGAAGAGTTACTAAAAAATGATATTAATACACAGGAAAAATTAGATCTGCTTATCTCCAATGCTAAAATAGAAACACCAAATTACTCAATTTCAACCAATCAGCAAATATATGACTATTTAATTCTACAGAATGAAGCATCTTCAAAAGGCATGTCTGTTAGTGAGCTTATTGAGGAAAAAAATCGATTAAGATTGCAAGCAGAGGCAGAAACTGCAGAACAGAATAGGATTGCACAAGAGCAATATGTTAGCAACTATCCTTATTATGCAAAGATATCATGCACTATTTATGGAAATCAATATCCTTTAGTTCTCTGTTTTAGTGGTGATTATGGTCAGACTACTATTGACTTAGAAGCTAATGGACAATCGAGAGAGAAGAAATACTTTGATTTTACAGATCTTGGATATTACGACGGTGATACACTGGTAATTGATCTGCCAAAATCATATCAATTAACTGCACAAAATGCGAGTGATACTGCAACTATAAGTCTTGAGATTTATGAACAAGAAACTAATCAACTTGTTGAAAGTGATGAGGCGGGTAATGTGTATGGTGTGGCATCTTCTTATAAATGGTAATTTTAGTAAGTCTAAAGTTGTTTTTGATCAATCATCTGTTGGAACATTTCTTCTATCGATTTTTTGATAGATGTATATTTAATTCCAAGTTCAGAGATACTTTTCTGATTGTTAGCATTCCATTTATGTCCCATGCAACGAGATATCATCTTTCGAGTCATTGATTTTTCTATTAGTGGAACAATTAGCCACACTAATAATTTTGGTAATTCTTTTTTGGGAAGAGGGTAGGAATGGTATCTTTCCTGAAGCATATTTGCCAAATCTAAAAAAGATGTAACTTCATTAAATATGATATGTCTTCCTAGGGCACTATTAATATATGCAGCATTTATATGAGCTTCTGCTACATCTCTTACGTCAACCATTCCAATTTCAAATTTAGGGCACCCAGCTTTTGATTTACCGTCACCTAACTGCTTAATGAAATCATGCGAAGCGGATGTTGACTTACCCGAAATACTAGGGCCTATTACAAGTGCAGGATTGATAACAGCTAATTTCCAATGATTTTGTTTTTTTTCCATTTCCCAAGCTAGTTTTTCTGCAAGCACTTTAGAATAAGAATAAGGTTGATGTTTCTCATTAGATGTTTCATTCCATATATCTTCAGTCAATATTTTATCAGGTACCGAATTAATATCTATATGATCTCCAAATATTGCCGTACATGAGCTGGTTAATATTACTTTTTTTACTGTTTGAGTTCTATTTACGCTATCGAGAACATTTTGGGTTCCTTGGACAGCGGGTTCTATGAAATCTTTATAAGCATCATTGAAATTATATAAAAATGGAGATGCAATATGAAATACGATTCCACAATTATTCATAGCTTCATCATAACTATTAGGATCTAAAAGATTAGCTTCAAAAAATACGATATTGCCAGGACCTTTATCTGAGATATCACTGAGTGGTTTGATTTTTTCTTTATTGTCTCTGTCTCTAATTGGTGCGTGAACAGTTACACCTTTTTCTATCAAACCCTTTACAACCCATCCTCCAACAAATCCTGTAGCACCCGTTACTAAAACAGGCTTTGAAGTATCAATTTTTATGTTCATTACTATTTTTCCTATTAGATAATTAAAGTGAGAAAATGTATTTATGTATTACTAAAATTAAAAAACGATGAGGTCAAATAAATACGAAACATATGATGTCATTAAAACTAATAATTACTTCTAACAATGCTACTCTCAATTGAAAATTATATCTCTTGGCGTAAATCTAATAAAGTGATCCATATTCGATATATCTCTGGTGATACAGCAGTATTATCAATCTCAAAAAATGGAATTGATGCAGAAGCTATGTATATTAATGATTCATCAAAAGAGTATATTATAGAAGCAGAATGCTGGTTTACAATTGAGACATTGGGAATTCAAACTGAGTTAGAGGATAATATTCATATTGGCAAATTAACTGTAGCACCTGATGATTGGAAACCTGAGCCCCGTTTAAACCCTTGAAACTAAATCAATAAAAGAGTACAGTCACGACAGGTATTTAATAACCAACTTGTACACCTTGGCAACCCGCCTAAAGTACTAAAGCGGAGGCACAAATGAAATATTTCCAAACATTTAAAAACAAAATACCCAACCTATTTGGTATGAAAAAACAACCTGAGTTGGCATTTAAAAAAAATAGGATAGATTTTACCTCTATTCCAGATGACACGAGTGAGAGAGAACAACTTATAAGGTGGGCAGAAGAACTCACAAAACAGGGCTGGACTATAACGTATAGAGGTGAGCTATTAGACAAATTAGATAAATAGTCCCACATTGCCATTGAATGATCTATCTGATAGACTTTTTCGTTATAAAAAAAGTATTATGAATTTAAAATCTAAATTTTCTATATCAGTTATATTGATAGTTTTATCAATAACATCTGTTTATATTTTTAACTCTATTACCAGTAAACAAGCTGTTTTTTCTGTTGCAAAAAATAGTAAATATACTGTCGAGGTTTTTAAAACTCCAACTTGTGGATGCTGTAATGGATACGTTTCATTTCTTGAAGGAGAACAGTTTAAGGTAAAAAAAACAAATATGACAAGTCTCGATTTGATTAAAACAAAATATAACATTCCAGGAGAAATGCAGTCCTGCCATACGAGTGTTGTGGGTAAATATTTTATAGAAGGTCATGTGCCTATTGAAGCGATAAATAAATTATTAAAAGAACAACCTGATATTGACGGCATAGCTTTGCCTGGAATGCCTATTGGGACACCTGGTATGCCAGGAAATAAAGAAGCACCTTATGTTATTTACCAGCTTATTGATGGAGAATATTCTCTATTCATGACCATATAAACTAATCTTAATGAGTTAATAAAAGACGCGACAGTATATATTGAATGTTTAAGTTAAGTAGATTTAGAATAAATTCTTAATTCTTTTATACTCTCTATTCTTTTAATAACAAATACCCCCATATTACCATAGAACGACCTATCTGATATACTTTCAATTATGAAAAATTTATTAGTTATCACATTGGTATTAATTGCGAGTATTTTTGTTCTTGACGAGTCGGAGCTTCAATAAATAAAAGTTTCATAGTCTGCGTATTTTGTGTAAGGTCAAGTATAATAATTAATTTAACCAAGGATAATAAAATGATTTTCATGTGCACATATCAATTAGATCGAGACAAGCAAGCAGAGACACAAGCTTTTTTTGCAAATATGACTGATGAACAAATTGCTGGAGAATACCCTGCTGATGTAAAACAAATTGGTCGTTGGCACGATGCAGCTAATGGAAGTGGCTTAATAATAGTAGAGACAGATAATCAAGAAGCGCTAACAGGGTGGATAATGGGTTGGTCTGGGGCATGTACTTTTCCTATCGTTAAACCAGTACTGGATGATGATAACGCAAGAAAAGCTATTAAGGCTATGATTGCTAATCAAGCAGGTTAAGCAAAAAAAATTTAGTTACCCTTATTCAAGAGGGTAACTTACCCGCACATTGCCATAGAGCGACCTATCTGATAGACTTTTTTTAATGAAAAATCTATTTGCTATCATATTGTTGTTTATTTTAAGTCTCTTTGTTGTTGATGAGTCGAAGGGCGATATACCTGATGTCACATTAAAATGTCATTTAAATTTAGAAACCAGCTTAAATAATACAAGAAAAGTTAATACTGAACGTATTCTTAGTTTTGGTATCAATAAATATTTTAGGGCAGTTTCCATAGTTAGATTGTCAAAACAACCTGACATAAAGTCAGAAATTGTAAGATTCAAGGATTTAAATTCTAGTGAAAAATTTGATATTAGCCCAACCTATCCTCGTCAAATTGATATTACGGAGTCGGATGATAAGCTTACATTAATTTTGGAAGAATATTTTAATGGCAAGCAGCAGGCAACGTATTCCCTCTACACACCAACGCTGAGGCTCAAACAAACTATTGAAGATAATTCTTATTATACAGTATGTAAAATACTTGATTTTAATGAGGAGCTATTAGAGAAGCATATAGAAGATGTTATTGATCATTACTATAAAGTCAGAAGTGTGAAACCTGGACAAAAAACTAAATGATTGCTTTGACTCTGCTCCATATTCCCAAAGAACGACCTATCTGAGAGAGTTTTCAAAATGAAAAATTTATTATCTGTCACATTGGTATTTATTTTAATTCTCTTTATTAATGGGGAGTTAGAAGCATCTGTAACTAATGAAGAAAACACAAATAGAATATCGTCTCAAATTATATTCCAACCTGGCTCTTTAGAGGAACTTACTGTTCCAAGTGACTGGCCTTTTGGTAAAAAATCACAATTTTTGGCAAGACATAAGCAACTAAGTATTGGCGATAATGGTATAACTCATCTTACCAAATCAGATTGTGTCTTCTTACTTTCAAATTGGAGAAAAAATAGCGAAGAACATAGACAAAAAAGGGGCGGGGACGATTGTATTTCGAAGCTTGGTTGGTGGTACTATAATACAGGCGGTGATACAACACCAATTAGAGATGTTATTTTATCTTGGGCAATGAACCACAAACCAACATTTGACATTTATCAAGATGACTTTAATCCAGACCATTATGATGCAATAGCTCTAATTTCTCTTTTTTCATCATTTTATGCAGTGAATTATGATGAATTTGTGCTTACTAAAAATGAAAGAGATGCTGTTGATGAATTTGTATTAAGAGAAATGTTGGATATTCCAATAGATACGATTGGAGAGCCGAAATACCAAATTTTCTGTAATCCTTACAAACATGAACTAATTGGGAAGCGGGGAAAACCACGTCCCGATATTAATACCTGTGGTTCTAATCGTTGGAAAGTTACTATTTCACAGCTCCTTGTCTCATTGAGATTTAGTAATCAAGAGCTTTTCGCAAAAGGTATATACAATACTAGGTTTAAATTAGTATTATTTGACGAAGAGGGTATATATGTGACCTGGGCTACGCGCGGAGCTTTGGCCTGGGAATACTCGCACAGTGTTACAACTATGCTATCCCTTCTAACCGAAATTTATAATTCTATTGGTTATGATTTTCTTGAACATAAACTCGATAACGGATTGTTTGTGCATGAACTTTTTGAAAAGCAATTTAAGATTGTTGACGATGTCTCAATATTGGAGAAATATGCGTCACGTCAATATGCTGTAAAGGGAACAGATTATGAGGCATGGAAAAAACTAAGTAATCCAGAAAAGGTTAAAAAGTGGCCAAAGACTTCATTAGCATATTCAGCCATAACTTACATAAACGAGCGTGATAAGAGCCTACTGAATTTAATTGATTGTAACGTGAGTGTTTTTTCGTCCTCTGTTCATGCCATAACGAATTTCAATATTGTTGATATTTGGGACTTGCACTATAAACGTCAACAAAGTAGCTACTGTGGAGACATTACTTTAAGCTGGTTTACTGAACTGAAAAGCGATAATTATCAGCGTCTTCTGGAGGCCAGAGACATGGTCCCTATACGTAATGGCGCCATTCTAGAAAAATCCATTTCATATGAAAACATTAGCTTCGATAGTCAAAATCATGGACGCGAAAATCTAAATATTGGTTTGGATGATGAAATGATTAGAATTTCTGGAAATATCCAGGTATTCGAAGGCGAATTCATAACGATTAATTTAGAAGCAAGTTTATCCAGTGGAGAAGCAAAATTTGCTTTAAATGATGAGGACTGGTTTATTGTTAGCTGGGATTAGTTTAGCTCAGCTAAAAATTATCTTTACAAACGTTCCGCTTATTATTTAAATAAATCAGATGGAATAGACGAATTAATAGGAATTCCATTAGGATATATACAAAATGACTAATTTTAGAATTGATAACCTCCAATATTGTAATTGGTCGAAACAAATATTTGATATAAATCACGATGCAAAATTAGATGCCATTCATGTGACGATTGCTTATCATGAAGATTTAAATGAAGTTAAAAAGAATATAAGTGAATGGAAGAGGCATTTCAAAAACTATGAAGATGTAATTCTTCATGGAAGGACTTATAAAGATATCGATCTAGCTCATAAACTTGGGAAAACAGCTGTCTTTTTTGGTTTCCAAAATTGCTCTCCAATCAGTGATAATATTGGGCTTGTTGAAGAAATCTATAAACTTGGGATAGTTTTCATGCAATTAACATACAATAATCAATCCTTATTAGCTTCGGGCTGTTATGAAGATAATGATAGTGGTGTTACGAGAATGGGAAAAGAAGTTATAAAAGAGATGAATAGATTAGGTATAGTCATTGACATGTCTCATTCTGCTGAAAAATCTACCCTAGATGCTATTGATTTATCTACCAGCCCAATAGCAATTACTCATGCAAACCCATCTTTTTGGCTTGATGGGAAAAGATCCAAATCAAATAGAGTCCTAAAAGCATTAGCAAAATCTGATGGAATGTTAGGTTTTTCCTTATATCCACATCATTTGAAGGGTAAGGGCGACTGCTTATTGAATAGTTTCTGTGAAATGGTCGCTAGAACGGTGGATATGATAGGGATTAAGCATGTTGGAATAGGATCAGATCTTTGCACAGGTCACCCAGACTCCGTGGTAGATTGGATGAGAAATGGCAAATGGACAAAAAATAAAGATTACGGAGAAGGTAGTACGATGAATGCAGGTTTTCCAGAGCAGCCCAGTTGGTTTAAAGATGCAAGAGGATTTGAAAATTTAGAAAAGGGTTTGTTTAGTGTGGGTTTTCAAGAGAATGAGGTAAATGACATACTAGGAAATAACTGGTATAATTTTTACCAAGGAATAAATAGTTGAATAAATTGGATATAAAACATAGAGATCCAAATGAGATAATGAAACTCTCAAGACTTGGCTCATTTCATCAATCAAAACTTTCTTTTCTTCGTAGTTTTATAAGAGAATTTAAAAATTGGGATTATAAAAATAACTTATTTGAATTAGATCTAAACGGTAATGGTTCGGCAATTTATTCCTTTAGTAGGAAAGATAGGGTCTACTCGTTAGTTTGCTTTTCCCAATATATTGATCCAGATGAAAGATCAGATAGAGTCATAGCAAATAAATGGGATGCTGCATTTGTATTATATGATGGAATTCCTTCAACGAAGGATATTAATCGTCTAAGAAAAAATGTACCAAAACAAGAACTAGGAAGAGTTTCCTGTAGCGAATTAGCGCTATCAAGGGCTAATAAGTCAGTTAGAGTATTTGATCACGTCGTTGAAGCATTAAGTCAAGGTACGCAACCAGATAAAAAATTATTGAATAAAGTTGGCTATCTATATCGTACAACTGCTGTCTATGGTTCAGGAAAATTCGGTTTAGCTGATCGTTTTAGAATTAAAGATAGAAAAGAGATTTATGGACCATTTAGATTGGAAATGATGCTCGTATACCTTGTCAGGCAATTTACATTTGACCAGGTTAATCATATTGCGAAATCTAAGAATCCAAAAAAAGCTGTAGAATTGGATTTGGATATTGCTAGAAATTTAGGTATTGGTAATTCTACTGGGCTTGGAATGGCACCCTTTATTATAAACCACCCAACTCTTCTTCATAATTGGATTTACTCTAGAGAAACAGCTTTAAAAGAGATTAGATCTATAGAGAAAGTTGATCAAGCAGCATTTAATCTTTTTAAATATTGCCTGGATAAATCAAAAGCAATGATTGAGTCCTGGCAAACTGAGAGTCAATTTCAGAATCATAAAATTAATTTATTAAATCAAGGTTTAGTTCAGTTTGATCAATTTCTTGAAAAGAAATTTTCAATAAAAGATAAGTACCCTTGGAATAATATTTATATTTGGGCTTCAAATAACCTTCAAGATGAAGCTTTAGAATATATCGTCTCAATGGTGATGGAGCCTTATGATGATATAATCAATCCATTGATAAATAATATGAGCTCAGATGAAGAAAAATATTTTACTATTCCAGGTCATAAGAAGATATCTGATCTTAGGAGTATATTAGAGAAAAATTATAAGTCATTTTTAGAAATTGATTTTAATGAAAAGATCAATAATACAAATTTTTGGTTTATATCCAAAAATAAAGCAGAGCCTCGTATTGCCAATAGATATGAAGACTTTGGCGGTGATTTGGAGCAACCGTTGGCTATAGCAAGAGATATTAAACAACTATACGAAAAAATTATTCTCGAAGAGCAGACAAGCTCTATTTCAAATTTTTTATCAAAGAATGATGAGTTTAGACATGTGATAAGAAGAGCTTTCATAGCAGAGAAGTGTCCTTATTCTGAAATTCAAGATAACACGATTGGAGATTCATTGGTTCCAATAGATATGCTAAGATTAAAACTCTCTTTCTTTGGTGCAGTTAAGTTTGATCCGAGGTCAGATAAATGGCTTAGAATAAATATGTACCAGGGCGCTCCACTGTCTCATGAAATGAAAACATCACATGATACATGGATTTATAATGTGGCTAGTTAGCTATGTATTCACTTAGTGAAATTGAAACAACTTCAAAAAGAGCATCAAAAGCTGCTGGCTACTCCTGGGGTATGGCTGAAGAAATAGGTAAAGCAACCAGTTCTTTAGAACTATTTGGTTTACAAGGTGTGAAGAATTTAAACCAATATTTAAATATTATCAAAGAGAAACATCCTGAGAAAATTTTTAAAATAGAGAGAGTAAATAAATACGATGAGCTTTGCCCAATTTATTGTGGGGTAGCTTTCCTAGACCAGGTTCAAGAAATAGAGCCATTAAGAAAAATTACTTTTTATAATCTTAGTTATCCAATTTTGATATTAGCATTTATAAGCAGTGCCTCTGCGGTATTAGGAAAAAAAATTTTAGTCCAATTTTCTAATTCTAGTTTCCTTATGAATTTTAATAAATCTATTTTTGCAATGAATTTAGATAGTCAAGTCATTGCTTTAGCTTCAGAAATTAGTATTGAGATCTTAGATAATGAAGATTCATTCTCTAATGATGAATGGCAGGAGCTCTCTAAACTTTCTGAAAAAACTTTTGTTGAAGAGTCGGACAGCCTTAAAGAAAAAGGTGCAGGTGCAGGCTTGTTAGATAATGATTAAAATATTTTTTTTATTAATTTCTTATAAATATCAAGATAAAATTATGATATGGCGTAGGGGGAGGGATTCGAACCCCCGAACGAGTTGCCCCG
>ERZ802830.3299-NODE-3299-length-13865-cov-11.378_pt1 | contig 13865 bp, 11 predicted proteins | sample MGYA00345654_ERZ802830 | MGnify/ENA primary metagenome ERZ802830 (study PRJEB30503, sample SAMEA104212375) | marine metagenome | biome: Westerlies Biome; feature: [SRF] surface water layer (ENVO:00010504) within the epipelagic zone...; material: water... | reverse complement strand
ATAAAAATATTAAATTTTTTGCCTCAAATCCACGACTTGCAATTATGACCAAATCATTAGAAAAAATGGATAAAACTAGAAAAAAATTAATATTTAATAAGGCTGAGGATTTTATTCAGAACAATACCGTCTAATCCTTATAATCTAGATCGCTTAGTAAAAAAGGTATCGCAGCATCTGTCATTCCTTCAACGTTATGATCTAATCCTTCAACAGACATGTATCGCCATCTAAAAGGCAACTTTGAATTATCTGAATAATTGATCAAATTATTGAAATAGTTTTGTCCACGTTCATATCTATGCATACCTTGTTTTTTTGCTTCTTTGTTAGAGTTCAGTGATGAATGGTTAGGATCATCATCATTTTTACCCAAAATAAACAAAACTTCTCTTGATAGGAACCATTCTTTTCGTGCATTATTTAATTCCATATTTTTTGTTCCAAATGGAAAAGGCTCATCATTTAAAAATGTATACCAACCAGCACTTCCAATTGCAGCCTTCTCAATGCGAGTATCTTCACCAAACATCATATATCTATGCACAAATTGGGAGCCGCCTGAGAATCCATATATAAGATAAGTATCTGAACGCAAATTATATTTACTCTTAAAAAATGTATAAAAAGATGAAATAGAGTTAGTTAAACTTTTGCTTGAATTTTTAAGTATCTTGCCTGATGAAGTAGCCAATTCTAGTGTGCTAAAAAATGGAAAACTTTCTTCTGAGAAAAAAGGCGCAATCAAGATCACATTCTTATCTTTAGCGCTCTCAATCCAAGATTCTAAGTATCTGTTAACGTCTCGAGATGCTCCATGAATAATAAACAACACTTTAGTATCTTTATTTATTTGTTTTGGGAGCTTATAAAACAATTCAACATCCGGCTTTTCCCATGATGCATAAATAGTTTTAGAGATTTCACTAGAATTAATACTAAAAGAAACTAGTATGAAAATTATGAAAAAAATATTTCTTCTACTAAACATATATTTATTCTATCAATGAAAAATGAATATTGGGTTAAAATGATTGGATATTAATACTTCATAGATAATTGAAAAAATATCTTAACATTGTAAAAAAAATTCATTCCTCACCATATAAATTAGTTTTTGTTTCTAGCGGTGGTGGAACTAATGCGATTTCCTCTTTATTAGAAGTCCCAGGCGCTTCTAACACAGTGCTTGAATCTTATATCCCCTACTCTAAAGAATCTATGAATGAGTTTCTAAACATCAAACCGGACCACTATTGCTCACTAGATACATGTTTAAGCATGGCAGCTAACGCTTTTAAAAAATCTAGAATAATAAGTTCAAAGACAAAGTCAAAATATTTATTAGGAATTTCCATTACAGCTAATTTGGCTACAACTTATGAAAAAAAAGGAGATCATAAATTTTTCATTGTTGTTCAAACTGATAGTTATACAAAGTATCTTGAATGCTTTATAGATAAAGGTAAAAGAACAAGAGAAGAAGAAGAGGAGTTAATTACAGGATGTGTTATTCATCTTTTAGCAGAATCCTGTCATTTAAAATATGACCTTCCTAAAATTCAAGAGGAAATAAAAATAAATCAAGTTGATGCAGAAAAGTCATGGAAAAAATTGTTCAATAATAAAGTTGGTTTTATTTCAAATAATAAAAATAAGCCAGAGCTTATTTTTCCCGGGTCATTTAACCCTCTTCATGAAGGACATCTGAAGATGAAGGAATTAGCTGAAAAAAAGACAGGCATGCACACTACTTTTGAGATATGTGCTAAAAATGCTGATAAACCTCCCTTAACTTTCTTTGAAATTAAACGAACAATTGATCAATTCCAAAATGATGAAAGCTGGATGCTAACATCTGCAGGAAGGTTTAGTGAGAAAGTAGAAATGTTTCCAAATTCAGTTTTTATAATAGGAGCAGATACTTTACTAAGAGTGTTTGATGAAAAATTTTACAAAAGTCATAAAGATATGATGGAGCATATTGAAAGATTTAATGATCACAACATAAACTTCCTGGTTTTTGGAAGAAAGGTCAATAATAAATTTATATCATTGGATAAAATTAAAGTACCTGAAATAATAAAGTCTAGATGTACTGGATTTGAAGAAGCTAGTTTCAGAGATGATATATCTTCTACAGAACTAAGACTTATTAAAGATTAATTATGAGGTGGAAGTTTTGCTTCAACAAACCATTCATGTACTCTTTTTACAGGATTAAATTTTTTCATCCTCATTTTTTTATTTTCAAGAGTAAAGGATCGAGTTTTAATAGCAGTGTAATGGTAAGTATGACTGTCTCTAGTCTCGCCTTCTGGAATTAAATATACTTTTGTTTGTTTTTTATCTGCCATTATGGTGATGAATTATACACAAACTACATTAGTTTTTATTAATTTTTTAATTTTTTATAAAAACTTAAGTTTCCATATAAAGGAGAGCACTCTTTAGTAATTACTCCAATTGAAATTAGATTAAGCATATTCATGTGAGAATCAAATTTGTTAAGAGTAAAATTTTTATAAAAATTATCTTTATCTATTATTGGATATAAACTTCTCATGAGACTTCCTGCCAATAATATTCCTCCGCCTGAATTAAAGGTAAGAGCCAAATCTGACAAAGATTGAGCTAAAGACTTAATAAAGCTATCAATAACATCTTTAGCTATTGGATCTTTCTGTATATATTTTTCTAAAATCTTTTCTGAAGAAAGTAATGCATTAGATTTTAAATGATAAATATTTGATATAGCTGTCCCTGATATTATATTTTCAAGTGTCACAATGGTATCACTTTCAATATTGAAATTTTTTAATAAGCTTTTTGTTGAATTAGTTGTATTACCAACTTCTGTGGCGAGGACGAATTGGTTGTTAATTGCTACAGATGCACCTAAACCTGTACCAGGACCTAAATAAAGGACAGTGTTATTATATGATTCACCCTCTTTTATATTAATAATACTATCGCAAACATAATCATAACTATGTGCGATTGCTTCCCAATCATTGAGGAGATAACAATTTTTTAAATTAAATTTTTTTTCGATTTCATTTGTATTAAAAACATATTCGCGATTAGTCATAGCAATAGACTCATTTATTTTTGGTCCAGCAACAGATGCTATTAATTCATCAATATTATTTTCTTTAATTAAATTCTCAAGTTTATCTTCAAATTCAGTCATATCAGCAAAAACTGTTTTACAGATATTTGTAATCACATTTGATTCTGATGAGGAGATTGCATGGCGCATATTTGTGCCACCAATATCAACTAATAATAAATTGCTCATAGTTTTTGTTTACTTAATTTTCGTAAGAAAGCCCATAACCAAATTTAAATAACGGATCATATCCAGTATCACTTATATTTAATGGGTTTGTTGATATTTTACTTGGCCACGAGAAAGAAAGTTTACCCTTAAAATCATAATTGATAGAGTTGTCTTTATTTGAAAAAATTACATCATTAATACCTTCAACAGCAGTTCCTGGATGCCAAATACTTACAAATGCACTAGAGAAATTTAATTCTTTATCTACTATCAAAGGCCTCCCAGTGATAAATAGAGAAATAATTGGTATATCTTTTTTTGATAAAGAGGACATCATATTAATCATTGCAAAGTTTTTAGAACTAAAGTCTAAACTTTTAGTATCTCCCTCTCCTTCAGCATAAGGTGTTTCACCATAGACCATTATTACAAAATCAGGTTGTGTTTTATAAGAGCCATCGGAAGAGAATTCAACGGAACCACCTGAATCAATTATATGTTTTGATAAAGATTCATAGATACTTAAAGTGTTTGGGAAATCCTTATTAGAGATTTCAGTTCCTTCCCATGTCTTACCTTGCCATGTAATTGTCCATCCACCCATTTGATTTTCTATAAACTTAGATTGTTCACCAATAATTAAAAATCTCTTACCTGGATTAAGCGGTAAGGTAGAACTTTTATTTTTTAACAAAACCAATGACTCTCTTACTGCTTGTCGTGCAATATTTCTATGGTCTTTATTGCCAAGATAATTTTTGTTAAATTGATGAGGCATCCTATTATCAAATAGGCCTAAGTATTTTTTAACTTTTAATATTCTTGTAACAGCATCATCTAGTCTTTCTATAGGTATTATTCCAGAATTTACTTGATCGAGAGTATTCCAATAAAGTCCTTCCCATTCTTGAGGAACCATAAAAATATCTACACCAGAATTAAAAGCTTCAGGACAATTTGAATCTTCGCATCCAGGGAGTTGTCCATGACCATTCCAATCACCAACAATAAACCCATCAAAATTCATTTGAGATTTTAAGATATCTATTAACAAATATTTATTACCATGACTCTTTAATCCATTCCAAGAATTAAAGCTTGCCATGATTGATAGTGCACATGAATCAATTGCATCATAATAAGGCATTCCATGAACATCTTTTAATATTTGTTCATCAATAATGGTGTCGCCCTGATCTATTCCTTGATCAGTACCACCATCACCCAGAAAATGCTTTGCTGTAGCCAAGATATGCTGATTAATTAAAAATTTATCGCCCTCACCTTGCAAACCAAGAATAAAATTCTTACCAAGCTCTGTAACTAACTTTGGATCTTCAGAATACCCTTCATAAGTTCTTCCCCATAGATCATTTTGCGGTACTGCAATTGTTGGTGCAAAAGTCCATATTATGCCAGTTGAAGAAACTTCTTTAGCAACAGCATCTCCAATTTTTTTAATTAATTCAGGGTTTCTGGTTGCACCTAGGGCTATGTTATGAGGAAAAATTGTAGCGCCTATTACATTGTTATGACCATGGACTGCATCTGTACCCCATAAAATAGGTATCTTGATACCATTAACTTCAGTTGACGCATTAAAATAATCTTTACTTAAAGCTTTCCAGTCATTAACAGTACTGTTTTTATTTTGATTTGGAAATCCACCACCACCATTAAGAATGGTTCCAAAATGATATCTTTTCGCTTCTTCAGGAGTAACACTATTAATCTCAGGCATTATAATTTGTCCAACCTTTTGTTCTAATGTCATCTCGTTGACTATTTGAGATATAAATTCGGAATGATCAGGTAATTTACATTGATTAGGATCAGACCAATCCACTGAAGATGAAATATAGGTATTAAATATAACAAAAAATATTAAAAGATTTTTCACGGTTTATTATCCTAAGGTTACATAGATTACAGTTAATACAGATATGATTATTAAGGTATTTACATTGAAAGCTTTTGAAGTTGAGAAATTAATTCCATTTATATCAATTGCTTTTTCTTGATCTCTGTATCCTTGAAGATATGAGGTAACGTAGCAGCCTAAACCAGATGCAAAGAATACTGCTCCCATTCTATGAATATATGGAAACTCAGGAAACGTTGCCTGAATAAATATCGACATAATTACAGATAGAATTGCAGCAATCAATACTGATAGAGTAGTTGCTTTTTTCCAAAATAAAGCAACAAGAAAGATAACTAAGATTCCTGGGGTAAATAGGCCTGTAAAATTTTGAATATATTGAAAAATTTGATCAGAATTACCAAGAATAGGTTTAGCCATAATTAATGCAATTGCCATTGATACAATAACTGCTGATCTTCCAATAAAAATTAGATTTGATTGGGAGATTTCATTTTTTGAAAATGATCTACAAACATCCATTGTGAAAATCGTGCTTATGCTATTTGTCATGGAGGCTAAAGATGAAACAATTGCAGCTATCAAAGCAGCAAAAGTAAGGCCAAGTAATCCACTGGGTAATAACTCAATCATCATTGTTGGATAAGCTTGGTCAGTTTTTTCTAAAACAGGAAAAAGTACCGCCGCACAAATTCCAGGAAGAACAATCACTAAAGGCATCAAAAGTTTTAAATAAGCAGCAAACATAACACCTTTTTGTGCCTCTTTTAAAGATTTTGCTCCAAGAGCTCGTTGAGTTATGTATTGATTGAATCCCCAATAAGCAAAATGTCCAATCCAAACCCCTGCTCCAATTAAAATCCATATTCCCGGAAGATTATTATATGAAGGATTATCAGCGGAAAGAATCATATCAAATTTTTCAGGCATCTGATTGTATACCTCTACAAGACCGGTAAAGATATATCCATTGCCTATTTTTGATAATGCTATATATGAAACTGCAAGGCCACCAAATATAAGAAGAACTACTTGAACTATGTCTGTCATAGCTACCGCTTTAAGACCACCAGATAGTGAATAAGCCAGAGATAAAACTGCAAGGAGGATCATTCCATTGGTTAAAGACAAGCCAGTCAAAGTATTAATTGCGATCGAACCGAGCCACAAAACAGCTGTTAAATTCACAAAAATATAAACTGTAAGCCAAAAAAAAGATAAAACCAGACTAACTCTCTTATCAAATCTTTGTTCTAGAAATTGTGGCATGGTATATATTTTCTTTTCTAAGAATAGAGGAAGAAAATACTTTGCCATAACTATTAAAGCTATTGCAGCTGTTAATTCCCAAACAGCAATTGCCATACCTACAACAAATCCTTGACCAGACATGCCAATAATCTGTTCAGCAGAAATATTTGCTGCAATTAATGATGCTCCTATTGCCCACCAAGGAAGAGATCTTCCTGCTAAAAAGTAATCCTCAGCACTTCTTTCAGAGCCTGATTTTTTTCTTGAAACAAATGTTGCGAGACTGATTATGCCAACACAATATAGCCCAACAATAATCCAGTCTAATGTATTAAACATATCCCCTACTTCTTATTGATTTGATCTCATATTGTAACAATTATTTGAAAGAGTATTCTAGAATATTAATGTTGCTAAAAATTAATAATCTGCACAGCTTCTGAATGTTCCTCAGAGAAAATACCTGAAACCATTATAAATTTTAGATTCTTTTTATTGTCATAATATTTCTTAAGAACATTCTCTACTTTTTTCAAAGTCCTATCATGATCATTTAATCTTGGTATATAAAAAGATAATGTTGAGCCAATAAGCGATAACTGTTTTAGAGTTGATTTATTGTTTGTGAAAGTAAAAACTGGTATTCCATTAGGTTTAGCATTTGAAATATAATAAGCTGTTGCGCCTGTTCTAGTAACTGCGATTATTCCATCTGCATCTATTGATTCGGCCAAGTTTTTCGCGGCAACTGCAATATATTCCCAATCAGAATTTGTTAATAGGTTTTTTTCATATTCAAGTGTTTTAAATTTTTCAGTCCTATAAGAAATAGATTTTAGAAACTCAACACAATCTATAGGGTATTGGCCTATGCTTGTCTCTCCAGATAACATAATTGCATCTGCACCCTCATAAATTGCATTTGCAATATCTGTAACCTCTGCTCTTGTTGGAGTAGGATTATTTATCATTGATTCAAGTAAATGAGTAGCAACTATTGAACGTTTTCCCCATTTAGCACAGGCAAACATTATGTTTCTCTGTATATTTGGTAAATCAGTTAAACTAGTTTCAATTCCTAAATCGCCTCTGGCAACCATTACTCCCCAGGCAGCCTTGCATATCTCGTCGATATTATCTAAACCTTCTTGATTTTCAATTTTAGCTATTATCTTTACTGAAGATTTTTTTTCTTTAAGAATATCGTCAAGTTTTTCAAGGTCATTGGCATTTCTTACAAAAGAAGCCGCAATAAAATCAACACTGTTTTTAATTCCAAAATTAATATCTTTTATATCTTTAGCAGTAATAGAAGGAAGGTTGATTCTTACTCCAGGTAAATTTACATGTCTTTTAGAGCCTAGTTTTCCGCCATGAAGAACTTTACATAATAAAGTATCAGAATCCTTAGAAAGAACTTTAAAATTAATTAATCCATTATCTACAGATACTCTTGACCCAACGTCAACGCTATGGACTAAATCTTTATAATTAACCTTTATAGATGATGTCTCTACATCAATCTGATCTCGAACTGTCAAAGCCACTTCATCTCCTACTTTTAGTTCTATGGGAAGAGATGTATCACCAGTCCTTATTTCTGGACCTTGAGTATCTAACAAAATACCTATTTGTTGGGAGGGACTATTTATTTCATTATTTATTTTATTGATTTTTGTAATTATTGAAGCTGCAGATTTATGTGTAGCATGAGACATGTTAATTCTTACAACATTCATACCTGCTTTATGAAGCTTGCGTAACATCGAAAGAGTATTGGTAGCTGGACCAATAGTGCAAATAATTTTAGATCTAGTAAAACCCATAGGTTGGAATGTTAATGATAATTTGAGTTTATGCAAGGCGAAAAAAAACAGAGACTAGCTCTGTTTCTTTAAGTTCGAGTTCCTCAGGGGTCTAAAGTGAGATTTTCTTCAGCTCCTCGAATTCTTTCTCTTGAATTCTTGGTGGATTTACAAGCTCTTTTTTATCGCGCACTCTTGTAAATGCTTTCACCCTTCGGTCTCTTCTTCTGGCTTCTCTCTAGGTCTCCCGTCTGCAGTTGGTCACTAGTCGGTTGCCGTCAGTAAAGTTAATATTACTCTACTTTTTTATATTGTCAACACTTTTATGTAAAAAAGTTTAATTATTTTTTTAACTTAAAAATAGGTGCTATTTTAATGTAAATATTTGTTTAATATATATAGATTATGCATACTTTTTTTTCATCCAAACCACCTCTTAAAACATTTAAAACTAAATCAAAAGCATTAATTAAATTATCTTCGGTAGCATCCCATCTTCCAAAATTATTGTTGACAAATAAAGTTCAGCCAACGATTAATAATTTGAGTGTTAATGCATTTTCAGTTGATATCTTAATTAAAAATAAAAACATAAAAGAAATTAATCTTGCTATGTCTCATCTTAGTTTTATAGCGCATGCATATATTTGGGGTAGCAACAAACCGCAATCTATTTTACCGGAAGTCATTGCTAGGCCTTGGGTAAAATTATCTAAATATCTTGGTAGGCCTCCCATTCTTAGTTACGCTAGTTACTGTTTAGATAATTGGTACAAAATTGATAATAACAAACCTGTCTCTTTAGATAATGTGGCTCTTATAAATAATTTTTTAGGTGGTGTAGATGAAGATTGGTTTGTAACAATTCATGTATGTATAGAAGATGCAGCAAGTGATGCAATTAATGCAGGATATAATTTATCTAGATTAAATAAAAATAATAAAGTTAATGATTTTTCTATAGAGCTAAAAAAAATAATTAAATCTCTTAAAAAGGTTAACTATATTTTTTCTAAAATGCCTGAAAAATGTGACCCTTATATTTATTATCATAGAGTTAGGCCATATATTTTCGGCACCAAAGATAATCCAGATCTTAAAAATGGTTTGGTTTATGAAAACCAATTTGATAATATTCCTCAATTTTTTAGAGGAGAAACAGGTGCACAAAGTAGCATAATTCCATTTATTGATGGCGCTCTTGGTATTACTCATACAAATGATAATTTGCGTCCATACCTTAATGAAATGAGGGATTATATGCCTCCACGACACAGAAAGATGATTGAATATGTTGAAAAAAAATCAATAGCTAAAATTTATATTAGTAAATCTAAGAAGTTGGTGAAAGAATATAATGAATGTCTTGAAGAAATAAGAAAATTTAGAGCACAACATTTAGAATATGCTGCAGAATATATTCATAAGCAATCTCAAACTAAAAATGCTTTCGGAACCGGTGGATCAACTATCAGAGGAACAGGGGGTACACCATTTATGAAGTACTTAAAAAAACACCGAGATGAAACTGGAAATCAAAAAGCTTAAATTCCTTTTACTATTGATACAAGTCTAGTTGCAGATATCCTAACTGTTTCTAATGCTTTTTGATAATCGTTTGAATTGTAGCAATTTAAAGCATCCTCATATGAGTTAAATTCTATAACAACAGTTCTTTCATATCCTTCTATTTCAAACTCTGTTTGCTCACCGCCCCTTACCAAAAATTTACCATTAAACTTTTCGATAATTCTTGATGCGGATTCTACATATTTAGAATATTGTTCTTTATCATACACATCGCCCCTTACCACCCAATAACCTTTGGCCATCTTATTTTCTTCTTATTCTCATCTGATGGAGTATCGGTTCAGTATATCCACTAGGTTGATACTTCCCTTTAATGGCAAGATCGCATGCAGCCTTAAAGGCAATACCATCAAAAGCAGGAGCCATTTTTTTGTAATCAACAATATTTTTATTTTGTTCATCTACGACAACAGCCATCTTTTTCATGATCTCAATTACTTCTGTCTCAGTGCATAGATCATGATGAAGCCAATTAGCAATGTGCTGACTTGATATCCTACAGGTTGCTCTATCTTCCATTAAACCAATATTATTAATGTCAGGTACTTTTGAACAACCTATTCCTTGATCTACCCATCGAACCACATATCCAAGAATTCCTTGGGCATTATTCTCTATTTCTTTTTGTATTTCTTCTTTATTAAGTTGTTTATTATTATCAATAAGAGGTATCTTCAGCAGATCATCAAGTTTGGCTTTTTCTCTTTTTAGAATTTCTTTCTGCTCGTCCTCAACAAAGATTTGATGATAGTGCATTGCATGAAGTGTTGCAGCAGTTGGCGAAGGTACCCATGCACAATTTGCTCCAGCTTTGGGATGAATTGTCTTTGTTTTATACATCTCTAACATTTCATCTGGCATTGGCCACATCCCTTTACCTATTTGAGCATTTTTCATAAAACCAGTTTCTAGGCCAATGTCAACATTCCAATTCTCGTAAGCATTTATCCATTCCTGACTTTTCATAGCTGCTTTGGTAACCATTGGTCCTGCTTCCATGCTAGTATGTATTTCATCTCCTGTTCTATCAAGAAAACCAGTATTGATAAAAATTACTCTCTCCTTTGCAACCTCAATACACTCTTTTAAATTTAAAGTTGTTCTTCTTTCTTCATCCATAATTCCAATTTTTATAGTGTTTTCAGGAAGATTGAATACTTTTTCAACTTCCTCAAAAAGATCACATGAAAATTGAACTTCTTCAGGACCATGCATTTTAGGTTTTACAATATATATGCTTTTGGTTTTTGAGTTTTTATATTTACCATTTCCTATAATGTCATGTATTGAAATGCATACAGTAAAAAATGCATCCATAATTCCTTCGTAAATTTCATTTCCATTTTTATCTTTAATGGCTGGGTTAGTCATTAAATGACCAACATTCCTGACAAGCAGCAAACTTCTTCCTGGAAGTAAAATCATTTTCCCATTTTTTAGAAGATATTTTCGATCAGGATTTAACTCTCTTGTAATAAATTTACCATTTTTATCAAAAGATCTTTTTAAATTGCCCTTCATAAGTCCAAGCCAATTTCTATAAACAACGATTTTGTCATCTGCATCTACAGCTGCTACTGAGTCTTCACAATCTTGAATAGTAGTTACTGCTGATTCCATTAATATATCTTTTATACCAGCTGGATCTTCTTGACCAATTGGATGAAGTTTATCTATTTGAATTTCAAAATGAAGATTATTATTTTTAAATAAAAGACCAAACTTACCTTCACCCTTGTCCATATATCCAATATATTGATCTTTGTTTACTAGTCCGGTTTTTGATTCATCTTTTAGTGTTAATAACAGTTCGCTATTAATAAATTCAAACTTAATTACATCCTTAAATTTACCATTTGCTAATGGAATAGATTCATCTAAGAATTTCTTTGCAAAAGAAATGACTTTCTCACCTCTAATTTCGTTATAACCACCAACATTTTCAGCTCCATCTTCTTCGCTAATTATGTCTGTACCATATAGAGCGTCATACAAACTGCCCCATCTTGCATTTGTGGCATTTAAGGCAAATCTTGCATTCATAACAGGCACCACTAACTGAGGCCCTGCAATCTTTCTTATTTCAGGATCAACATTTCTAGTCTTAATTGCAAAATCTTTACTTCTGGGAGCTATATAACCAATATCAATTAAAAAATCTTTATATTCTTTGAGATCAAAACCTGATTGCTTTCTTTCAATATGCCAATTATCAATCTGCTTTTGTATGCTTTTTCTTTTATTTAAAAGATCATCATTACGAATAGAAAACTCTTCTATAATACTTTCAAGTGACAACCAGAAATAATTAGATGAAAAATTTAAACCGGGTAATACTTCATCTTCAACAAAGTCTTTTAGTGGTTGAGAAATTACTAAAGAAATCTCTTTGTCATCAAAAGCATTTCCAGTTATAAGATTGGATAGTTTTAATAGAAATTTTTTCACCGTTGAATTATAACAAGAACATGTAATTAATTATTGATTATTAATATTGGTCATTTCTTTTTTAGGATCAAAGTCCCAGATTTTTTTAGTAAGAACATAGATGATATTTGTGTATTTCATCATCATATTTCTAAAAAATATTAATATTGGATTTTTGAGATGATTAAGCTTAGCTTGGTTTAAAGAATCATAATGAATTTTTTTTACTCTTTTAAATCTCATATTCTTATAAAAAATTTGAGATTTTTTTATATCATTTTTGTATCTCGACAATAATTTTCCAAAAATATAGCTATCTTCTAATGCCAAACACCCTCCTTGGCCAAGAAATGGAACTATTGGATGGGCTGCATCACCAAGAAATGTAATATTATCCATGAACATTGTGTTAATGTCTTTTCGAGTATAGACACCCCACTTATATAATTCATTATCCTTAATAGATGAATATCTATCTAAAATATATGCAGGTAGATCGGATTTAAATTCATTAAAGTTTCCCAATGTTCTCCACGACTCTTTATTTAATTTTTCTTTTTTTAAAGCAGCAACAAAACTAGTTTGAGTATCATTGATTGGATAAGTCACAACGTGATAATTTGGGCCCAAGTGGAAACTTACATTTGTTTGCTTTTTATTAATAATAGATCTCCAAACAGAATATCCACTATAAATAGGTTCTGATATATCCTTCGATAATAAATTTTTACAGATTGACCTGATGCCATCACATGCAGCAATATGATAAACATAAACATTTGTATTATTTGAAAAGGTTAGTAATTTCTTTTTGTTATCTATATTAACTAATTGATGATCAAAATTTATTTCCCCATTTAATGAAAGATACTTTTGAAGCAAAACTCCATGAAGAGCTTTTCGAGAAGTTGTCACATGATCAACTCCAATAGATGTTATTTCTTTATTATTATAAATAAAATTTGCTCTTTTTGGATTGCCTGATATTGATTTTAAATTATCTAAAACATCTAATTCTTCTAAAACTTTTTGGCCATTTCTTGATATTGAAATACCTGCTCCATATTCACTAATTGATGGAAACTTTTCGAATATAATACATGGAATATTTTGCTTTTTTAAAACTATGCCAAGAGTTAATCCTGAAATACCAGCCCCAATTATTGCAATATGATTTTTATAAGTGCTCACAAAATTATTATGCATTTTTATGAACAAAAAAAAAGGAAGCTTACTGCTTCCTTTTTTTAAATTAAAGTAATTTAATTTCTTACTGGAACAATCCCATAGGTTCTTTCGTTTTCACAGGAACCGCCTAGATCTGTTAAGGCTTTAAGCTCAGGCATGCTTTCAGCAGTAGCCTCGCTCCAGAAGTTAGTCCAGTTTTTACCATAATCAGCTATGGTATCTGTAGAGACTAACTGAACAAAATCATAATCCCAAGTTGAAGGAACTCCAGATTGAGGAAGGATCATCTTTCTGCCAGCTACATCTCCAAGTTCTTTCGCAGCTTCTGCATATGCTTTATAAGCATTATAAAAATCGTCAGCAGATACGCCCTCTCCAAGTTTGCAATCAGAATAAACAGCATAAGAAGCTTGACCACTTGGTGTTTGTGAAACTACTC
>ERZ802830.3298-NODE-3298-length-13865-cov-12.5699_pt1 | contig 13865 bp, 15 predicted proteins | sample MGYA00345654_ERZ802830 | MGnify/ENA primary metagenome ERZ802830 (study PRJEB30503, sample SAMEA104212375) | marine metagenome | biome: Westerlies Biome; feature: [SRF] surface water layer (ENVO:00010504) within the epipelagic zone...; material: water... | reverse complement strand
TTTTAATCAATTATCCAAAAAGACAAATGGGAAATAAAATGTATGGTGGTGACTCCTCACATTTACCATTAAAACTTAACTCTGCAGGTGTAATTCCTGCAATTTTTGCATCTGCAATATTATTATTACCAGTTACATTTTCAAATTTTAATATTTCAAACAATGAAACATTTTTAAATATTTCATCATACTTTACTCAAGGTCAACCACTTTATATGCTTCTATACGCATCAGGAATAATATTTTTTACTTTCTTTTACACTTCGATAGTTTTTAATCCAAATGAGACAGCTGAAAATTTGAGAAAATATGGTGGATTTATACCTGGTATACGACCAGGTGAAAGTACAGCAATATATATAGATAATATTTTAACTAAGCTAACAACTATTGGAGCATTGTATTTAACTGCTGTTTGTTTATTGCCAGAATTTTTAATAGCTAATTACCCTATACCTTTTTATTTAGGTGGTGCTTCAATATTAATTGTTGTTGTGGTAGCAATAGATACTGTTACACAAATACAAACAAGATTAATGAGCTCTCAATATGAAAGCTTAATCAAAAAAACTAAATTTGGTAAATAAGAGGTGAATATAATTATCTTTGGTCCTCCTGGAGCTGGCAAAGGTACTCAATCTAAAATTTTAGTAGATAAGTTAAATAGTTTCCAAGTATCCACTGGAGACATGTTAAGAGAAGAAATTAATAATAATACAGAAATAGGAAAAAAAATAATAGATTCTATGGACAATGGAAAATTCGTTGATGATGAAATTGTTAATAAACTTCTTGAAAAAATAATATTTGATCCAAAAAAAAATAAGTTAATTTTTGATGGTTATCCAAGAACGCTAAATCAAGCTAAAAATCTAGAAGCTTTATTAAAAAAATCTAATCAATCTATAGACCACATTTTTTTTCTTAATGTTGATAAGGATGCAATAATAAAAAGGATTGAGAAAAGAAAAATTTTAGAAAAAAGATCTGACGATGATTCTGTTACTATATTAAAAAGATATGATATCTATATGAAAGAAACTAAACCAGTATTGGATTTTTATTCTTCACATAAGGGTTTTCATGAAATCGATGGAAGCCTCGAAATTGATGAAATTACAGGTAAAATTGGTCATATTCTTAATGTTTAAGACATTGACTTTAAAACAACTTCTTATATAAAAGGCTAAATTTAATCACAAAATATATGGCTCGTATAGCAGGTGTAAATATTCCACAAAACAAAATTGTTCAAGTTGGACTAACATACATTCATGGTATTGGTGACAGGTTCTCTAAGCAAATCTGTAAAGAATTAGATATACCGAAAGCCAAAAGAGTTAATGAATTAACAGACGATCAAATTTTAAAAATTAGAGAGTATATTGATAAGAATTTTACTGTTGAAGGTGATTTAAGAAGAGAACTATCACTTAATATTAAAAGATTAATTGATTTAGCGTGTTATAGAGGTTCACGCCATAGAAAGAAACTTCCTGTAAGGGGTCAAAGAACAAGATGCAACGCTAGAACTAGAAAAGGTAAAGCCATAGCTATTGCTGGTAAAAAACTCACACCATTGAAGAAGTAATAAAATGAATACAAAAAAAACAGACAATAATACTTCTGATGAAAATAAAGAGATAAAATCATCTAAAAAAAGTTCCTATTCAAAAAAAAAGAAGAGTAAGAAAAATATTTTAAATGGTACAGCCTATGTTTTATCAACATTTAATAATACAATTATTTCAATTGCAGATACTAATGGAAATGTAATTTCATGGGCATCAGCAGGACAAAAAGGTTTCAAAGGTTCTAGAAAATCAACTCCTTACGCTGCTCAAGTGGCTGCTGACTCTGCCGCATCTAAAGCACAAGAATATGGAATGAAAACACTTACTGTTGAAGTTAAAGGACCTGGATCAGGTAGAGAAACAGCTTTAAGAGCTTTACAAGCCAGAGGTTTTAAAATTTTATCAATAAAAGATACAACACCAATGCCACATAACGGTACAAGACCACCCAAAAAAAGGAGAGTATAAATGGACAACCTTGAAGTTAATGTTAAAAACTGGAAATCATTAATTAAACCAGCTAAGCTGGATGTTAAATTAAGTGATGATAAGACTATAGCTAAAATTACAGCAGAACCTTTAGAAAAAGGTTATGGATTAACTTTAGGAAATTCATTGAGACGAATTTTATTGTCGTCAATTAGAGGTGCAGCAGTAACTTCAGTACAGATTGATGGGGTTTTGCATGAATTTACGTCTATTAAGGGTGTTAGGGAGGATGTTACAGATATAGTTTTAAATATAAAATCATTAGCACTTAAAAGTTCTGCAGAAGGGACAAAAAAATTAGTTTTAGATGCAAAAGGCCCTGGTGAGATTAAAGCTTCAGACATAACTCCAATTTCTGATATAGAAATTTTGAACCCCAATCTAGTAATATGTAACTTAGACGAAAATACTAATTTCCACATGGAGATGAATGTCGGTACTGGAAAAGGTTATGTATCAGCTGATTTAAATAAACCCGATGAACCACCACTAGGATTAATTGCTATAGACTCATTATTTAGCCCTGTAAAAAAAGTATCTTATTCAATAAGTACAGCAAGGGAAGGTAAAGCCCTAGACTACGATAAACTTACTATGGAAGTTGAAACAAATGGATCAATTTCAGCCGAAGATGCCGTTGCTTATGCTGCACGAATTTTTCAAGATCAATTAGGTATGTTTGTAAATTTCGATGAACCAAAAGAAGTTATAACGAAAGAACAACCAACAGAACCTGAATTTAATAAAAATCTTTTAAGAAAGGTTGATGAGCTGGAACTTTCTGTGAGATCAATGAATTGTCTTAAAAATGATAATATAATCTATATAGGCGATTTAGTTCAAAAGTCAGAAGGTGAAATGCTAAGAACACCAAATTTTGGTAGAAAATCTTTAAATGAAATTAAAGAGGTATTAACTGGAATGTCATTATATTTGGGTATGGAAATACCAAATTGGCCACCAGATAATATTGCTGAATTGTCTAAAAAGTTGGAAGAAGCCATCTAATGAGACATAAATTTGGCTACAGAAAACTAAATAGAACATCTGAGCATAGAAAAGCTTTGATAAAAAATATGCTAAATTCATTAATAAAATATGAGCAAATAACTACTACATTACCAAAAGCAAAAGTTTTAAAGCCACAAGCAGATAAAATAATAACTCTTGGGAAAACAGAAACTTTACAAAATAAAAAAAGATTATTTTCAAAACTACAGGACTCAAAATCAACGAATAAAGTTGTTAAAACTCTATCAAAAAGATACGAAAATAGAAAAGGTGGATATACAAGAATAATAAAAGCTGGTTTTAGATATGGTGATAATGCACCCATGGCTGTTATTGAATTTGTAGATAGAGATATACAAGCCAAAAAAGTAGATATTAAAAAAAAGGATACATCTAAAACTTCAGAAAAGACTCCTCCAAAAGTAGAAAAAGAAGACAAGAAAAAAAAATCAGCGTAATTTAACTACAAAATGAAGAAAAACTTCACTGTGGATAGGTCATTTGATAATGCACGTATTGATAGGTGGATAAGACATAACTTTAAAAAAATACCCCAGGGTTTAATTGAAAAAAATTTAAGAATTGGCAAGATTAAGATTAATAAAAAAAAAGTAAAAAGTTCACATAAAGTCAAACACAACGATATTATTGAAATATTTAATTTAGAAATTAAAGATAATGTAACAACAAAAAAAACTATCAAATTTGAACCATCAAAGGATGTGATCAAATCAAATGAAAATTTAATTATTGATAATAATGATGATTTCATCGTTGTTAATAAGGAAGCTGGTATATCTGTTCAAGGAGGCACAAAGTCTAAAAAAAATTTAATTGATATATTTGCCAAAAGTGAAATTTTTGAAAATACTAGACCATACACTGTACATAGACTTGATAAAGATACCTCAGGAGTTTTTTTGATTGCAAAAAATCGATCATCTGCTCAATTGTTAACTTCATTGTTTAGATTAAGAAAAGTTCACAAAACTTATTTAGCAATTTGTCATGGTGAAATTAGTAAGGATAAAGGTTCAATCGAAGGAGATTTAATTAGATATGAAAATGGTAAAAAAATAATTGAAAAAGCTAAAACTTTTTTTAAGGTTTTGGATAAAAATTCAATTAGCACTTTAGTAGAAATGAAGCCTATTACTGGTAGAAAACACCAGTTAAGAAAACAATTGTTAGAATTAGGTAACCCAATTTTTGGAGATAATAAATATTTTTTAACAAATAATCTAAAATCTATTAATAAGAATTTAATGCTTCACTCATATCAATTAAAGTTTATTATTAATGATAGTAAATATAAGTATACAGCTTTATTACCAAACTATTTCAAAAGTCTCTTAAAAACAAAAAGATTAAAATTTAAAGATTTTTAAGTAAATTTTTAACTATTTTTTTTTTTAAATACTTATAATTTAAATCTTTAACCAGTCTAAGGTTTGTGACACCTTTATTTTTAATACCACACGGTATAATTTTTTTATATTTTTCTATATCGTTATTAATATTTAAAGAGAATCCATGATAAGCAATCCATTTTTTTACTCTAATACCTATCGCTGCAATTTTTTTTGTACTATTTCTTTTTTTTATCCATATACCGATATTCTTTCTATCTGAAAAAGTACTTATATTATATTCTTTAAGTGATTTTATTATAGAGCTTTCAATGACTGTTAAAAAATTTCTTATATCTTTGTTTCTTTTAGTTAGATCTATTAGAAAGTAGAAAATAATTTGACCTGGGCCATGCCATGTTATTTTACCACCACGATTTGTCTTAATAAGTTTAATTTTTTTATCTAATATTTCATCATCTTTATAGCTGGAACCTGCTGTATAGATATCATTATGTTCTAAAATCCATATTAGCTCTTTGGCTTTTCCTTCTTTTATTTTATCTAATCTCGCCTCTAAGTATTTTATAGCTTTGTTATATTCTATGGGCTTTTTTGATATTTTGATCTCAATATTCATTTATTAAATTGTATTATATTTATTATGTATTAATAGTGCTTATAAAATTATGGGCGTAATTTATGACTTTAGTAAAAAAAATAAAGGACAAAAAAGTTAACTTTGAATTTAATAAAGAATTTATAAAAGTTGTTACAGATAAAATATCTAATAATGATGCTGATTTCATTTCAAATTCTTTTAGAGAAATGCACCCTTCAGATGCAGCAGATATTATAGAACATTTGAATGAATCTGATAGGGAAAATTTAATCAAATTAAATAATTTTCGAATAGATCCACAAGTATTTGTTGAGCTTAATGAGTCAATTCAAACAGAGATTATAAAGTACTTATCTACAGACTCTATTGTTTATATACTTAAGAATTTAGAATCTGATGACTCTATAAAAATTATTGAAAATCTTAATGACGAAAATAAGAATGAAATTTTAAGCTCTCTACCTCCTAAAGATAGATTTGTATTGTTAGAAAGCTTAAGCTACCCCGAAGATTCTGCGGCAAGAATTATGCAGAGAGAATTTACAGCTATACCAAGTAACTGGTCTGTAGGACAAACAATAGACTATTTAAGAGAGAATAAAGATTTACCAGAGGAATTTTTAGAAATATTTGTTGTAGATAATGAATTTAAACCAATTGGTACAGTCCCATCGTCAAAGGTTCTTAGAACATCAAGAGATGCAAAAATGAATTCAATAATGAATGAATCGCAACTTTCAATACCAGTTGATATGGATAGAGAAGAGGTTGGACATTTATTTGAAAATTATAATCTTAATTCAGCTTGCGTTGTAGATAAAAATAATAAATTGGTCGGAATGATTACGAGTGATGATGTTTTAACAGTTTTAAAAGAAGAAGCTGAAGAAGATGCCTTACGATTAGCGGGTGTAGGTGATGAAGAAATTACTGATGGTGTTTTAAAAAAAACTAAAAGAAGATTCAATTGGCTTTTATTGAATTTATTTACAGCATTCCTAGCCACATGGGTTATAAGTATTTTTGGTGCTACCATCGAGCAGATGGTTGCTTTAGCTTTTTTAATGCCTATTGTTGCTTCGATGGGTGGTAATGCAGGTATGCAAACTTTGGCAGTTACAATTCGGACTATAGCTACAAATGAATTGACTAAAAATAATTTTACTCAAAATATATTAAAAGAATTTTTGATAGGAATTTTAAATGGTATAATATTTGCTATAATTAGTGCAATAATAGTTCAGCTTTGGTTCAATGATATTCAGTTATCATTTATAATATCTATATCAATGGTTCTAAATATGATTGTAGCGGGTCTTTTTGGGATTCTTGTTCCAATTACATTAAAAAAATTTAATATAGATCCAGCTATCGCATCTAGTGTTTTTGTAACTACAATTACCGACGTTATTGGTTTTCTATCTTTTTTAGGTATTGGCGCCTACTTCTTTTATGGTTGATTAAATATTATCAATTAATCTTACTTTGTTCACATAAAATGCAATAAATAATTTAAAATTTCGTTTATTAAATTTTTTAGATAAAGTATTTTTATTTCTTAATTCAAAATATTCAATTACTACACCCATTTTATTAAGATTATTTCTGACTTGAAAAATTTTATGTTTATTATTGAAATTACCTTTAATTGAAAAATAAAATTTTTTTATATTTTGAGAAATTAATGAAGCTTTCTTAATTTCATTTTTTTTTAAAAGATTATTTCTTGAAGATAAAGGCAGAAACCCTTTTCCCCTCACAGTTTTACAAGTACATACCTTTATTTTAAATTTATTTTTTATAAATTTTTTAATCAGATAAATTTGTTGAAAATCTTTCTCACCTAAATAAATTCTCTTAGATTGTATCTTCTTTAAAAATTGATTAATTACGCCTAAAACACCTTCAAAATGTCCTGGTCTAAATTTAGCACATAATACCTTGTCATTTTTGCTTATTTTGATCTTCATGCTTCTCTGATTTTTAAAAATGTCTTTAGCACTTGGTATAAGTACAAAATCTACTTTTAGTTTTTTTAATATAATTAGATCCTTACTTATATTTCTTGGATATTTTTTAAAGTCATTCGACTTATTAAATTGTGATGGATTAACAAAAATACTAACTATAACTTTTGACGACTCTTTTTTAGCTCTTTTTATTAAAGAAATATGACCTCGATGCAAAGCACCCATAGTTGGTACAAACCCTGTATCTGCCTTAAAATTAACTTCTTTATTTAATTTATTAATACTTTTAAAAATTATCATTTATGGTAATTCATATTAAATAACTAACTTTAATGATTAAACAAGCAATAATACCACTGGCTGGACAAGGTACAAGGCTTTTGCCACTTACTAGTGTATTTGCTAAAGAACTGTTGCCGATAAATGGCAAACCAGGAATAGAATATATCATCGAAGAATGTATTGAAGCCGGCATTAAAGAGATAATTTTTATTATTTCTAAAAAAAAAGAAATGATAAAAACTTATTTTAATAACGATACTTTTTATAAAAAAATAATTAACAAAAAGAAAGACAAAAGAATAATTAACGAATTTAAAAAAATAAAAAAATATAAAAAAATGATTAAATTTGTTTATCAAAACAAACCAATGGGTACTGGCGATGCTGTTATGAAAACAAAAAAATATATAAAAGATAAATTTTTTTTAATGTTACTACCTGATGATTTAATAATAAAACGAAACTGCTCTAAAGATATGATTTCAATATTCAATAAAAAAAAATGTTCTGTTATGGCGAGTATGAAGGTAAATAAAAATACTGTTAATCGTTGGGGTATATATAAAAAAATGAAAACTATTAATAAATTAAATTTTTTTATTAAAGATGTAATTGAGAAACCAGATATCAAAAAAGCACCTTCTAATAATGCTGTTATTGGACGGTATATTTTAACTACGAAAATTTTCAATAAACTAAAAAATCAAAAAAAAGGTAAGGGTGGTGAAATACACATTACGGATGCTATAAGACGATTAATAAAAGATGGAAACAAATTTATAGGTCACAATTTCAGTGGCAAGTATTTAGACTGTGGTACTATGCAAGGTTATATTAAATCATCAGTGGAGATTTCAAAAATATGAAATTATGCATGATAGGAACGGGCTACGTAGGACTAGTTAGTGGTGTCTGTTTTTCTGATCTTGGCAATGATGTAATTTGTGTTGATAAAGATCAAAATAAAATTAATAGATTAAAAAATGGAATTATTCCTATATATGAACCGGGACTTAACGAACTTGTTAAAAAAAATTATAAATCAGGTAGACTTACTTTTACTACAGATTTGTCTGAAGCTATCAAGAAATCTAATATAATTTTTATATGTGTTGGTACACCAACAAAAAAAAATAGCAACGCAGCTGATCTTAACCAAGTTTTTAATGTAGCCAAAGAAATTAGCCAAAATATTAAAAATTTTAAAATTGTTGTTACGAAATCTACTGTACCAGTTACAACTGGTGACAAAATAGAAAAAATATTAGCTAAAAAGGTTAAAAGAAAAAATTTTTCAGTAGTTTCAAATCCTGAATTTTTGAGAGAGGGAGAGGCCATAAGAGATTTTAATTTTCCTGATAGAATTGTTATTGGAACATCTGATAAAAAAGCAAATAAATTTATGAAATCATTATATTCGCCACTATTATCTAAAGGTGCAGAATATTTAAATACCTCAAGGAGAGGAGCTGAATTAATAAAATATGCATCAAATGCTTTTTTAGCTACTAAAATTACTTACATTAATGAACTGGCAAATTTAGCTGAAAAAATTGGAGTTAATATTGAAGATATTTCAATAGGCATGGGTCTTGATAAGAGAATAGGTGGTAGATTTTTAAGAGCAGGACCTGCTTACGGTGGTTCTTGTTTCCCCAAAGATACCCGTGCAATTGTAGATACTGCAAAAGAATTTAAAACTGACTTATCTATTATAAAGAATGTAATTAAATCAAATGAAAATAGGTCAAAAATTTTACTCAATAGGATCTTCAAAATATTAAAAAATAAAATAAAAAATAAAAAAATTACATTTTTAGGTGTTACTTTTAAGGCCAATACTGACGATATGAGAGAATCTTCAAGCCTTGCCATGATACCTTCATTAGCCTCAAAAGGTGCAAAAATAAGATATTATGATCCTAGTGGCTACAAAAAGGATTTTGAGAAAATTAAAAATGTTACTTTTTGTGAAAGTATAAAATTAGCTTGCTCTAATGCAGATTTAATTATTATACATACAGAATGGAATGATTTTAAATCTTTAAACTTTAAATCTCTATCTAATAAAAAAGGTTTAATAGTATATGATATGAGAAATATTTTATCACATGATAAAATGAAAAAAGAAAAAATAAAATATTTTAGTATTGGTAAATAGCTAATTAAGTTCAAATATAGCATCAACCTCAACGGAAACACCAAGAGGTAAACTATTTACACTAACAGCAGCTCTAGCATGCATTCCACTATCTCCAAATATTTTTGCTATTGTATCCGAAGCTCCATTAATTACTTTTGGTTGATCAGTGAAGTCATCTGTCGAATTAACAAAACCTGTCAATTTAACACAAGATTTTATTTTTGATAAATCATTGTCACAAGCCTTCTTAGCTTGAGAAACTATACTTAATGCACATCTTTCAGCAGCTTTATATCCTTTATCAACATCTAAATCTTTACCAACTTTACCTTTAATTAGTTTACCTTCTGCATCCATTGAAATTTGCCCAGAAATATAAAGTAATTTGCCTATTATTTTAGATGCAACATATGAACCAACTGGGTCAGCTGCTTTAGGAAGTAAAATATTATTTTTTTTTAAATTATCTTCAAAATTCATTCTTTAGTAAATAGATCCTTTAATGTTTTTTTGCTATCAAATTTTTTATATTTTTCTTTTATACCTGATTTTTCTAGATTATCGCCAATTTTATTTTTAATTAACTTGCCTTTTTGCTTTGATTTTTCAGTTATACATTTTGCATAATCTTTAGATAATTTATCTAACTTGCTACAATCTAAATCAGCTGCAAATAGTTGTATTGGTAAAAATAAAGTAATAATGATTATTAAAAATTTGTTCATTTTTTTTTCTTTTTTTTATTTCTATCGTATTCCCTTCTTTTCTCAATTAATATTAATGCCTCTTCCATTGTTATTTCAGTAGGATCTTTTTCTTCTGGTATTGTTGCATTTAATGATTTGTATTTTATATAAGGACCATATTGGCCTTTCATAATTCTTACAGGTTTTTTATCTTCTGGATGTTCACCAAGATCTTTTATTAAAGATGATGAAATTCGACCGGGTTTAGCATCAGCAATTAAAGTAATTGCTCGATTTAAACCTATTGTAAAAATATCTTCTACATTCTCTAATCTTGCTGATTTATTTTCGCATTTTAAATATGGACCAAATCTTCCTGAGTTTAATAAAATTTCTTGATTGTTTTCAGGGTTTGTTCCGAGACTTTTAGGTAATGAACACAAAAATTTAGCACGATCTAAATCAATTGAATCAATATCTATTCCCTTAGGTATTGAAACATTTTTCAAATTTTGATTTACATCTTTCTTGTTTTTTTTCTTTTTTTTCTTTTTAGTATCTTCAACTTCATTTAATTCTTTTTCATACTGTAAGTAAGGACCAAATCTTCCATTCTTTAAAAAAATATCTTTATCCATTTCATTTTTACCTATGTATCTAGGCTCAGCTAGATTAATTTGTTCTGCAGCCTTTACTTTAGACAACGGTCTAGTAAATTTACATTCTGGGTAATTTGAGCATCCTATGAAAGCTCCACCTCTAAAACTATTTTTTAAGCTTAACTGTCCTGTTTGACATAATTTACATTTTCTATCGATACTTCCATTACTATCGGTTTCAAAAATAAGACTACCCAAACTTTCATTGAGCATATCTAAAACTTCTCTAGTTCTTTTTTCTTTTACTTGAGAAACATTTTTATTAAAATCATTCCAAAATTGCTCAAGTACTTTTATCCAATCTTCTTTACCAGAAGTTATATCGTCAAGTTGATCTTCTAATTTAGCTGTAAAGTTATAATCAACATATTTAGTAAATAATTTTTCAAGAAAAGCAGAAATAAGTTTTCCTCTGTCGGTTGGAAAGAATCTTTTATTTAATATATCTGCATATCCTCTATTAGTAATTACAGATATTATACTTGCATAAGTTGAAGGCCTACCAATGCCAAGTTCTTCAAGCTTCTTAACAATGCTAGCCTCAGAGTATCTAGGTGGAGGTTGAGTAAAATGCTGCTCATCAATAAAACTTTCTATATTTATTGGTCCTTTTGACACTTCTGGTAATATCTTTTCTTCATCGTTGTTTTCGTCAATTTTATAAAGTTTTAAAAAACCATCGAATTTAATAACAGAGCCACTTGCCTTAAATATATTTTTTCCATCATCAGAAGTTAAAATTATAGTTTTTCTATCAAATTTTGCTGTTTGCATTTGAGATGAAAGTGCTCTGGACCAAATTAAATTATAAAGTTTGTGTTGATCTGAACTTAAATATTTTTTAAGCATTGAAGGATCATTATTAATATCTGTAGGTCTAATTGCTTCGTGAGCTTCTTGCGCATTTTTTGCTTTTTTTCCTGAATAATTGTTTGGTTGATCTGGTAGATAATCATTACCATATGTTTTAGTTATATAATTTCTAAAATCATCAACAGCATCTTTTGATATATTAGTACCATCGGTTCTCATATAAGTTATTAGACCCTTTGTATCACCATCGATGTCAATACCTTGGTATAACCTTTGAGCAATCTGCATAGTTCTAGAAGCGCCAAATCCTAACTTACTTGATGCTGATTGTTGTAATGTTGATGTAGTAAATGGACCTGAAGGGTTTCTTGTATAAATTTTCGATGAAATATCAGTAATTTCATAATTTTTACTTTTTATTTTTTCTATTGCTTTATTTATTTCTTCTTTATTTTTAAATGAAAATTTTTCTATTTTATTTCCCTCAAGTTGAAATGGGCTAGAGGTAATTTTTATATCTTTTGCATTTGAAAAAATAACATTCAGAGTCCAAAACTCCTCTGGTTTAAAAATTTCTATTTCATGCTCTCTTTCGGTTAGTAGTTTTAACGCAACAGACTGAACCCTCCCTGCAGATTTGGATCCAGGTAATTTTGTCCATAATATTGGAGAAATATTAAAACCTACTAAGTAATCAAGTGCTCTTCGAGCCATATAAGCGTCGACAAGCTGAGCTTCAATCTCTCTTGGATTCTCTATACCATTTGTAACTGCTTTTTTGGTAATCTCATTGAAAACAACTCTTTCTACTTTTTTTCCTTTAAGTAATTTTTTTTCATCCAAAAACTGTTTAACGTGCCAAGCTATTGCTTCACCTTCACGGTCAGGATCAGTTGCTAATATTATTTTATCAGATTCTTTTGCAACATCTGTTATTTCTTTTAAATATTTTTTTGAAAAACTGTCAACTTCCCAAATCATTTTAAATTGATTATCAGGATCTACAGATCCATTTTTTGATGGAAGATCTCTAATGTGCCCATAACTTGCAAGAACTGTAAAGTTATCACCTAAATACTTATTTATGGTCTTAGCTTTTGCTGGACTTTCAACTATGACAAGGTTCATAGAAGAAACAACCTACATAAATGGGTTAATTAGTCAAATTAATAAATTTTAGTCTTTGATTCTGTATTATTTATTAAGCGTTTTACATTTTCTCTATGCGTATAAAAAATCAAAATGAACAGAATTATAAAAAAATAATAATTATTATTATCAAAGTAAAAAACATGAAATATAGGAATTACAAAAGATGCAACAATTGATGATAATGAAGAGAATTTAAAAATTAAAAAAATTGAAAACCAACTAATTATAAATACAAAACCTAAAATATAATTTAAACAAAAAAGTATACCAACAAAGGTTGCAACACCTTTGCCACCTTTAAATTTTAACCAAATTGGAAAAACATGTCCTAAAAAAATACATAATGAAGAGATATAAATAATATCTGGTAGATTAAATTTAATAAAGAGAAGTGGAATGACTGCTTTAAGAATATCTAAACACAAAGTACTGTATCCAATCATTTTATTTCCTGTTCTTAGTACATTCGTTGCACCTATGTTACCTGAACCTATATTCCTAATATCTTTTTTTAGAAATATTTTAGTTAGCAAGTAGCCAAATGGTATAGATCCCATCAAATAAGATAAAAAAACAACTAAAACCAAATCCATATTAAATTTTAAATAATTCCAATCCTTTTACAAATGTATTAATTACTTGACCTTGTAATTTTTTATCCTCAATACATGTATTTTTAGATTTAGAAATCATTTTTTCTTTTTTTACAATCCAAGGTTTATATAAATCAACAATACAAAAATCTGCATCATTTCCAATTGATAAATTTCCTTTATTAATTTTAAGAATTTTAGCTGGATTGCTTGTCAGAAGTTTTATTATCTTAGATAATTTAATTGAATCGTTGTGAAATAGCTCTAATGAAAGAGGTAATAGAGTCTCTATACCTGAGGCTCCAGTTGCAGCTTGTGAAAAAGTTAATCTTTTTGACTCCTCATCCTCTGGTTTATGATCTGACACAATAACATCTATCAAATCCTTATTAATACCCGTTATTAAGGACATTCTATCTTCTTCGGTTCTTAAAGGGGGTGATAATTTCAAAAATGTTCTAAAATCACCTACATCATTTTCATTTAATGAAAGATTATTTATAGAAACACCAGTAGTAAAAT
>ERZ802830.3296-NODE-3296-length-13867-cov-10.8296_pt1 | contig 13867 bp, 11 predicted proteins | sample MGYA00345654_ERZ802830 | MGnify/ENA primary metagenome ERZ802830 (study PRJEB30503, sample SAMEA104212375) | marine metagenome | biome: Westerlies Biome; feature: [SRF] surface water layer (ENVO:00010504) within the epipelagic zone...; material: water... | reverse complement strand
CAGCATTATCAGGATCGTTGCCAGTATAGTAGTTTGATCTAATTGGCTCTCTGACAAATTTATATTTTTTATAAACATTCATTGCCTTTAGATTTTTAGACCTTACTTCAAGATAGATCTTATCTGCTCCCAAAACCTTGGATTGCTTTATGAAAGTATCCATAAGCATTTGTCCAGAGCCCCTTCTCTGCCAATCTTCTAAGACAGCTATATTTAATAAATGACTTTCTTTTTTAATCAAAGAAAAAATTAGAAATCCTATTATTTTTTTATCTTCCTTGCATACGATTGAATTATGTCCAACCTCAAATGAGGAAAAAAAATTATCTTTTGACCATGGTGATGGATTTGCTTCTAACTCAATCTTGTAAGCTTCCTCTAAGTTGGAAAAATCCATGAGAGAAATCTTAAACATATAATTAAAGACTTAACTTAGTTTTGATTTCTATCCAAAGATTTTTTTTTAGCACTTTCTTTAAACTTAACTCGTTTACAGAAGGAGCTAGAATTATGTCTTGATTGATTTGTTTACCATCAATGATATCTCCAAAAATAATAATCAACTTAAAATTAGATAAATTTTGAATTTTTTTATTTAATTCGTTTAATGAATTGAAAGAAAGAGCATTTGATTCTTGATGGCCTTCATCACATTTTGTTGACGCAATAATTGCATTTATTAGACCTTGTTGATTTTCAACAAAGTTTTCAAAAGGTTTATCAAGCAATGCTAAAATTGATCCTTTTTGATAATAATATAAGACTTTGTTGAGAGAATCAGTTGTCTTTTTTCGTAATGAATATCTTTTAATACCAATCTCTTTTAATATAAGATTAGTTTTTATTTCAGGAGTAAGCATAAGTTACATAATAACATTTAGTTTATAAACAATGGATAACCCGATAGACAAATATTCAGCTTTTAAGCCAATTGAACTAGGTAACAGAAAATGGCCTAGCCAAGTTGTAACAAAGACACCTATATGGTGTTCTGTCGACTTACGTGATGGAAATCAGGCACTAATAGAACCAATGGGTTCTGAAAGAAAAGATAGAATGTTTGATTTGCTTTGCAGGCTTGGTTTTAAGGAGATAGAGGTTGGGTTTCCTTCTGCTTCTCAAACAGACTACGATTTTGTTAGAAATCTTATTGAAAACAACAAAATTCCGTCGGATGTAAATATTCAGGTACTTACTCAGGCAAGAGAAGAATTAATAATAAAAACTTTTGAGTCTTTAGAAGGCTCTTCAAAGGCGATTGTGCATTTTTATAATTCAACATCTACGCTTCAGAGAAAAGTAGTTTTCAAACAAGATAAAGACGGCATAAAAAAAATTGCAACCGATGCTGCTATGCTTATCAAAAATTTAGCAGAAAAATATTCCAAAACTGATTGGAGTTTTGAATATTCTCCTGAGAGTTTTACTGGAACAGAGCTAGATTATGCCAGAGAGGTTTGTGATGAAGTTGTAGAAATCCTTAAGCCTGTTTCTAAAAATAAAATAATTATAAATCTTCCTGCTACTGTAGAAATGTCAACACCAAATATATATGGTGATCAAATCGAATGGATGAATGATAACTTAAAAAATAGAAAAGATATTTGTTTAAGTCTACATCCTCATAATGATAGAGGAACAGCAGTAGCTGCAACAGAATTTGGATTAATGGCAGGAGCAGATCGAGTTGAAGGCACACTCTTTGGAAACGGAGAAAGAACAGGAAATGTTGATGTTGTAACAGTTGCCTTGAACATGCTTACACAAGGTATTGATCCCAAATTAGATTTTTCAAATATAAATTCAGTTATGAGAGAGGTCGAATATTGCAATCAATTACCTGTGCATCCAAGACATCCTTACGCTGGAGATCTTGTTTTTACTGCATTCTCTGGATCTCACCAAGATGCTATCAAGAAAGGGTTTCAAGCTATTAAAAAATCTAATGATCCAAAGTGGCAGGTCCCATATCTTCCTATCGATCCAGCAGATTTAGGAAGAAGCTATGAGGCTGTTGTAAGAATTAACTCACAATCAGGCAAAGGAGGTGTTGCATTCCTTTTAGAAAAAGATCATGGTGTTTCTCTACCAAGAAGACTACAAATAAGTCTAAGTCAAAAAATTCAAAAGCTTGCAGAAGAGACTGGAAAAGAAATAAGCAGTTCACAAATTTGGGATATTTTTGAGACAAACTATTTAAAGCCTATAAATAACTTTTCATACATAGAACACTCTTCGACATCAAATGGGGATGCTCATTTTTTAGAACTTATTATGAATATGGAAAACGAAGAAATTAAAATCAAAGGGAATGGAAATGGCCCTATTGATTCATTTATAAATGGTTTATCAGAAAAATTAGGAATGCAAATTAAAGTTGCTGACTACCATCAATCAGCAATATCTTCTGGCTCTGATGCGAAAGCTGCTGCATATATAGAACTTGAAAAAGGAGGAAAAACTTTTTGGGGTGTTGGAATTCATCCAAACACAACACGAGCATCTTTTGATTCTATAATTGTTGGGCTAAGCAAACTATTAAATAATTAATCAAAATTTGGTTCTCTTTTCTCAAAAAAAGCCTTAACTGCCTCCTTATTTTGAGGACTTACAGTTAATTCATTCTGGATTTCGGCTTCATTATGAAAAGTATCCCAGTAACTAACATGAAGAGACTCTTTCATTAATTTTTTTGTGTGATTTAGAGATTGAGATGACCTTTTAGCCAAAGTTTGTGCCCATTCAAGTGTTTTACTCTCTAATTCATCTAAAGGTACAACCTTATTTGCAATGCCAAACTTTAGGCATTCTTCTGCAGGTATTTTCTTTGCTTCTATCGCATATTCATAGGCTTTTGAAAACCCCATATATTTTGGTAAGTACCATGAAAGTCCACCATCTGGAACTAAGGCAATATTACTAAAAACTGACAAGATATAACTATCATCTGACATGATTCTTAGATCACAAGACATAGCAATTGCAGCTCCAATTCCTGCAGCAGGTCCAGCGATTGAGCCAATAACAGGTTTTGGCATATCAATTATATTTTTAAAAAAGGGTTTGTAGCCTCTTATAAGAGCATCTTTAGATCCTTTCCAACTGGCTCCTCTCTCGCTTAAATCAGCTCCAGCAGAGAAACCTCTTCCAGAGCCTGTTAATATCACTACTTTAATATCATCATCATTTTTGACATCTTCAGTTGCTTTCTGGAAGTCCCATACCAATTGCTCATTAACTGCATTTAAGAGTTTTGGTCTGTCCAATCTGATTATTGCTATTTTATCTTTCTTAATTAAATTGATCGTTTCTAAGTTCATGCTTGTCCTTGATTATTTTTTCGAAATTAATATGCAACCATTAGCATAAGTTATTTTACCAGCAACTTCTTCTTTATCAGCCCTTGACCATTTAACTTGTGATTTTGGTCCAGGATTTGAGTGGATAAAAGTTTTCTTTATTTCTTCAATTATTTTAATACTAGGTGTCGCTATATTCGATTTCTTAATCGAATATCTTAATACATCAGAAATTATTGTATCTGGAAGTTCCTTGAGTTCTTTTAAATTAATAGAATTCCCAATCAGATGTTGATATTTTCCATGTATTAAATTCATATAATTATCATTTCTGGAACTTAAAATTGTAGAAAAATTATTTACTCTCTTTGGGAAATTATTCCACCTTTCCTCTAAGAGTGGAAAAATTTTATTTCTTAAAAAATTCCTATCAAAGTTATCGCTTAAATTTGAGTCATCTTCAATAAACTCTATTTCATTTTGATTGAGATAGTCTAGTATCTCTTTCTTAGAAGTTTCTAAAAATGGTCTAATTAGGACGCCCTTCCCGATGGATCTCTTTATTTTTGGTCCTTCCATTCCATCTGGTCCACTGCCTCTAAGCAACCTCATAAATATAGTTTCTGCAACATCATCACTATGATGTGCTAGAAGTAATTGATCATCATCATTTAACAAATTTTCAAAAATGTTGTATCTAGCTTTTCTTGATGCTGCTTCAATACCATCTCCATCTGATATTATTTTTACTGACTCTATTATTAAATTTATATTTAAATGAGCACATTGCTTAATGCAATGCTTCTCCCAAAAATCTGAGTGCTTAGATAAATTATGATTGATGTGGATGGCCTTAATTTTTGCTTTTTCATTCAAATCAACAGTGGATAATAAATGTAATAATGCTGTTGAATCTGGGCCCCCGCTGTAAGCGATTAAGATATTTTTACTAAGATCAATGTATTTAGATATTAATTTATTTGTTAACAATATTTAAATCTCTATTATATTTTTACCAAAAACATCTTCTAGTGAGAAAAAGTTTTCAAGTGAAGGCTTAAATTTATATTCATCACCAATATCTATAATGGCTTCTGACTTTTCTGAAGTTACTCGCACATTTAGCCTGCATGACCCATCTGTCCAAAAATCTTTATTAAAAGAATCAAGATACTCAGAAAATTTTTCTAAAGAAACAGCTTTAGAATTACTTATATCGATTATTATCTCTTTAATTCTTTTATCTAGTTCTGAGTCAACTGTAAGAACTTCTTTAACTCTCATCCTAAACATTAGCCCTCCCAAGTCTCCAGTTCTATAATCATCTACTTCAACTGTTCCTTTTAAAGAAAGTATTTTGCCTTCTTTTAAAATATCATGGCAATTTTCTAAAATTTCACTTGAAACGATACCATCCATTGTTCCAGTTCCATCATTAAAATTAATAAAGGTTAGTGGTTTACCTTTTCTGTCTTTAATTTGTCTTACGCTATTTATTAAACAAATCAATGTTGCCGTTTTTGTTTCATTAGATAGTTCGCTTATCTTTTTAGACCTTATTTTTTTAACTTTATTTTCAATAGCAAGCACGGGATGACCTGATAAATAATAACCTAAAGATTTCTTCTCTAATTCAAGTTTTTCGGTCAGTGTAAGTTCGGGAGTATTCTTATATTTCTCGTAAGGATCAAAATCCTCTTCAATTGAAGAAAATAAATCACCGCTTTGTAAAGAAGGATTATTGCTATTACTAGCGCCATCTTTAAGCATGTCTTCAACAGATTTAATTGCGATTGTTCTTGAAGGGGCTAATACATCAAAAGCACCTGATTGCGATAAAGCTTCAAGAGATTTTTTACCACCTAGTTTAATATCAATTTTTTTTGAAAAGGTCCATAAGTCTTTAAAATTTATTTTGTCTCTTATGTTGCAAACGTGATCTATAAAAGCATCTGCAACTCCCTTAATTGCTCCTAATCCATATTCGATATCTTGATCCTTGTTTACATTGAATCTCTTTTTTGAAGTTCTTATATTAGGATTAAGGACATTGATTTTCATTCGAGAGCATTCTTGAATTAATGCATGGATTTTATCTGTATTTCCTAATTCTGATGATAAAACTGCTGCCATGAAATGCTCTGGATAGTATGTTTTAAGATAGGCTGTTTGATATGAGATAAGAGCATATGCTGCAGAATGAGATTTATTAAAACCATATTCAGCAAATTGATTTATTAAATCAAAAATTTGTTCCGCATTCTTTGATGTAATATCATTATTTTTACATCCTCTAACAAATATTTCCCTTTGTTCTTCCATCTCCTCTTTCTTCTTTTTGCCCATAGCCCTTCTTAAAATATCAGCTTGGCCCAAAGAAAATCCTGCTAATACTCTCGCAGCTTCCATTACCTGTTCCTGATAAACAATTACTCCATAGGTCTCTTCTAGAACTTCTTTTAGTAACTTATGCGGATATGTCACAGGACTTCTTCCATGCTTTCTGTCTACAAATTCGTCATGCATACCAGAATTAAGTGGTCCTGGTCTGTAAAGAGCTAATAGAGCAGTAATTTCTTCAAATTTGGTAGGTTTTAATCTTTTAATAAGATCTCTCATGCCAGAGGACTCTAGCTGGAATACAGCCATGGTTTTTCCAGATGAAAGAAATTTAAAAACTTTTTCATCATCTAGTGGGATTTTATCAAGATTAAGTTTTTCAGTATCTAGATTCTTGTTTATCGATTTAACAGCTCTATCAATAACTGTTAATGTTCTCAACCCTAGAAAATCAAATTTTACCAACCCAATCTTCTCTACATCATCTTTATCATACTGAGTCATAACTGAACTAGAGGATCGATCGACATATACAGGACAAAAATCAGATATGCTGCCTGGAGCAATGACAACTCCTCCAGCATGCTTTCCTACATTTCTAGCAATACCTTCAAGCTTATACGAAAGATTTACAATTTCTCTTACCTCATCATCATTTTTAATACTTTGAGCAAATAAAGGTTGTTCTTCCTTTGCTCTATCCAATGTCATACCAGGTGCGAATGGAATCATTTTTGAAATTCTATCGCCTAAAGCATATGGTTTTCCTAAAGCTCTTGCCACATCTCTTACAACTGCTCTCGCCGCCATTGTTCCAAAGGTTGCGATCTGCGAAACAGCACCTTCACCATATTTCTTACTTACATAATCTATAACTAGGTCTCTTTTTTCCATACAAAAATCAATATCAAAATCAGGCATTGAAAGTCTTTCTGGATTTAAAAACCTCTCGAAGAGAAGTCCATGATCAATAGGATCTAAAGTAGTAATACCTAAGGCATATGCTACTAGAGAGCCAGCTCCAGAACCCCTGCCTGGTCCAACAGGAACATCATTATTTTTTGACCATTCTATGAAGTCATAAACGATAAGAAAATAACTAGAAAAACCCATGTTCTTAATTTGATTAAGCTCATAGTTTAATCTTGACTTATATTCCACTTGTTGTTCTTTTTTAAAATTTTCAATATATCCTTTCAATCTTTTATTTGAAAGTTCTTCAAGATAAGTATCAAAATTATGTTCTTTTGGTACTGGATACTCTGGAAGAAAGTATTCTTTTGTATCAAACGATACATTGCATTTTTTTGATATCTCATTTGTATTATCTATTGAAGAAATACAGTCCTTAAATAAATCCTCCATTTGTTCAGAAGATTTGAAATACTGTTGTTCTGAGAATATTTTTTCTCTATTAGGATCATTTAACGTTTTTGAAGTATTAATGCAAACCTTTGTTTCATGAACTTCATAATCATCTTGATTTGCAAAGAGCACATCATTCGTTGCAACTAATGGTATTCCTTTTTCTACTGCTAAAGGAAGTATATTTTTAAAATACTCAACTTCATCTGGTCTATTTGTCCTTTGGACTTCTAATACAAAATCATCTTTGAAATATTTTGTGAAACTATCAATTATCCTTGTTGCATCAGAAACATTGTTTCTTTTAAGGCATTCAAATATATGGCTATCTTTTCCTCCTGATATGGCAACTATGTCGTTTTTTAGTTCAATTAATTCATTAAAACTGATTACGGGGGATGTAAAAGAAGAATTATTATGCGCGTTAGAAATAACTTTCATTAAATTTTTGTGTCCTTCATTTGTTTTTGCTAAACATAAGAGTTCATGCGAATTTTCATCATTTTCAAAAATTAATTTTATTGAAGCCCCGGATATAGGTTTAATTCCAGCTGCTTCACATTTATTAAAAAACTTTACAAGACCAAACATATTTGATTTGTCTGTCAAAGCAACAGATGGGATAGAGTTTGTAGAAGCACTTTCTACAATTTGATCAATAGTTAACAAGCCTTGGCTGATGCTATATTCTGAAGAGACTCTTAAATGAGAAAAAACACCACTCATTGATCAATGACGCCCTTAAAACTTTTTCTGTGAATTTCACAATGACCATTAATTTTTAGAAGTCTTAAGTGCTCAGCAGTGCCATAACCTTTATTATTAATAAAATCATAATTAGGGAATTTTGAGTTGTATTCGATCATTAAATTATCTCTGTAAACCTTAGCAATTATAGAAGCTGCACTAATCTCAGCCTTTAAAGCATCTCCACCAATAATTGCCCTCATAGGGATATTTAGATCTGGTTTATGTATACCATCAACTAAAACCAATGTAGGTTTTACTGGTAAGTTTAGTATAGCTCTTTTCATTGCTAGTAAAGAAGCTTTAAGAATATTAATTTCATCTATTTGAATATTATCTACGATGCCATATCCAAAATAAGAATTTTGAATTATTAATTTAGCTAAAGAAGATCTTTTATTATGTGATAATTTTTTTGAATCTTTTAAACCAGAGATTTTTCTTTTTAATACAACTGCTGCAGCAACAACAGGACCAGCTAAACAACCTCTTCCAACTTCATCAGTTCCTGCTATTAAATTACTTTTCAGATTAATGTTAATTCTCTCGCTGCATCTGAATACCCTCTTCCTTTAAGCATCTCTTTTAATGATTCAGCAATTGTTTCAGAGTTTTCTTTTAGTAACAAAGTTTCTTTAATAGCATTCTTTATGTTTTTTTTATTAAAATCATTTTGTAATAATTCAACAAAATATCGATTATCGAGAAGCAAATTAGGTAGTCCGATATTATCTACTTTGAGCATGCGAGATATTATTGAATAGTTTATAAAATTTGTTTTATAGCAAATGATTGGGGAACAACCAAGAACTGCCGATTCTAATGAAGCTGTGCCAGATGTGACAATGGACAACTCTGAAATAGATAGAAATTCTCGCATTGAATTTTCTTTAATTAATACAGGCAGGTTGCTCTCATGAAATGATTTTTTTAAAACTTCCATTAATTTTTTATCAGCTGCAGGTATTAGATACAGATACTCGTTATTCTCTTGGGAATGCTCCTTAATAAATTCTTTATATACTGGTAGCATGTCTTGTAGCTCAGATGCCCTGCTTCCAGGAAGCACCGAAAGGTATTTTTTATCTTCATCTAAGTTATATTTTTTAAGTACATCAACCCTATCAATTTTATTGAGTTTAGAAAACGGATGTCCCAAATGAAAACTTTTATGTCCCTCTTTCTTATAGAAATTATCTTCAAAGTTAAATAAGCATAATGTTAAATCTATGTTTGCCTGAATTGATTTGATTCTATTTTGTCTCCAGCCCCATACTGAAGGACTCACAACTTGGATATTTTTATTTATATTTTTCTTTTTTAAAGCCTTGTGAATTCCCATATTAAAATCTGGTGAATCAATTCCAATAAAAAGATCAATTTTTTTATTGATAAAGGTCTCAATTAAAGAATTTCTTAAATTTTTAAGCTTTCTGTAATTCATTAGGGGTTGGACAAAGCCCATTACATTTATTTCAGAGAAATTAAACTCTGAATTTACGCCTAGTTCTTCAAGTTTAGGTCCGCCTACACCATAAAGATTAACTTCAGAATTTTTTTTAATTTCATTGATTAAGCCAGCGCCTAACCTATCACCTGAATGCTCGCCACAAACCACTCCAATATTTAAAGGTCTGTTAATCGGCACTTATCTTAAAATCCCTCTCTCAGAAACTTCTATAGATTTAATAAAAGAACTTAAATAAGGGTCATCATTTTCATTTAGAGCTTTAATTTTGTTAATAGCTTGATCTATTTTTAATTGTTTTCTATAGACCAACTTATAAGCTTTTTTAATTAAGCTAATGGAGCTATCTGGTATATTGTTTCTTGTCATTCCAACTGAATTAAGCCCTATAACTCTTGCTGGATCTGCAGCAACTTTCACATATGCTGGAATATCCATGTTTATGGATGTATTCATTCCAATAAAAGAAAAATCACCCAATTTACAAAATTGATGAACAGTAACTAAGGCGCCTATTGTTATATTATTTGAAACACTTACGTGCCCTGCAATACCAGCATTATTTGCAAAAACATTATGATTGCCAACAGTACAGTCATGGGCAATATGACTATAAGCCATAAATAGATTGCTAGAGCCGATTTTTGTGATTCCTTTATCTTGGATAGTGCCTCTATGAACGGTAACGCCTTCTCTAAATATATTGTTATCACCAATTTCTAACTTCGTTTTCTCACCTTTAAATTTTTTATCTGGAGTATCTTCTCCAATTGTTGAAAATTGATAAAAAATATTATTTGCGCCTATGGAAGTGGGTCCTTTTATAACAACATGACTAAGTAATTTAGTTCCTTGTAAAATTTCAACATCTTCTCCAATTATGCAATATGGACCAATCTCTACTGAATCATCTATCTTTGATGATGGGTGTATTATTGATGTTTCATGATTTTTCATTTCGCCTTCCTATCAGCACATAAGATAGTAGCAGTGCAAATTAATTTGTTATTAAGTTCTGCCCTACAATCGAACTTCCATATACCTCTTTTTTCACTGACAACTTTGCATATTAAATCAATGTTATCACCTGGCCTTACTCTCTTTCTAAATCTAACTTTATCTACTCCAGCTAAAACATAGATTGATCCCTCTTCAGGAGTCTTATTCATTGAAACAAATCCTAATATTCCAGATGCTTGACCTAATGCTTCTATAATTATGACGCCTGGAAATATAGGATTATTTGGAAAGTGTCCTTTGAGAAAATATTCATCTTCTGAAATAAATTTTGTTGCATGAATCTCTTTGTTTTCTTTTATTTCAAGAACCTCGTCTATAAATAAAAAAGGTTCTCTATGTGGTAGATATTTTTTAATATCTTCTTTTTTTATTTTCAAATTACTTTCCAAGCTTTTTTATAAATATTGAAGATTTAGCCCAATCTTTTTGTTTTTGAGATGGCATTATTCCAATGTAATCACCCGGTTCATCAATACTCTTTGTGATTAAGGTATGGGCTCCAATAGAGACATTATCACATATATCTAAATGACCAAGAACTCCTGAAAGGCCTCCCATTTTAAAGTTTTTTCCTATTTTTGTTGAGCCTGCAATAGCACAAGATGCAGCAATTGCAGAATTTTCTCCAAGAATTACATTATGAGCAATATGTATAAGATTATCCAAAATTACTCCATCATGAATCTCTGTATCATCGAGCGCACCTCTATCTATTGTGCAATTCGCACCTATTTCTACATTCTTGCCAATTTTTAAATTTCCAAGCTGTTCAATTTTTACATACCCTTTTTTTGATGGAGCAAAACCAAAGCCATCTGAGCCTAGGACACAACCAGGATGTATAAGGGTATCTGAAGAAATTGAAACATTTTTTACAATCGAGCAATTTGCGTTAATAGTTACACCATCTTCAATAATGCAATTTGGTCCAATTACAACATTCGGACCAATAAAGACATTTTTACCAATAGAGGACTTTTCCGAGATAACTGCAGACTCATGAATCCATGGCAAAGGCTGCTCTGATTCTTTTTTAAAAATCTTTGAAAGAATTGCATATGCCATGTACGGATCATCAGATTTAAGATAATTAAATTTATTATCCTCTTGGTATTCTTTTGAAACAATAATGGCGGAAGCATTACAGTTGGATAGAGAATCTACATATCTTTTATTTGTAAGAAAAGTTATAGAGCCTTTATCGGCTTTATCTATTGTTGATAACTTGTCAATATGACAGAGTGGATCACCTAAAATTTCAGAATTAGTAGCTTCAGCTAGCTCTTTTAAAGTAAAGCCTTTATGACTTGACACTAATCAGTCTGAGCAGGAGCCCCAGCAGCGGCAACATCTAACATAGATGTAACATCGTCTGTAAGATCTAATGCAGGGTCACTAAATAGCAAGGTTTCATTTTTAGCTAATAAAACTTTTATTTGCTTTGCTGCAATTAGTTCACTGATAATTTTTTGCATTGCTGGTCCACTTTGCGCAAATACTGCTTGAGCAGTTTCTTCTTGAGCTTGTTGGATTTTTCCTGCTAAAAACTCAAGATCTTTTCCTTTATCTTGAATATCTTTTTGCATTTGAGCAATTTCTTCCTGTGATAGTGTTTCAAGTTCTTTTTGAAGTTTTTCAGCAATAGCTTGTCTGTCTGCTTGAAGTGACTTGGCTTCTTCTAGATTAGATGAATAATCAGGATCTTCTTCTAATGCTTTGAATGCGTCCGCAGCGCCTTGAGTTGATAACACAGCTGTTCTCATATCAATAACGGCAACGCCGTCCATTGCAAATAATGGAGATGCTACAAACAAAAATGTTAGCAAATAAAGTTTAAATATAATTTTCATGTTTACCCCTTAATGGATTTGACCATTTTATATTAACTAGAATACATTTCCTACTGTAAATTGGAATTCTTCCGTTCTCTCTCTTGGTCCTGCATTTGTTGGTTTTGCAATAGCTAAACTCATCGGACCAAAGCCAGTAATCCAAGTAATACCAACACCATATGAATATCTTAAATCGTCAATCGAAGGTTCTGAGCAGTTTATTTGATATTCTTTACAATTATCTGAAAATACATTTCCAAAATCAAAGAAAAAAGCAGATCTTAATGATCTTTGATCCTCAATAAAAGGCAGTTTAAAGATAAGTTGTAAACTTCCTTCAATTTTAATATTTCCACCTATAGGCGCATCTCTGTATCTTGAGGTTTGATTTGCGTATGGATTGTAATATGGGGTATCTAATTCTCCATCACCATCGATATCTAGTAAATTTGGACATGTACCTTCTGCGTAATTGAATTCATAACATGGAGCATCCGTACTTCTTGGTCCAAGAGTATTTGATTCAAAACCTCTTAATGACCTGGGTCCTCCAGCATAGAAATTTTGAAAAAATGGTGTTTCTTCAGTATCACCATAAGCATTTAAATAACCAAGCTCACCTTGAAAACCAAAAACAAGATTCTGAGTCAAAGGTTGATAGTATCTCTGTCGAACATTTAACCTGTAGTAACTTAAATCACTACCTGGAATCGTTGAACTAAAACTAAGAACTGTAGAAGCTCCATCAGTAGGAAATAAACCTCGATTAAGGGTCACTCTTTGCCAAGAAAGTTGAGCTGAAAGAGTCTCAAATATATTTCCTTCAGCCGATACAAAATCATAAATTTCTCTAGCTGGAAGACTGCCAACATCAATATCAGTTTTATCATATGTTATGTTAAAGCCTAATCTTGTGATATCTGAGATAGGATATCCGAACTGAGCTCCAAAACCATTTGAGTTAGTTAAATAATTTGCAACATTAAACTCTCCATAATCAGTCTCTCTAAAGTAAAGGTTATAACCCAAACTTACTCCATCTCTTGTTGCATATGGATTCATGTATGAGATGTTGTACATCTCACTGTAAATATTTTTATTTATCCCAATACCAACGGTGTTTCCGCTTCCTAAGAAATTTTGTTCTTGAAGATTAAACCCAAGCATTAAACCAAAGTCGCTGTAACCAATATTTCCACCTATGCTTCCAGTTGTTTCCTCTTCGACACTATACGAGATGTCGATTTGGTCATCTGTTCCAGGAACTGGGATAGTTTCTACACTTACTTCCTTAAAATATCCCAGCCTTTCAAGACGAACTTTTCCTGCCTCAATGGCGTTATCGGATGTCCATGCGCCCTCAAACTGCCTCATTTCTCTTCTTAAAACTTGATCTTGTGTGATGTTATTGCCTGTAAATAATATTTTTCTTGTATACGTCCTATTTCCAGGCTGGACAGAGAAAATTAACTTTACTTCGTTGCTTTCTTCGTCAATTTCAGGATTACCTGCAACTTCCGCAAAAGCATACCCCCTATTTCCAAGAATATTTATAAAATACTCCTCAATGCCCGTTATTTGAGCTTGAGAATAAGTTGTATCTTTTAGACTTTCTACAATATCTTTATATATTGCCTCTTCAAAAGGTATGTCGCCAACAACATCGACATCATTAATTTTATATTTATCACCTTCATTAACATTAAAAGTGATAAAAATTGATTTTTTGTCCCTAGATAGGCTGATTTGTGATGATTCAATTGAAAACTTAAGATAGCCTCTATTTCTGTAAAATG